>Ga0194120_10001506_pt1 | contig 42190 bp, 30 predicted proteins | sample TA2MahCa65mmetaG_FD_148642 | JGI IMG/M metagenome (GOLD analysis project Ga0194120, IMG submission 148642) | Freshwater microbial communities from Lake Tanganyika, Tanzania - TA2015019 Mahale Deep Cast 65m | ecosystem: Environmental > Aquatic > Freshwater > Lake | place: Tanzania: Lake...
TAGGGGCAATTCATGAATTGCCCCTACAATCGCACTAAATTGACGAGCATTGAAACGGGAATTCTCATTCTGCGAATACAGGCTTGTCCCGCCATTATATTTTGTTGAAATGTAATTCTATCAAATCCTAACATATTTTTCTGCCTCAATTATTTTCCGGCACAAACTTTTCTACTTCTTCCAAAATCGTTGAAACGATTTCTTCTTCTTTTACTTTCTTTATTACTTCTCCTTTGCGATAGAGAATGGCAACACCTTTTCCCGCCGCGATTCCGATATCTGCTTCGCTTGCTTCGCCGGGACCATTGACAACACAGCCAAGAACTGCAATCTTAATCGGCTTTTTTATTCCCGCAAGTTTTTCTTCGAGTTGCGCCATTATTCCGAACAAATCTACTTCCAATCGCCCGCACGTGGGACAAGCAATGAGTTCAATATTCCGCGATGCAAGTCCGAGCGAGCGTAAAATTTCTTTTCCCACTTCAATTTCTTTTACCGGTTCATCCGTCAGCGAAACACGAATCGTATCGCCAATTCCTTCTGCAAGCAACGTTCCGATTCCGACAGCGGATTTTATCGTTCCGATTTTTGTTGTTCCCGCTTCCGTTACGCCGAGATGAAGCGGAATATCAGTTCGCTGCGCTACAAGGCGATACGCTTCAATCATCAATCGCACGTCTGTGGATTTTACGGAAATGATGATATCGTGAAAATTATTTTCTTCGCAAATTTCCACATGCCGCATTGCGCTTTCGAACAACGCTTCTGCTGTGGGATAACCGTGCTTTTCCAAAATATCTTCTTCAAGCGAACCGGAATTTACACCAATGCGAATCGGAATATGTTTTGCTTTCGCCGCATCGAGCACTTGTTTGATGCGCTCTTTGCTTCCGATGTTTCCGGGATTGAGCCGCACTTTTGCAACATTTGCTTCGATAGATTTCAACGCAAAAATATGATTGAAATGAATATCCGCAACAATCGGAATGGGCGAGCGTTTTACAATTTCCGACATTGCATCTGCGGCTTCTTTATCGTTCACTGTTACGCGGATAATATCGCAACCGGCATCCGCAGCATCGCAAATTTGTTTTACGGTCGCATCAACATCGCTCGTTTTTGTTTTCGTCATTGTCTGCACGGAAATCGGATAATTGCCGCCGACTAAAATTCCGCCGACATTTACAACGCGCGTTTTTCTGCGAATACCAACTTTGTAATTTTGATGTTGTTCGTTGCCGTTTGATGGTTTTGTTTCTGTTTGAAAATTATTGAGAACAGGAAGTTCGAGCATTGTTGATTTTATATTTTACATTTTACATTGAACATTGCCGCTACGAATGACAAATTACCAATGACTGTTATTTGTCATTCGTAATTAGTCATTAGTTAAAAAAGTTATTGTGCTATAATATGTTTTCAATTCAGTTTCTTACTCGCATCAAAAAGAATTTTCTTTTCTTCATCCGACAGTTGCGCATAACCGTGCTTTGCGATTTTATCAAGAATTGTATCAATTTCTTCTTGATTCACATTCTCTGTTTTGTCCGAAGAATATTCTTCTTTTTCAATATGATACGAAGCGCGGTTATTCTTATACCAATCATCTCCATTTCCTCGATGCGAAAATTTATCGGCAATGCGATTAAAGATATTTTCTCCGGGAAACCCGTTGGAATCAAATAGTAAAAAAAGAAATCCCACGGCCGCGCCGCCAAGATGGGCAAAATGTGCAACACCGTCGCGTGTTCCTGTTACTCCAGCATACAGTTCCAACGCCATATACAATCCGACAAGAAACTTTGCGGGCATCGGAAGAAAATACATAAACACGATTCTATCAGGAAACATCATTCCGAACGCAAGTAACACTCCATAGACTGCGCCGCTTGCTCCAACCGTTGGTCCTACTTCTGTAAATAACGGAGCGACAAAAAGATTACACAATCCTGCTCCAATTCCACACACGAAATAATAATACAGAAATTTCCTTGAACCCATTTCGTTTTCCAATTCCATTCCGAACATCCACAGCGCAAACATATTGAAAAATATATGACTGAATCCCGCGTGCATAAACATATACGTGAACAATTGCCATATTTGAAATCCGGCTCCCAACGGAAACAAATAAAATATTTCGGCGAGAATATAACGTAACGGAATTTCACCAATAAGAAAATTATCGAGAAATCCCGAAACGAAAAATATTGCAACATTTGCAAGGAGCAACATTTTTATGACAGGAGGAAAAAATTGAAATCCGCCGAAGAAACTCGGACGGTAGTAATTATTGCTTCTTGTTGTGCGATACCACGACATCTATTATTTTCGGTTTTCGGGTTTAGAAATTATACGTATGAATTCGGTGAACAAAATACTGAAATGTTTTTCAATTTTTTATTTCGCATCCAAAACTCCCCGCACTTGTTTCAACAATTGATGCACTTCGTACGGTTTTTGAATAAACGCTTTCGCTCCTCGTTTCAATAGTTCGCTCTTTACGGACGGCTCTACTAATCCGCTTGCAAGCATAACTTTTACATTTGCATTGATTTCTTTCAACTTGTAAAATTCTTCTCCGCCACTGAGTCGCGGTAATCCCATATATTTTATCACAAGTTGAATTTCATTATTCTTTTGCCCGTACACTTCAACGGCTTCTTCTCCGTTTCGCGCTTCATACACCGTATATCCAACACTTTCCAACATTGTTTTCACAAAATCACGCAGCAATTCTTCATCTTCGACATCCAAAAGCGTTTCCGTTCCTTTTCCTACTTCACTTTCCACGTCAAAAAAACCATTGTTATTATGCACCATTTTCTCTATTACGCATAAAAATAAAAAGAGAGAGAGGATACTCATAAAAATATCTTCAAAACTTAAAAACAGTTAAAATATAGGTAAAATAGTCAAACGTGCGACTTCACAGTTTAAAAAGAACGGAAGATTTTTCATTGGCAAAAATTTTTGGGAGAGGAAAAATTTTCTTCATACATTTTGCCAGCGATTATTGTTCAGCTTTTCATACAGGCGAAGGAACGTACCTGAGGGTAATGTGGAACAACGTAAAGAGGATATCGCATTACTCTGCCGCAGTGAAAATTTCACTGCCGCTTTTAACTCTTAGAACCGGGCGAGAGTGTAACGTTCTACCCGGGGAAATTGGATGTGATTTCACATTACTAATTTTCTTGCTATAAACAATGGCTGTCGTTTAATAAGTTTACGACAGCCATTGTGTTATACAAACCTTGAAGGTTTATTTTTTTTACTTCTCTGTTAACGCCGCAATTCCCGGAAGAATTTTTCCTTCGAGAAATTCTAACGAAGCGCCACCACCGGTAGAAACGTGCGTAACTTCTTTTTCCAATCCTGCTTTTGCAATTGCCGAAGCAGAATCGCCGCCGCCGATTATTGTTACCGCGCCGTTCTTTGTTGCTGATGCCAATGCTTTCGCTATTTCCATTGTTCCTTTTGCGAAACGCTCCATTTCAAAAACTCCCATCGGTCCGTTCCACACAATAGTTTTTGCAGAAAGAACTTCTTTCGAAAATGTTTTTATTGTTTCATCGCCAATATCGAGACCGAGCCAATCGTTTTCTATTTGGGAAATGGAAACTGTTTTTGCAGTTGCATTCGCATCCATTTTATCGGCAATAACAACATCCGTCGGCAAAAGGAGTTTTACGTTTTTCTCTTTTGCTTTTGCAAGAATTGATTTCGCGAGTTCGAGTTTATCATCTTCGACAAGCGATTTGCCAATATTGAATCCTTGCGCTTTGTAAAATGTAAAAATCATTGCGCCGCCAACGAGAATACAATCAACTTTGCTCATCAAATTTTCCAGAACATCAATCTTCCCGGAAATTTTTGCTCCGCCAAGAATTGCAACGAACGGACGCTTTGGATTTGCCGTTGCTTCTCCGAGATAGTTGAGTTCTTTCTCGATAAGAAATCCTGCGACGCACGGCGAAAGAAAATGCGTAACTCCTTCCGTTGATGCGTGCGCGCGATGTGCTGTTCCGAATGCATCATTCACAAATACTTCACCAAGTGATGCAAGTTTTTTTGCAAACTCTGGGTCATTTTTTTCTTCCTCTTTGTGAAAGCGAAGATTTTCTAACAGTAAACATTCGCCGTTTTTCAAATTCATTGCGGCGTTCGTAACTTCATCACCAATGCAATCGGAAACAAACTTCACTTCCATTCCCAAAAGAGAAGAAAGTTTTGCAACAACCGGTTTGAGAGAAAATTCCGGCGTTACGCCTTTCGGTCTTCCGAGATGCGAACACAAAATAAGTTTTCCGCCATCATTGAGAATTTTTGTAATGGAAGGAAGCGATTCACGAATGCGAGTTTCGTCTTCGACGTTTTGCGATTTATCGAGCGGAACGTTAAAATCCACGCGCATCAAAGCGCGTTTGTTTGTCAATGAAATATCATTCAGTGTAAGTTTTGCCATAAAATAAATCCTTAAAAATTTTAGTTGCTGTTGAATTGTTATGTAGAAAAAAAATTGCGGAAAAATTTAAGAATTAAAACACTCGTTTCAAAGATTGATATTCTTCTTTTCTAAATTCGATATAACAATCGTCAGGAAATCTTCCGTTGGTTCGCTTCTCTGCATTCGTTGCAGTTAATTTCTTAAACGCCGAGCAGAAGCAAAAAAGATATCACCAAAAGTTTTGTAAATTTAATCCGAAAAAATTGAACGAATGAGAAAGCGCAAAACAAATTTCCGAGAACAGAATGTATATTGATGCAAAAGAATCATTTGATTTAGTTCAACAATATTTTAAAGGTTTCACCTATGACAAACCATAAAAAATTAGACGATGTTGATGTTGTTTTTCTCGATAAACCGTGGACAGAAAAAGAGAAAAAAGAATTCAGCGAGTTTCTGAAGAACCGAAAGAAATGAGAAGAACATCCACCGTTACCAAACGAACAGAAAAGCAATACGCGTAATGTTCCTTTGCGTTACTTTGCGAAAAACTTTGTGTGCTTTGCGGTTATATAATATCAAGTTGAAAATTATCAAAGGATATTTTTTATCAATATTCCCTCCCTCACTTCATCCACCCCGCCATTTTTGATTTGGTAAGTTTTCCTTTTTTCAGCGCATGCATTTTCATATAGTGAAATAAAACGGGCGTAACTACAAGCACGTGAATCGTTGACGTTACCAATCCGCCAATCATCGGTGCGGCGAGTGGCTGCATTACGTCTGCGCCAACTCCGCTGCTCCACATTATCGGAAGAAGTCCAATCAAACTCGTTCCCACCGTCATAATTTTCGGACGCAATCGCAACACCGAACCTTCAATCGTTGCTTCGGTAATATCCCGCTCGGTAATTTTTTCTCGCTCGCCTTTTTCGTACGCGTGAAGTTTTCTATCGAGCGCTTCGTGTAAATAGACAACCATTACCAAACCGGTTTCCACTGCGAGACCATAGAGCGCAATGAATCCCACCCACACAGCAACAGAAAAATTATATCCCAAAAAATAAATGAGATACACGCCGCCAATGAGCGCAAACGGAACGGAAAGCATTACGACAAATGCTTCGGTAAATTCTTTTGTTACAAAATACAACATCAGAAAAATTATGAAGAACACGATTGGCATCACCATTTGCATTCGTTCTTTCGCGCGAATTTGATTTTCCCACTGTCCGCTCCACGCAACATAATAACCGGCGGGAAGTTTAAGTTGTGCATCGAGTTTTTCTTTTGCTTCAGTTACAAAACTTCCCATATCTCGTCCGCGCACATTGAGAAAAACGATGGAACGCAACAAACTATTTTCACTCGAAATCATCGGCGGACCGGAAACTTGTTTTATATCGGCGAGCATTGAAAGAGGAATGAATGTGAATTTTACATTTGACATTTTAGATTTTACATTGCTCACATCAGATGATTGGTTGTTGCCGATTGACATTGAATTCATTGACGATTGACTACTGACTACTGGCTTCTGACTACTTTCTTCTTCATTCATCATTGCCGGAACAGGAATCAAAATTCTTTTCAACGCTTCAACATTATCACGAAAATCTTTTGCGAAGCGAACGCGAATCGGAAATCGTCTTCGTCCTTCGACTGTTGTAGAAATATTTTCTCCGCCTATTGCTGTTTCGATTACATTTAATACATCGCCGACATTGATTCCATATCGCGCAACTTTTTCCGGTTGAACATTGATATCGAGAAACTCTCCGCCGATTGTTCGTTCCGCATACAAATCCGCCGCGCCGGGAATAGTTTTCAGTATTTTTTCCGATTCAATTGCAAGTCGTTCAAGTGTATCGAGATTGTCGCCAAAAACTTTCACGCCCAAATCCGTTCGCACTCCCGTTGAAAGCATATTGATACGATTTATTATCGGTTGTGTCCATCCGTTACGCACACCGGGAATTTGTAACTTCGCATCGAGTTCGCTTATCAATTTATCTTTCGTCATTCCTTCGCGCCACTTCTCTTTCGGTTTTAAAAGAATGATGGATTCAATCATACTAATCGGCGCGTTATCCGTTGCTGTTTCTGCGCGTCCGACTTTTCCCAGCACTTGTTCCACTTCGGGAAAATCGGAAATAATTTTGTCTTGCACTTGCAAAATTCTTTTCGCTTCGGTAATCGAAACATTTGGCAATGTGACCGGCATAAAAAGCAAACTTCCTTCATCGAGTGGCGGCATAAATTCACTTCCGATGTTCATCATCATTGGAATAGTAATAAGAAGCGCAATGACATTGAGCGCAATCGTTGTTTTCTTCCATTTCAAAACCCAATGAATAATCGGCGCGTAGAGCCAATTCAAAAATTTGGTAATCGGGTTTCTATGTTCGCTTCTGAATTTTCCACGCGTCAACATTGTCATCAACATCGGCACAAGTGTAATGGCAATGATGGCAGAACCGGCAAGCACAAATGTTTTCGTGAATGCAAGCGGACGAAAAAGTTTTCCTTCCTGTCCTTCGAGCAAGAAAACGGGAAGAAATGAAACTACCATAATCGCAACCGAAAAGAAAATTGCGGGACCAACTTGTTTTGCAGATAGAATAGAAATTTCGATGTACTCTTCTTTTGTCAGTGTTCCTTTTTCTTCCTGCGCGCGAGCAACATTGCGATACGCATTTTCTACCAGCACAATCGAAGAATCAACAATTACACCAATCGCAATTGCAATTCCCCCGAGCGACATAATGTTGGAAGTGATGCCGAACTCTTTCATAAAAATAAACGCAACGAGAACAGCAACGGGAATTTCGATAATGACGCGCAACACGCTTCGGGCGTGAAGAAGAAAAATCAGCACCATCAAACTTACAACGATTGCTTCTTCTACAAGCGCATCCTCCAACGTTTTTATGGAATGGTCAATGAGTTCCGAACGGTCATAAGCGGTTTTTATTGTTACGCCTTTCGGCAAACCTTTTTCAATTTCCTTTATTTTTTCTTTCACACGGACGATAACATCTTTTGCGTTTTCTTCGTAGCGCATTACTATAATTCCACCCACTACTTCACCTTCACCGTTTTTATCGAGCAAACCGAGACGCAAATCATTTCCCAGTTGAACTGTCGCAACATTTTTTATGTAAATCGGAACGCCGTTGTTTCCCGTTCCAACAGCAATGTTTTCAATATCCGAAATGGATTTCACATAACCTTCGCCGCGCACATACAATTGAATATTATTTTGTTCGATAATTTTTCCACCGACCTCACGATTGGTATTTTTTATTGCATCAACGAGCGTCATATAACTCATATCGTACGCGGCAAGTTTATTCGGGTCAATATCAATTTGATATTGTTTGACAAATCCTCCAACGCTCGCAACTTCCGCTACTCCTTTTACAGAATTAAGTTGATAGCGAATGTACCAATCTTGAATTGCGCGAAGTTCTGCTAAATCATGTTTGCTGCTTTCCACCGTGTACCAAAACACGTGACCAACTCCTGTTCCGTCGGGACCGAGTGTTGGAACAACTCCCGCAGGAAGAAATGATGAAGCATAATTGAGTTTTTCGAGCACACGACTTCGCGCCCAATAAATATCAGCGTTGTCTTCAAATATCACGAACACAAACGACATTCCGAACATCGATTGCGCGCGCACATCTTTTACTTTCGGAAGTCCTTGCAAGTTTGTTACGAGCGGATACGTGATTTGGTCTTCGATAATTTTCGGCGAGCGTCCCATCCACTGCGTGAACACGATGACTTGATTGTCGGACAAATCGGGAATTGCATCAACGGGCGTATGTTTTAACGACCAAATTCCCCAGCCGATGATTATAGCGTACGCAAGAATGATGATGAATTTGTTGCGCGCGGAGTAGTCAATTATTTTTTCTATCATAAGTGAATTTTGATTTACGATTTACGATTTTAATTTTCGATATGCGATATGGGATTTGCGATTTGAGGCAAAATAGTTTTTCTCATTATTACGCACATCTCATATCTCACATCACAAATCATTTCAAAAGATTCTCCCCATCATTACAACCATCATTGCAACCATAGCAACTCCTCCAACGTAATACCACAGAGAAGTTTCGTTGTCGCCGGTATTTTTATGTTTCATTTCTTGCACGGTTTGTTCCGACGAAAGAATGATTGGCATTTTCAAAAGTGATTCATCGAGTTGTTCGACAACAAATGCAATAGTGTACAAACCTTTTTCGTGAACTGGAAAAGAGTATTCATACTTTCCTTCGTTTGATGGCGAAAGCACTTCATCAATTTCATTTTCTTTTCCTTCCGAAATTTTGATACGCACGTGCGCATTTGTCCAAAGTGATTCATTCGGCAAAATAATTTTCAGAGAAAATTTTGTTTCGCTGTGTTGAACCAGTGAAGGAAATTCTGCTACAAGGTGATAATCGCCGATGGTTGCATCTTTCACAATCGGTTTAACATTGTCTTCTGCTTGAGTATGGGATGAATGTGATTTTCCCATCATCCCGCCGTGCATCATCATACAGCCGTTAAGCTGAATGAGATAGAAGAATAATATTGTTGTGAGAATAAAGTATTTCATAGTATTTCTTAAAATAATCTGTGATAATCCGTGTAATATCAGTGCGATTCGTGGTTAATTATTCCCATTTGCAACTGACTTTCCGAATCAAGTAAATATCCTCCGCTTGTTACAATGTTTTCTCCTTCTTCAATTCCCGAAAGAATTTGAACATAGTTTTCTGCCTTTGCTCCAAGCGTTACAATGCGCGGTTCAAAAACTTTTTCGCTTTTCTGAACATACACAACAGTGCGATTTCCCGTTGATATTATTGACGAAAACGGAACGACGATTTCTTCTTGCAAGTTAATTTTTATTTTTGCATTGATATACATTTCCAATTTTAACTTTTCATCTTCGTTCGAAAATTCAACCCGCATACGAACTGTTCTCGACGTTGCATCAACCGACGGAGAAATAAAAATTATCTTTCCGATAAATTTTTCATTAGGATATACTTCTGTTGTTGCTTCAACTCCTTGTCCCGTTTTTACGAAATGAAGTTCGTTTTCAAAAACATTGATATAGAGCCACACGGAAGATAAATCCACAACATCAAAAATCGGTTCGCCAATTGAAGCATAATGCTGTTGACGGAATTCGCTTTTGGTGACTGTTCCTTCAACAGGTGAATACATCGTGAAAATTTCCTGAACTTCCTTTGTCTTTTCAAGTTCGGAAATTTGTTCTTCGGTTAATCCATAGCGAAATAATTTTTGTTTTGCTTGTTCGAAAAGATTTTGCGCATCAGATAAATCAATTCCGATTTGTTGAACCTCTTTATACGAATTAAATGCGAGGAGAAATTCTTTTTGTGCGGAAATTACATCGGGTGAATAAACTTCTGCAACAGGGTCGCCGACTGCAACTTTTTGTCCCGTACAGCAATTGAGATACACGCGCTCAAGTCTTCCCGGAAAACGCATTGTAATTTGTTTGAAGTTTGGCTCTGCATAGTTTATTGTTCCGACAGCAGAGATTTCTTTCGTGAGTTTCATTCGTTCTGCTTTTGTCGTTGAAACATTTGCGAGAACTTGTTTCGATGGAGAAAGAGAAACATCACCGAGCGTTTTGTGTTCGCTGTGTGTCTCTTCGTTTTCCGTTTCCGTCACTTCTACGAGCGACATATTGCAAACGGGACACGCACCGGGTTTATCGCTTCGCACCGATGGATGCATTGGGCACGTGTAATACGTTTTTCTTTTTTGTTCTGTGATTTTTTCCGGTTGAGTTTCTTCATTGTGTGAAGAAGTGCAATTCCAATTTGATATTGAAATTACAACGATGAGTATTGAGAATATTTTTTTCATAAAGTTTATTTTTTGTTTTGAATTTGGTGGAGTAATTGTCTTTCCTGCGTAAGCGGGAATCCATTTTCTTTCATCAATTTTAGTTTCCCGCTTTCGCGGGAATGACAATATTGCACGGGCTATTTCATATTTGCAACATTTTGAAATCCAACTTCTCTATCAAGTTGAGCGAGCGTTTGTTCAAATTCCATTCGCTTCATATAATAATCGAGCGTCATATCAACCAACATTCTATACGAATCGAGCAACATCAGAAAACTTGTTTTTCCGTTTTGATATTCCGTTAAACTTGCATCGAGCGTTGTACGAAGTTGCGGAAGAATAGACAAACGAAAATTGTCGAGTTGTTTTTTGTTTGCTTCTGCTTTGAAATATAAATCTCTGATGTTTGCGAAAACCATATTGCGCGTTGCGTTCAAAGTTGCATTTGCTTTGTCGAGAAAAATTTTTGCTTCTTCAACTTTTGCATCTTGTTTTGCAATTGTCCACGGTGCAAACGGAAGGGAAATTCCTGCAGAAATTGTCCACCCGTTGAAATTTTTTTCGGAAGAATGGTCGTAACGTAAACCAACGTTGAAATCGGGATAGTATTCTTTTTTCGCCATTGCAATCATTGTATTTCCTTCGTGAATGTCGAGCGAATCGTGTTTCAGCATTGGACGATGTTGTACAGATAAATTCAACAAAGAATCGAGCGAAACACTGAAAACAACTTCTTCGGAAATTGTAGCAAAGCCAAGCGTATCAGTTTCTTTGCGATTTAAAATTGAGAGCAACATTGTCTTCGCGCTCAATTCTTTTTGCCGAAAAGAAAAAAGGTCGTTATCGAGTTTTGTAATTTCAATTTGTGCTTTTAAAACATCTTGTAGCGAAGTTTCTCCAACGCCGAATTTTGTTTGTGCTACAGAAAGAAATTGTTTCATCAATCGCGCGTTTTCTCTGTTCAACACCATCGCTTGCTGATTGAACCACAACTCGATGTACGCCATTTTCAATTTAGCAATCACTTCGTTGATTTTTTCCAAGTGGTCGTGATGACTGTGCTCCGATTCGATACGCGTAAGTTCAGTTTGTAAATTTATTTTTCCCGGAAAAGGAAACATTTGCATCAACTCAACTCGCGAGTACATTGCATCCCCGAATTTCAAACCGGGAATTTCTTCGTGCATCAATTTTAATTCGGGATTTTCGAGCGATTGCGCTTGCGTAATTTTCGCTCGCATCAAATCCCAATCGAAATCTGCGGCTTGAATTTCAGGATTGTTTTGCAATGCTTCAACAATCAAAAATTGTAAATCAAGCTCTTGCGCTTCGGGAAGAACGAGCGAATCTTGTTGTGCGTTTATTCTTATTGCAGAGAGCAAAAGAAAAATGAATATGAATTTCTTTTTCATAGAAAGAGTTAAATGTAATTCGTTAATGGAAATTTTCTGCATAAGTCTGCGAGATTTGCGGGAGAAAAGTTTCCCGCAGATTGCGCTGATGTTCGCAGATAAAAATAAGATTGAAATGAAATCGATGTTCAATTTCTTATTTCAAAACTAAAAGAGGATTTTAAATCCGAAGGATTGAGGTAAGTACGTACTTCTCCAACGAAGTAATTACGTTTGCAAGTAATTTTGTGGAGAAAGTAAAAAGAGAATTGAGTTGTGAGAAAACGGAATTGCTGAACGAAACAACAAACGAAGTAATTTCTTTGAGCGACGGAATATGAAACGTATGTTCAACAACCGCTTGCTTTGTCGAAGAAGAGCCGCCGACAAGTTTTGTTTCCATACACGATGCGCCGTTCGAGTTCAATGAAACAGAATGCGATGTTTTCGTTTTACCACAGGTTTCTGCCGATGTCATATTTTCGCAACACGACTTATTCTTCATCAAACAATTCGTGATGAGCATCGTAAATCCGCTGTTGGAAATAAGAAAGAGCGCAAGAACAATACGTCCGAAAAGAAATAGATGTTTCTGAGAATGTTTCATACAATACAAAGCGATTTCTTCAACAACAGTCGAGGATAAAATAGTTCCCGAACAGTACAGAAAATATTTTAGACACGCAGAGCATTAGTTTTGTCGCCAAATTTTCCAAGAACTTCAAGCGTACGCGAACATTTTTGTTATCCGTTAATACCCACGATTTACCAATGTCCAAATCATCATGGTTATCTTCAAGCATAAAATTCCGTAGAAAAGTTGTTCATCTTCGTTCAACGATATGGCGGTTGTAACGTAAGAAAGCAACGACGTTGTTTCGTGCAAAATTTCATCGTTCACTGCAAATGCAAGTGCGTACACATCGGCGGGCGAATCCCAAGAAATAAAACTCGTATGATTATCCATTGCTTTTATTTCTTTAAAGTGAATATGAACAGCATTGATATTATTCAGCAGAGTGATTGGAGGACGTTTATCCATTATGGATATTGAGAAGATAAACGGTCGCCGGTAAGATAACTTGCAAGAACACGATGAATCTCCATTTTGGACGGAGGAGAACATTGGGCACAAGAAGCATAAACGTATCGAAACAAATAAGTGTAAATAAAAAGTGTGCAAAAAATAGAAATTTAACGTTACCCTTCAAAATAAAAAGGAAAAAACTTTCTGGCGTTGGCAATGACTGTATCGGACGAATTTATTTTTTTTCGAATTGTATTTTCTTGTGTATGTCAACTTCTTTTTTTTTATTGCGCCTCGTTTTATTAACGAATAACTTTCGGCGCATCAATTATGTTTCTTGTTTCTATGTTTTCTTACAGGAAGTATGGAATTTTTTCCGTTCTTATTTTTTCTTTTCTCTTCTTTGGTTGTGAAGAAAATTTTCGTTCTCCGCAACCGGGGATTCTTGAGATTCGAGTCAAAGCAATAACATCTCTCTACCGATCATCGCATCCGATTTACCGAAACGGACTCAGTGTGATGCTCAACAATGTCGCTGCCATTCGCAACGATGATGCTATTCTTCAGGTTTACAGCGATATTCGTTCGACGAAACGCTACCCTTCGTTGATTGATTTGCTCGATACACTTGCGTTGGATTCTTCGCTGATTCTTGGGCAAACATACACTCCTACAGGCGAATATAAACGAGTGAACGTAAATCTTGCACCTATCGGTTTTTCTTTTTTTAACGGTTATCAAAACCAGTTTATTCCTGTCATAGATATACGGGAAGCGGGACAGGAAGTTTTGTATCTCCTTCAAAATTTCACTGTGAATGAAATGAAAAAAACGGTTGTAACTATTTCCGTTGATATTGATTCATCGGTGATTCGTTCCGTTGTTGATGGAATGGATGTGTTCCTTTTTCAACCAAAATTTTGGATTTCTTCTGTAAAAGTACAATAACTATGGCATCAACATTTCATTCGTGTAGAAATTCATACTGGCAATTATTTGTCGTTGTTTTTTTTATTTTTTGTGTTTTTCTTCAGGGATGCTCAAATCCTAACAGCGAAGGAAAAGTTTATCCTAATAAAATGCCAACAACAAAAATGTCGAACGTGCCTCCGTTGGATAGCATTTATAGTTTCGGAACCGCAAAAGTGCAATTGGATTGGAACGGCGATGATGAAGATGGTTTTGTGACTGGTTTTCGATTTCGTTGGCTCACATCACAACCGAATTATCCTCCCGACACAACACTGCGGAGAACGCTTATCAATACTTCATTCAAAGGGTTTATTCATCGGCGAATTGTTCCGGAAGTGAAAGGAATTTCAACTCATCCTACTACCATTCCTAGCATTTACCATTACCTTTCCATTATTGAAGGAAGCGTTGCTGATAGTATTGTTGCTGTTCTCGATAGTGGGAAATCATTATACTTGTTTGGCGACTCCGTGTTTATGGCGGATGCGCGCCAATTTCAAAATCCGAACAGAGGAACGTTTATTTTTGATTCCCGCGACAGTTTAAATATTCATACGTTTGAAGTTGCCGCAATTGATAACAAAGGAGCAATTGACCCAACTCCCGCGCGTGTTCAATTCGGAACTCCACGTATTTATCCACCAGATACACGACTTGATAAATTTATTACTGATATTGATACAGTACTATTTAATGTTCAATTTCTTCCTCCAGGATTAACCGTGATAAGAAAAAATCTCCGTCGGTACAGTCCCATACAAATTTTACTTCCTGAAATCACGGAAACCTACAGCGGATTAACAGTGTATTTTACCGGCTCCGATAGTTTAAGCGCAGATTTGGAATATCAATATAAAGTTGATTCACAGGAATGGAAAACTTCTCCTCCGAATACAGATAAAGTAACTATTACCGCTTTCGATTGCGATTTTGTCAATAACGGATGGCTTGATACAACACGGTATCACCAATTCATTTTACGAGCAAAAAATCAATTTCAAATTGTGGACGATACTCCCGATACCATGCTCTTTCGTATGCGTATTCCGGAATTTATACTTCCAAGCGTCGCAAGACGATATTTGCTTATAGACCATTCGGATACATTACAAAAGAATATGCCGACGAAAGAAAATCCTTCTCCTTCAGAGAGAATGAATTTCTTTCGCACGATTATGAACAATGTTATGCAACCGCAGGATATTCTTGACACCGTTCTCATTTCCGTCGGAGGAAGTTTTCCGGAATTGTGGACATTATCAAAATACAACGGCATCATTTTAACAAACGAAAAAAAGGTGCGCGGCGGAATTGGAAAAAAATTATTCTTAGTTGAAAATTCTATCAGTTACCTTACACAGTATCTGAATCTCGGCGGCAATCTTATCGTCAGCAGTTGGGATATGTATAATCGCGCTCATAGTTTGGGAGGACACACACAAAAGAAACAATTCTATTCTTCCGTGCTTCATTTTATTACGGATACTTCATCCATTACGAAACAACGCGAATGTATTGGCGCAAACGGATTATTCAATTATCCACCTGTCTATTTTGATACTTCCAAACTCGCTTACGGTGGTGCAATGGATTCTATCGTTACTGGAACTTCCTTTGGTTTTGGAGAAGTGATATATCAGTTTATTCCCAAAACCAACACAAGTCCATGGAACGGCGTTCCGATGGGTTCCAGATACATTGGTCCAACGTATAACGTTATTTATTTTGGTTTTCCATTGTACTATGTTGAACAAACAACAGCAACAGAAGTAATGAGAAAAGCACTTTTTGACATAAACAATAATTAGTTTCAAATATTGTATGAAAAAATTTCAACTACTTTTTTGTTGCTTCTTTTTAATCTTTCCAGCAACGCTCTTTGCCGCAGTAACAGGTAAAATTAGCGGAAGAATTACAGACGCAAGCACAGGTGAAGCACTCTTAAACGCGAACGTTATTATCGTCGGAACAACACGCGGAGCAGTAACAGACGTATCTGGCAAATTTACAATTGAAGGCGTTCCCGTTGGAAAGTACACATTGCGTGCAACATTGATTGGTTACGAAATCGCCGAATCGAAATCGTTTGAAGTACAAGAAAATGAAACAGTAACGATGAACGTAAAACTGAAACCCAGTTCTGTTCAACTGAAAGAATTTGAAGTATTGGGAGAGGGGAAAATAGTGAACGTACAAGCAACTTCTTCTACAAAAACATTAAGTTCGCGCTCGATAGAACAAATCCCAAATGTTAAAAGCGTGCAGGATGTAATGGCAATACAGCCGGGAGTTGTCAAAATGGGAAACAATGTATTTCTGCGCGGCGGAAGAGCGAACGAAGTGCAATACATTGTTGACGGAATTTCTGTGAACGACGCATTCGGAAGTTCCAGCGGTACAACGTCGCAAGCAAATGAACAGATTTCACAGTTTAATGCGGGTGTTGCAAACTCTATAAGCGCTTCCGGATTAAATCTTTCAGCAAATGCAATTCAAACAATGAGTGTTACAACAAGCGGTTTTGACGCGGAGTTTGGCAATGCACAATCGGGAGTCATCAGCATCTCTACAAAATCCGGTTCCGAAAACTATACGGGTTCTGTTCAAATGCGCAGTGATAGAATAAACGACGAAACGTCCTTCAATGAAAAATATTATTCCTTAACATTTGGAGGACCCGAACCGCTGTTCACAACAATATTACCTTCCGTTGGAATTGAACCTACGGGCAATCTCACTTTTTTCATCACATCCGATTTCAGTCAAAACGACGGAGCATACAATTATCAAAAGAACGGGTTTTTCAATCCGTTGCGAAGAGAAGTAAAAATGCGCGGATTTTTTGGAGATGTTTTGGGATTCCGCTATTTCGATTATCTTTCCAATTCGTTCACATTCAATGGAAAAATTAAATACGATTACAATGGTTCTGACCAAATTTCCTACGCATATCGTGCAAGTTTTGGAACATATCACGATTATCGCCACGTATGGCGCGACCTCGCAGATTCTTCGCTGCAAAATGAAAATGGTTCTTCGCAACATACAATTCAATGGACGCATTTTTTAGGAACGAATTCGTTCTATCGTCTTCAAGGAAGCGTATTAGATATACAACGAACCGCCTCCGTTGCCGGAAGACCTCCGCCATTTTATTCAACGGTAACAAACAGCGATTACTACGACCCAAGTCGCGATGGCTTTTACGACTTTGGTACAAGCCAATCTTGGTCTGATCGGCAAACGCGAACGGCAACAATAAAGTTCGATTTGAATACACCATTGCACGAACTCCATTACTTAAAAACAGGTTTTGAAATGAATTGGGAAGCAATTCATTCGACAGAAATCAGTTATCCCAACGGAAAAATCTCGTACAACGGAAGAACATATCGCGCACCGTATCCCGATTCTGTTCGCCACGATGATGGTCTTTGGCCCGGATACGGAGTATATCGTTGGAATTTACTGAACTATCCGAATACCGGCTCGATGTATGCGCAAGATAACATTCAATTTTTTGGAACAAATTTGCATGTTGGACTTCGCTACGATTATTTTTGGTATGGCGAACAAGTGCTTCAAACACGATTTGTTCGCGAATGGAGCGAAGCAACGGGACTCTATTCCGAATGGGTAAGAACAGGAGATTCTGCGTTTACCGGAACAACTCCTTCGATAATGAAAAAAGGAAAAGATTACGGTGGAAGTTCATTCCTTTGGTATTTGTTGCACGGAAAAATTAGTCCGCGTCTTGCAATTAACTTTCCGATTACGGAACGCATCGGTTTCTTTTTTAACTACGGACATTTTATGCAATATCCGGAACGCACACAATTATTTCGAACTCCCTATATTACTGGAAGTGATATAACCGTTGGAAATCCGAATCTTCAACCACAACGAACCATTCAATATGAAAGCGGTTTTGAAAACCAACTCAGTGATTATTTTGCCATAAGTCTTCGGGGCTTTTACAAAGATATTTTTGACTATGTAACCGTTGTGCCGGCAAAAAAAGTGGCCGTGTATCTCAACAGCGATTATGCAAGTTCGCGCGGGTTTGAAGTATCATTGAACAAAGCAACTTCATTACATTTTTCCGGGAACATCAGTTACTCGTATCAAATTGCCAAAGGTCGAAAATCCAATCCGTTTCAAAACGCCGATAATCCGAAATTCCAACTTCCACGCGAAATTCGTTTGGATTGGGACCAACGGCATACCATAAATTTCTTTGGAAGTTATCGTGTAGAAGCAAATGACAACTATGATATTTTTGGAATTCCGTTTGTGAATGATTGGGGCGTTTCTATTACTGCTTCGTATGGAAGTGGATTTCCGTACACACCAACAACGGCGCGTGTGAACACGATTGAAGACGCATACAAACAAAATACCGCAGAGGGACCAAACACAATGAATGTGAATCTTTCGTTCACAAAAGGGTTTTCGTTCGCTCATAAATTGAAACTGAACGTGAACCTCGATGTCTTAAATTTATTAGACCGTCAAAACATTACCTCGTTGAGTTCAGAGAGTGGGTTCAACGTTAACTACGGAAGACCGTATCGTTTCGGCGATTTCGACTATGAAACGCGCGATATGTATCAGTGGTACAAAATGCCCGGAATTTTACCGCCGTACATTTATAGCGCACCAAGACAAATTCTCCTCGGACTCCGTTTAAATTGGGGATAATTCTAAAGCAAAAATTTCCAGAAGGAAAAATATTATGATACTAAAAAAAATTCTACGCATATTTTTTTTCACTGCATTTTTCGTTTCGTTTGCAGGTTCATTTATTCCAAACCGTTTCTACAAGAATGCGAAAAAAAATCAAGAACCTGTAATAACAACTCTTGCCCCCAATTATCAGCACGCGTATCAGGGAAACAGTGCGCCGTTGCGAATCTTAATGAGTAATTCCAGTACTATCGGAAAATTAGCGTGGACACAAACCGGTTCGAGCGTTCCCGCAGAAACGTTAGGAATGGAATATCCGAACGGCTCCGGCATTGAACATATATACGGCGGAGGATTATGGATTGCGGGAAAAATTGATACAACAAGCGCACAAATTGGTCAATATGTAACCGCAGTAACTACTGGATACGAAGGTAATAGCGCTTTAAAAGAAATGTATCCCGGCTCCAGCACGCTCGACAAAATATGGATTGTGCAAGAAGACGTTAAACCGCCGGATTGGGATTCATATTGGGGAAGTCAACTTCCGTTTAAGAAAGTTTCCGACGAGGATTTTTATTGCAGGTATCGCGATTTCAATTTCGGATTAAATGTTGCCAATCATCTCCCGTTGAATGTTGAAGTTGTGCAAAAATCGTTTTCGTGGATGAATGATTATGCCGGAGCAATTGTTCCGATTGATTTAACCATTTACAATAAAAGTACGCGACTCATTAAAGATGCATACGTTGGGTACTTCATTGATACGGATATTGGAATTCCAACAGAAACAGGATTCTACAATCGCAATTTTTCCGGATATGTCAATAATTTACGATTAGCGTATGCGCATAACCCCATCACGCGCGGAGCAACCCCTATCGGTTGTGTCTATATCAGTTCTCCGAAAGTCACGAACAATGTTCGTTTTACGTACGAATGGTTTGACTTCAGTAGCGGAACTCCGTATAACGACGATGCATCACGGTATAATTTAATGGCGCGGGGAACGCAACGAGGAAATCAATCACCCGAAATCAGTCAATTAAGCGACACGCGGTTTTTGTTTTCCTTTGGACCCTACGATATTCAACCGGATAGTTCATTGAACATTGTTGTTGCAATTCTTTCAGGCGAAGATTTACAGGAATTAAAAGAAAACGCTGCTCGCGCCGTGGAAATTTACCGTCTCGGCTACAAACTTCCCTACATTCCCCCTTCACCGAAATTAACATCAGAAATCGGTTTCAAAAAAATTTCTTTGCGTTGGGACAATTCTCCCGAAAAAGCATGGGACGATTCGAACCATATTGCTGAACAAGATTCAAACCGTCATCCTTCCGATTCTTCGCATCGCCGCGGAGGATTTGTGTTTGAAGGATATAGAATTTACCGAAGTCTTGAACCTTCTGTTTCCAATCCACCGATTGAAAGTTTTTCTCTCCTTCGTCAGGTTGATGTGGACGACCAATTTGAATTTAACACAGGATTGGAATATTCCTACGAAGATACCAATCTTGTTCGTGGAAATACATATTGGTACGCCGTAACAACATTAGCAATCCCCAATGAGTTTTTACAAATACAACCAGATTCTGCAGGAAATCTCGACACGTTCGTTGTTTCATCCAAAGCCGCTGAATCTTCTATTCGTGAAAATTGGACACGCGTTGTTCTTCCGTTTGATGTTGCAAAGAAGAAGAACGAAGTGATGGTTGTTCCAAATCCGTACCGCGTTGACTATGATTATACGTTTGAAAACGGCGGATGGGAAGGAAGAAATAAAGATTGGTCGGAAGATAGGCGGCTTATTCGTTTCATTCATGTTCCGAAAAAATGCACGATAAAAATTTATACGCTCGCGGGCGATTTGGTGGAAACATTAGAACACAATGACCCAATGCGCGGTGAAGTTGACTGGAATTTACTCAGTCGCGGAAACCGTGCAATTGCAAGCGGCATCTACATTTTCTCTGTAGAGTCCGATGAATTTGATACTCAAGTTGGTAAATTTGTCATCATTCGTTAAACACAGAATAATTCCTTATGCTGAAATACACTCCAATTTTTCGAAGCGCTTACGCTCTTGTTTTTTTCTTTCTTTCTACAAATTCATTGGCAGGAAATCGTTCCGGAACTGTTGCCGAACAATTCTTGAAAATTCCTACTGATGCGCGCATTGTCGGATTAGGTGGTTCGTTTGCCGCTGTTGCTGAAGGAGTTTCTTCGCTGACACAAAATCCCGGCGGGCTGATGAGTATAGAAAACATAAGCGTTTCTGCAACATACACTCCATGGTTTGCCAACATCCAACATTCTTTTGTTGGCGCCGCAATGCGACTTGAAGATTTTGGCGTGTTCGGTGCAGGAATTACTATGCTTGCAACCGACGATATGCCCGTTACGACCGTTCATTATCCTGAAGGGAACGGACAATTTTTCCGCGCCGCAGATTATGCAATGCACCTTGCGTATTCAAGAAATATCAGTGACAGATTTTCTGTTGGTGTTGCAGGGAAATACATTTACTCTTCGTTGTACAACAGCGTTGTTACTGCAAGTTCGTTTGCATTCGATATCGGAACAATGTATGATATGCCGGAAATTCGCACACGCTTAGGAGTTGCGCTTTCAAATCTCGGAGACGATGTTCAATTCTTAAACGAACCGTATTCGTTGCCGACAGCATTGCGTTTTGGCATCGCACTCACGTTATTTCAGGAAAATGAAACACAACTTCTTTCTACTGTACAAATTGCGCGCCCCAATGATGCGGATGAACAATACAACGCCGGTTTCGAGTATATACTAAGTGAAATGTTCACACTGCGCGGCGGATACAAATTCGCGTACGAAGTTGAAGATTTTACTGGCGGATTTGGTGTTGGGCTTCATTCCATCGGATTCAACGGAACATTACAATATGGATATAATAATTTCAAAGTACTTCCGGGAACACACACGGTTACGTTTGAAATGAACTTTTAAGATTCAGTTTGAGATTTACTTTTTCTATGAACCAAAATAATTTTTTCACAACAACCAAAGTTGTTGCCATCATTGGAATATTCCTTTCGCTGAATTTTTTCGGATGCGAACTTTCGACGGAACTTCCGAAAACCGGTTCTACGCCGAAAGCCAATCATCTTATCATCAACGAAGTATTCGCAATTTCTCCAACACAGCAGAACACCTATTCGTGGATAGAAATTTACAATCCAACGCAGTTGCCTGTGAAACAACTCTCACTGCAATCACTCGGAACAAACGCCGACACAATAAATCCGCGTGATACGGTTGCCATAAAAGCGTATTACTTGAAATTCCGTTCCAATGTATTTTTTGAAAACCCATTTACTCCTTTTCAACCGCCAATGAGTGCGGGAACACAAAATGTCTATATACCGCTTTCCTCGCTGATTGTAAAAGAAATTCTCACGCCAATGGATGAAATTAGTTTTTCCGAAGATAGTATTCTTGCCGCACAAGGTTTTGCTGTGTACACAAATAATCCTGAACGATTGCTGGAACATACCGATTTGGGAGGAAGCGGACAGCTCTACAAGCCATTCATATTTAATATGGACACATTAGTGAACATTGGCGCACTCCTTCAATCCGGCGGCGATTCGATTAATAAATCATTTCAAGTATTTACGCTGTTTCAACTTCCCGCCTCTGGAGAAATATCATTAGTTGAACGCACAGATACGATTGCAAGAAAATTACGTACGCTCAACTTTTCCGGCTTTCAAATTCCTTTTATATACATTGATTCAATCTGGGGCACAAACGAAACGATTCTCGACATTGTTCGTTACGGAAATTTTGTCCCCATAGGAATTATTCAACCGCATAACAAATCCGCAGGATTTATTCCCGAACCTCATTCTCTCGCTCGATATTCAGGGGGGTATTTTACTGGAAATACGAAAACGGATTTCTACTTTGAGCCACAACCGATTCCAATGTGGCATAGCAAGCAACGTCATCCATAATTTTTTTCTTTCTTGTTTTAAAAAAATCCGCATTTTATCGGGACGGATTTTTTTTGCTGCCCTGCCAGGATTCGAACCTGGAATACCTTGATCCAGAGTCAAGTGCGATAGCCATTACGCTACAGGGCAAGTTAAAAAAGTGCAGGCAAAAGATACAAATCTCTTGCTATCCGTAAAACCGTTCTTTATTATTAATCCGAAATTCTAAAAACCAACATCGTATTCTCACGATTTGCAGCACGACTAATGAAGACGTATTGCAAGAGCAAATTCGTTTGTAGTGAAAACAAATGGAAAATTTTTGTTTTCAGTGTTCTTGTATATATTTTCACATCATTTTACAAATTCCAAACCAAATTATTATGAAGCGTACAATACTTGCCGGTTTTCTTGGGGGATTAGTTTTTTTTCTTTGGGGATTTATCTCGTGGAGAGTCATTGGATTGCACGATGGTGTAATGCATCCGCTTCCCAACGGAGATTCACTCTCGGTAACATTGCGGGGAAATATACCTGCGCGTGGCGTTTATGTGTATCCGTTGCACGCAGAAGCAAATACTGATGTTGCACAAAAAGAAGTTGAAGATAAATATCGTCGAGGACCTTTGGTGTTTATGGCATTCTCTCCCAACGGAGCGGATCCATTTATGAGAAATGAAATGATTGTCGGGGTGCTCATCACGTTCTTTGTTGCTTGGCTTGCTTCGTGGATACTATCGCGTAGCACTGCAATTGCGGAACCATATTTTTCACGCGTCGCGTTTGTTGCCGTTCTTGGGCTTCTTGGCACTTCGTATCACGATTTGATTAATTGGAATTGGTTGGGCTTTCCATTTGATTATACCCTCGTTGCTGTTGCGGATAGTATTTTCACATGGTTTCTTGCTGGACTCGTTATTGCAAAGATTGTAAAAATAGAAACAGCAAGTTAATTTCGTGTTTCAAATTTCGTATTGCGGATTTTTTGGTAGTCGGAAATCTATCATTACTATTTTCGCATGAAATTATTTCATCATGTCATCGTTCCCAAAAATTCAATTGCAGAGAAACATCCGACAATAATTTTTCTGCACGGAAGAGGAGCAGATGAAAACGATTTGCTTTCGCTTTCGGAATTTTTTGATGAGAAGTTTTTATTTCTTTCTGTTCGCGCACCGTTTGAATTTCCGTACGGCGGTTATACGTGGTACGAAATTCAAGAAGCCGGAAAACCGGACGAAAAAATGTTTCCCGAAAGTTACAATGCGCTTTCGGATTTTTTTGATGAAGCGAAAAAAGAATTTCCGATTGATGAAAAGAAAATTTTTCTCTTTGGATTTTCGATGGGAACAGTGATGGCGTATGCGCTTGCATTAACTCGCTCAAATGAAATTGCCGGCGTAATTGCAAACAGCGGCTACATTGCAGAAGGAACATTCTTAAATTACGAATGGGAAAAACTTTCTTTACAAAACTCACCAAAATTTCTCGTAACGCACGGAATATATGACCAGGTTCTTCCTGTTCAATTTGGAAGACAAGCAAAACGACTTCTCGAAGAACACAATGCAAACGTTGAATACAAAGAATATCCGATGCAGCATCAAATTTCGGAAGAGAGTTTGAATGATATTGTGGAATGGCTCAAACGGCAAATGTAATTTCTCTCGCAAAGACGCTAAGTCGCAAAAGTTTTATTCACTAAACGAAAGAAATAATAATGAAGAACATAATTTATTTTTCAATTGCAATCATATTTGCATTTGCTTCATGTAAAAAATCGAGTACGCTCGAAGTAAAGGATTATCCAAATGAAAATGGAAAAGTTTGGAATTACAATATTGAACATCAATACTACAACTTTCGCCCGTTTCAGTCAGGAACAACATATCATTTAGATACAATGCGCGGGACAGGAAAAGTAGAGGCAAAGGGAAATGTTGTTTTACCCAATTCACAACATGCTTCCAAGTTTCATGCTATGGAAGAACATATAATTACATATTTCTCAGACACCTATTATCAAACACGTAACGATACAATGTATAGAGTTGCATACAATTATAATAACGGTAGTTTCCAATTATTACCGAAAAACGATTATCGGTATGAATCTGTTTACTACAACCAAAAGTTCTTTTCTCTATTCTCATTGCGCAATTTTATCGAAAACGGCTTTATTGCATCTAAAACCATTTCTGATTCAATCATCATTGAACGTGATACGGTAATTTCATTTGTCTTTCCATTAAGAATTGGGAATGAATGGATTGTAAGAAAATATTCCACTCATGATTTTCCTATTTCTAAATTCACGAAAAAGGTTATTTCAAAAGAATCTATAAGCATATCTTCAAAAAATTATCCGGTTTATAAAATTCAATGTTATGTTTATTTAAAAAATTCCGGAATTGATAAAAACTTAATTATGTTTGAATATGTTGGCGAACATGGTTTATTCAAAAGAGAAATCATTGTTAAAAACATTATAGTCTCTGATGAACACTCTCCCGAAGGAATTGGTTATGTAGACGGAAAAGAAGAATATATCCTCACTTCATTCCACTAATTTTCTATCATACTTTTTACTAAACTACTCACATACTCCTATGAAACTCTTTCTCATTTTTGCTTTACCGCTTTTACTGTTCACGTTTGTATATATCGGATTAACCGGCGTGGATAAAAAAGACGAACAATTCAGACGCAACGTTGCGGAATTTTTGAATATGTATAACACCACTTATCCGAAACTCTACGCAATTTCTTCCGAAGCGGATTGGAAAGCGTCAACAGATGTTACGGATGAACACACGGGACAGCAAGTCGGCGCGAATGGTGTGCTTGCCGCGTTTCAAGGAAGCGAATACGTGATTAACAAATGCAAAGAATTTTTGAAACAGAAAGATAAACTTGATGCGATGACGCGCAAACAACTCGAAACAATTTTACGCAGCGCGGCACTGTATCCCGGAACAATTCCCGATGTTGTCGCGGCGCGTGTGGAAGCAGAATCGAAACAAGGTGCTGTGTTGAACAGTTTTGAATTTCATTACGAGAAAAAAGGCGAACCGGTAAAGATAGTAACCCCAAATCAGCTGGATGATATTCTTTCTTCTTCAACAGATTTAACAGAACGCAAACACGCGTGGGAAGTTTCCAAACAAACCGGCGCGGCGTTGAAACCGGGATTGCTGCAACTTCAATCCATTCGCAATCGTGTTGCAACGGAAATGGGATACAATTCGTTTTTCGATTTGCAAGTAAGCGGTTACGAAATGTCTGTTCCCGAAATGATGACGACGATGAAACAATTTAACACCGAATTGAAACCGCTCTACGAACAATTGCATTGCTGGACAAAAAATAAACTTGCTGAAAAATTTAAGCAACCCGTTCCGAAAAAAATTCCCGCGCATTGGTTAGGAAATCGTTGGAGTCAAGCGTGGCCCGGAATTGTTGAGGGAGTTGATTTGAATGCAATGTTCAAGGAGAAAAAGCCGGAATGGTTTATTCAGCAAGCGGAAAAATTTTATGTTTCTCTCGGAATGAAACAACTGCCGAAAACATTTTGGGAGAAATCGGATTTGTATGAACTTCCCGCCGATGCAAAGCGAAAGAAAAACACGCACGCATCTGCTTGGCATATGGATTTGCAAAAGGATGTTCGCTCGCTGATGAGCGTGAAACCCGATTACGATTGGTTTGAAACAACACATCACGAACTCGGACATATTTATTATTACATCGCGTATTCTACTCCGGAAGTTCCTATAACATTACGTGAAGGAGCGAACCGCGGATTTCACGAAGCGATTGGTGATTTGATTGGTATAGCCGCTCGTCAACCGAAATACTTAAAAGAAATCGGCGTGATGGGAAACGATGTAAAGATTGACCAAACACAATATTTATTGAACGAAGCGCTCGATAATGCCGTTGTGTTTATTCCGTGGAGCGCGGGAGTGATGACGCATTGGGAACATGATTTCTACGAAGAAAAATTATCTGCAGATAAACTCAATGAACGTTGGTGGAAATATGTCGGCGAATTTCAAGGAGTGGAAGCGCCGGAACAACGCGGTGAAAATTTTTGCGATGCCGCGACAAAAACACACATCAATGACGACCCGGCGCAGTATTACGATTATGCGATGGCGTTCATTATTAAATACCAATTGCATATGTACATTGCGAAAAATATTTTACACGAAGACCCGCACAATTGCAATTACTACGGAAATAAAAAAGTTGGCGATTGGCTGATGAGTATTTTAAAACTCGGAGCAACGAAAGATTGGCGCGAAGTAATCAAAGAAAAAACCGGCGAACCGATTTCCTCAAAAGCAATGCTCGAATATTTTTCTCCGATTATGGATTATTTGAAAGAGCAGAATAAGGGGAAGAGCGTGAGTTGGGAGTGAAGACAATGCGGAATTACTAATGAGGAATGTAAAGTAAATTCATTTCGTTATCTTGAGCCCGAAATTATTGTGCACATAATTACAAGAAAGCGTTTGAATGAATTCACCGAAATGTACCCCGATTCGAGAAATAGTTTATTGCATTGGTACCGAATAATGAAGACAACAAATTTCAATTCGTTTAACGAGTTACGTTCGGTTTTTCCTAACACTGACCAAGTTGGAAAATTGACCGTGTTCAATATTGGAGGGAACAAAGTACGACTTATCGCTGCAATGCATTACAACAGAAAACGAGTTTATATTCGCGCAATTCTGACACATCAAGAATACGATAACAATAAATGGAAAGAATAATATGTCGTCACAAGAACTACAACAAATAAAAAATGGATGGCAAACAGTTTCTCCTTTTGTGTTTGTTCCTCACAACGAAGAAGAATACAATCGCATTGTTGATTTACTTGATAATCTTATTGACGAAGTTGGAGAAGACGAGTTCCATCCGTTAACGCCATTGATGGAACTCCTCGGCACGTTGATTGAAAAATATGAAGCCGAAAACGTACCTGAATTAGTTTAACAGTTTAACAACAACTTAATTTATGAAACACACAATCACAATTTTACTCGCAGCACTTTTTATTTTATTCACAACCAAAACTTTTTCAGGAGAGAAAAATGAACCGGTTAAGGCACCGAACATTGAACTCTCACAATGGATGCAAGGCGAAATAAAAGCTGAGAAAGGAAAAACTTTTTACGATGGCAAAACGCTCGTTCTCGAATTTTGGGCAACGTGGTGCGGTCCTTGCAGAAGAATCATTCCGCATATGAATGAACTCGTCGAAAAATTCAAAAACGATTCCGTAGTTTTCGTTTCTGTATCCGATGAAAAAAAAGAAACGGTCGAAGCGTTTATGGCAAAAACCAAAATGAAAGCATCCGTCGCGCTTGATAACAATGGTAAAACATTTTCGGCGTACGGTGTTTCATCCATTCCACAAATGTTTCTTATCAACACAAAAGGTGAAGTTGTGTGGAGCGGACATCCCGCGATGTTTTCAGAAGAGGCGCTGAACAAATTTCTTTCCACAGGAAAAATTGATTTGCCGTTAGAATAAAAATAAACATCCTTCAAGGTTTTTTCTACCTATTTTATCAGCAATAATTTTTTTGTTTCGCTGTAACGCAAGATTGCCGCCCCAGCGGATGAACCATCTTGCGAAATATCTATACGATAGAAATACACGCCGCTGGGTAAACCACTCGCATCAAATTGTATTTTGTGTTCACCTTCTTCCATTTCTTCGTTACTCAATAACTTCGCTACTTCTCTACCCAACACATCATACACTTTCAACGTTATCATACTATTCACAGATAACGAATAACGTATCACGGTCAACGGATTAAACGGATTGGGATAATTCTGCTCCAATACAATTTCCGACGGCTCAGTCTTTACGTTTGAGTAAAAAATCAGCGGAGCAGAAATTCTGTTCGGTTCTTCGCGTACAATTCCTACCTCAGATGCTGTTTTCACACCTTTTAAATACACGCTGAAATATTTTTGCACTGTAACATAATGTATCGAAATGTTGCTTGTATCAATGTGTACAAAAAAACCATCGTTTATTCGTTTCACAATGTTTCTCGCAAACGTATCAAGATTTCTGTACGCTGTTGAATTATTTATTCCAAATCGTTCCCAATAGGTCATCAGTGTATCACAATAATTTGCAATTTCCTCAAGAGTACTTCCTTTCAACTGTCTTCCGATAAGCACATACGGCGTATCTAAAACCAACGAACCGAATTTTTGAGGAAGTACGGAATCGCGACTCGCAAATAAATTCAACTTGAACACAACACATTGTTCCCACGCAACGTTGTTATTTTTTGCTCTCGTCGGTGATATTGCTTTAACAAGTTTTTTATATCGTGAGCCAATACGAGACGAATCTAACGGATAAGAATTTCCCGTATGAGGTTCTGTATAAAATTTCCCCAAAGAACTCGGCGTCTTATAAGAAATCCACGAATAAATTTTCGCCGAATCTTTTGTTCCCTGTGGAACTCCTAAAAAAGTTGCTCCGTATTTCCCAATTTTTATAAATTCGTTATCGCGTACGGTTGCAATATTCGGCAATTCTTTGAACGTACCGTCTCCCGTCTTCTTTAGTTTAATTGCTTTTTGTGCCAGCAACGTATCCGCGCGAAATGTGCGAAACTTCGTTGTGCCGACAAAATTTCCAAAATCGTTTCCCGAGAAATTACTCCCACTCGTTACGAAAACCGAATAACTTTCCGACGTAGGAAATGTTTGTTGCCACCCAGTTTGCAATTTTTCGCACACAGAATAATTTCCCGCTTGCAAATGTTCAAAAACATAATTTCCGTTTTCGTCCGTTTCAACAGTATCGCTTGCTGGTCCCCCAAGTATAATTTTCCACGTTTGCAATCCCGCCTCCACCGAATCCCGAATTGCGTTTGCATTCGCATCGAAAAAAATCGTTCCCGAAATTTTTCCCAATTGAAATAATCCGAAATGTATTCCGTTAATATTTATTCCACTCGTCAATGGTATTGCCGATGAATTCGTTGTTGTTTGAATCCATCCTTCGTTTATTTGTACGCGAACAAAATACGTTCCCGCAAATAAATCTGTAAATGAATAACCCTCATCCGTCATTTGCGCCGAATCCACAAGCGAAAGCGTATCGGGAGAAAACAACAATACTTTTATTCCATGCATCGAAATATCGCCTACATTCCGAACGCCATTCCCATTTTCATCTTCAAACACCATTCCGCTGATGGAACACTGTTGAAAATTTCCGAAGTTCATATTCTCAACAACACTTCCTCCTGCAAGCGAAACGAAATGCGTACCGTTCATCGGAAATGTTTGAATCCATCCATTGAAAACTCCTTCGCTTACTTCATAATCCGCCGGAAGAAGATTGGAAAATTCATACATTCCTTTTGCGTTGCTGAGAACGGAATCAACTAGCAAAGAATTTTTTTTCAAACGAATTTTCCACGACGAAAGTTTTGGTTCTCCTTCATCCAATTCGCCATTGCCGTTACCGTCATTGAATATTATTCCGGAGATTTTCCCGGTTTGCACATTGCCGAAATTTTTCCCTGCAATGCTATCTCCGCTGGAAACCGAAACAGAATATGTTCCCAAAAAAGGAAACGTTTGCACCCAGTTAACGCGTTGCATTTCGCTCAAGGTGTAAGCGCCCGCACGAACATTGATGAACTGAAATTTTCCATTTCCATCTGTTGAAACGGATTCCATTGTCGCTCCCATGAGAAGTATTTTCCAGTTCGGAATTCCATTTTCGTTATCATCGAACACGCCGTTTGCATTGACATCGTTGAATTTCGTTCCGCTTATTTTTCCGTAACGAAAATTTCCAAAATTATTTCCACTCAAATATGCACCGCTAAAAACATTAACGATATGTGTTCCCGAAATCGGATAGGTTTGCAACCATTCGTTGTTCACTTCTTCGCTCAACGTATATGTTCCCGCAAACAAATTGGTGAAAAGAAAATTTCCGTTTGCGTCGGTCGTTACTGAATCATTCGTTATTCCGTTTAAAAATATTTCCCAGTGAGAAATTCCGTTTTCGCCCGCATCTTTTATTCCGTTTCCATTCACATCGTGAAATTTTTGCCCGCCGATTTTTCCGAGTTTAAAATTGCCGAAATGGTTTCCCGTAACAGTATTTCCGGAACTTATGGAAACAGAATATGTTCCTGGCGAAGGCGGAAATGTTTGCACGAATCCGTTTTGTAATACTTCACTCAGCGTATAATTTCCATCGGGTAAATTGCCGATAAAATAATTTCCGTTTGCGTCCGATATTGCAGAATCATCTTTCGTTCCTGTAATTTTCATTTTCCAATTCACAAGTCCCGTTTCACCATTGTCTTTTATCCCGTCGCCGTCGGAATCGTTGAAAACAATTCCGCTCACGGAACCAAATTGTTGCGGAATTATTCGAACCTGAAACGTATCAGGCGACGCAGTTGTATTGAATTCGTCTTTCGTAATAATGCGCCACTTGTATTTATTTCCTGCGGAAAGAAATGAAAGCGTGAGCATAACTGTTGAATCATTTGCCAGAAAAATTGTATCAACAGAATTTCCCCAAATATGCAGTTGATAATAGTGGGGGTCATCAATCATATTCGCCGCGCGATTCCATCGAAATTTAATTTGTGAACCCACAACGATTGAATCATTATCGTTCGGAAATATCGGATGTACAACCCGGCGCGGATGTAAATTGTTGTATGTAAAAACATACGTTCCCGTTTGAATATCGGACGAAACAATTTTTCCCGAAGGAAAGTACGGATAAATTGCCCACACACCGTTGTACCCTCCGCTCGCTCCCGGATACGAATCGTACCATCCAGAAGTTATCGGGTCTAACGGATCCGTAATGTTCACGACAATTGTTCCTGCAGTGTACCATGCAACGTATGCATAGTTTCCGCGCACGGTAACGTTATGAACAATATCAGCAGGTGAATACGAATACGTTGCGGAAGGAGAAGTTGGCGCAATAGGGAGCGTTGTCATATCCCAAAACTTAAGTTGTAACGGCGTACTTCCGATTTCATCCGTAGAAATTACATAGTTTCCGTTTGTTGTTGTCCACGTGTTATGTTTGTAAAAACTTGTTTCGCCGATGTGTGCAATCAGCGACGGAGAAATTTTATTGGAAAGATGAACAATATCAATTCCGTTGTACCCGGCCGCGGCGTACATTGTATCGTTGCGAATATATGTGTCGTGATAATATCTACCAAAATTTACTACGCCAACAAATTGCGGGGATGTTGGATTTGCAAGAGAAAAAATTACTGCGCCTCCCGGAGACCAATTCGCACATCCGTTGAGATACAAAAATCCGTTTGCAATTTCTATCGTATGCGAACGCAAAATATTTTTAGAACCATTCGAATAATTATACGACTGCACCAAGGAAACGGAAGAAGGAAGATTTGACAAATCAATTATCTGCATTCCGCCGCCGGCTTCGGTAACGACATAGGCATAATTGTTATACGTGCGCATTTCTCTCCAAACAGAAGTCGGTCCAGTTACAAACGCAACTTCGTTTGCCGAATCGGTAATATCAATAAACGCCGTTCCCGTTGCTGTTCCAACAATTCCATACTCGCGCCCATCGGAAGCAGTATAGCCCCAGCATCCGCTGTATGAAACGCCGCTTGTTGTTCCGTGTTTTTTATCGAGATGAGAAAATAACGTTAAACCGTTTGTTTGTGAATATGCAATGTGCGAAGTGAGAAGAATAAGAGAAAAGACTGTAGCAATATATTTCATAAAATTTTCACGTAAAGTTGAAAAAAATTTCTTTGTAAAAAAGTACCTATTTCTTTTGAGAAAGAAAAATTGGGTAATGTCTCAGAAGCGTTGATAAAGGGGAAAGAGAGAGTAAAAAGAGAATTTTTCCACGACCATCAGTGGTCGTGCTTCGCGAAAAAACCCCGATAAACCGGGATTAAATCAAAGAATCATTGATGATTCGTTTTTCGTCCATCAAGACCGTTTACGGTCTTGGTGAAATGCCAACAACTCTTGTGAAACACGACCAAAATTGTATTGAAAAATGTTAAATTTTTTTTTCAATCTCTTTCATCTTCCAAAACTTTTTCTATATTGAGCCACGTTTTTTTATGTAGACTATTTTTTAATAACATTTATTTAGGAGAAAATTATGTTAATCCCCCCCCCCCAGTAAAACGAACTTTCAAATACGCATCATTTCTTAATCACACACAAACGCGTTTTGCGCGTGTGCTCAAGATGTCGCCGACGAAATTTGTACTCAAAATTGTTTTGTTGTTTTTTGTTTTTGCTCTAAGCGAAAAACATACACTTATAGCACAAACGCAAAACACGTGGGACTCGTTAGCCGGACCTTCCCGCACGCCGAAATCGTTTGACATTACCGTTTCGAAAAATAATATCGCTTACACCGCCGATTTACTTCGTTTGATGAAAACAACGAATGGCGGAAATGATTGGGATACAACAAAAACACCTATTGACTCTCCTCTTGTGGTTTCTTCTAATCCTGATAGCGGAAATTATGTACTCGTAGGAAAAGAAGGAAAAGTACTCTTTTCTTCTGTTGGCGGAGGAACTTCTAACAGTAACCTTAATTGGATAAACGTAATTCCTTCACAACCGAATATTTATCCTTCTCGTTTTTCCAGATCGCCGAGTACGTCGAGTATTGTTTGGCTTGGTTCAGAGTATACTGAAGGAAATACATCACTACGATTTTCAGAACGTAATGGTAGACTCGGCAGTTGGGTTGATATTAAATACTTCAAAGATAGCGTCAAGACAAATATAACCGATATAGCAATTCGTTCAGGAAACGATAACGAAGTGTGGGTAACCGGCACATCGGCAGGCAAAGCGAAAGTAAGCGGGGTGTGGCGTACTTACAATGCAATGTCTACGAATTCGACGTGGAAGTACTTCAAAATAAAACCAACGACGGAAAACCAACCCCGTCAAACGAGCGTTGCGCTCTTGGGTTCAAAAGTACTTGTGGGAACGGAAAACGGCGACATTTATGCTCTCGACACAATTACTAATGCCACGAATCCCGTCAGAATTTTCAACTTTTCATCATCTCAATCTATTCTCTCGCTTCGTACTGTAGGAAGTAGAGTTGTTGCCGCAGCTGAACAACAGTTATTTGTTATCAGAAAAACAACGAGTAACTGGACTGCGGATACATTGAACAAAAAAGACAATACTCCCGGATCATTGAATGTTCGCGGCTTACCGAAAAAGAAAACGCTTTTTTACAGCATTGCGGTTGACCCGCTCGATACAAACAAGTGGTTCGTCAGCACCTCGCGCGGTGTGTACAGAACGACCAACGGCGGCACAATCTGGCTCCCCAGCGGAACCTATACGATGACTGTTCCCGCTCAATATGTTGTCGCCAATGAAAGCACGGCGTTTTCCATTTCCAAAGAAGGGAAGAAAGGAAAGAATAAATATCTTGCAGGGGCAGACCGTTACGACCGAAGCGCCAACGATTGGGATGCCGTTGATTTTGGAGATAATTCTTATAACTTTGAATGTAAGGGGTTCTATTTTTACTCGCCCGATACAGTGTTTTCTTTTGGGAGATTGCAAAAAGACAAAAATATACGCGGACAAGAAGACACAGCAATTATTTTTGTTTCGTATGACCGCGGCTCAACGTGGGAACGAAACTATGTGGGACATCCTAGCAACAATGCCGTTATCAATGGAATGATGTCGTGGACCAATTTGACTACTGATTACAACGGCTTAATTGCTTTTGGGAAAATAAGTAAACGAGATACTATTTTGCTTATCCGAAGCAGTAACGGCGGACAATCGTGGCTTCCATTTCCTAAAAAGATATTTGATTATAAGGGAGAAGTTGTTTCACTTGCTCAAACACCTCGTGGACTTCCTTCTATGAAAGGTTATGCAATTGTGAAATCCCCGGGGAATGACGATGTTTACTATCTAAACGGAACATCCCAAGGACCATTTTCTTGGCTCAAACTTACCCAACCTCAAAGAAATCCTCATCGTACGAATAACTTTGGAACACTTTATAATTGTGCGATGCACATTGTTAGAGGTACGGATGCTATACCATTTATAGCGGGTAAGAAAGGGTTGTTTAGAAGTCAAGAACTTATTCTCAGCGGCGAATGCAAACAAGTAGTTTTGCTCAGCAATCGCATTTTTATTATTCGAGAAGGAAAACCCGATGTCGTTTATACGAATAGACTCGACGTTTCTGGATACCCATCAGAACAATGGAGTAACCTTACTTCGCAATTTTCCGCCGAGCACATTTATACGATGTCCATTGTTCCACAATATATCGGCGTTTTAATAGACATTAATAATTTCACACTATACTGTGCGACGGAAAAAGGTGTGTTTCGCAATAATGTTTCTCTTGGTGCGCCGTCGGCAGGAAAATTTCAAACCACCACCACTCCTCCCCGTCCGAAAAATCTTGTAGTGGGAGAAGGAGAAGAAATGCATTGTATCGAAGACGTCGTTATTCCCGAAGGTTCATCCTTTATAGTACAAGAAGGAGGTTCTGTGGTGTTCGATGAAGGTATGAAAATGCGCATCGAGGGAGCATTGAACGTCTATGGAAGCGATGAACATCCCGTGAAATTCGGAGCCGCTTACGATAACACACGCTGGAAAGGAATTTATCTTGCGCCGGGAGCATCGGCATATATCGAAAATGCAGAAATCTCCGATGCCGTCGTTGGTATTTTTGCCGCAAAAGCAGACCTCTCACTCTCGAATGTTACCGTCCGCAATTGCAGAATCGGCGCGGGAATGTACGGAATGAATGAAGAGCCGCCGCTCATTGAAGAAAGTAAATTTCTGACGAATGATTGGGGCATCGTCTTGGTCAATGGCGCCGACGCAACGTTGACGAATAATGTTATCGCAGAAGGGCAAAAAGGAATTCTTATAGACGCCAGCAGTCCGCTTTTTTCTCGGAACGAAATTAAAAACCATTCGCAAGTCGGCGTCGTTGTCTATAACAGCGGTTATCCTCGTTTCGGCGAAATAGCAACGAACTCGCAAGGACTGAACATCGTGCAAGGCAATGCATTAACACAACTTCTGACCGTGCAAGGATATGCGTTTCTCGGATATGTACGCCACGATTGTATAACGCAAGTAGGGGGAGAAAATCTGATTGCGGGGACCGACCCCAACGCCCCGCTTTGTGTTGCCGTAGAAAAATCTGCGATTACTTCGATGATAACCGATTGGGGACTCGCAACGGTTTCGGCGGAAAACTTTTTGACCGACCCGACGTCAAAAATTATTTTTGAATGTCTTTCGCAAGAGCCCGCCAATGAGGCAGAAAAATTGCTCTGGGAAGCGTTAGAGCGGAGAAGTCTTGGCGATTATGAGACCACGAAGGAAAAGTTAGAAGAAGCAACATTAGCAGGAACAACAGAACAAGCGCTTCGCGCGTTGGGAGAACTTGCTTTCACAGTAAAATTAGAAGAAGATGGAACGGGCGCAAGCGTTGCTGCCGAGGAAAATTTCTTCGACTTTCTGAGTTCCGTTGCGGCTTCCCATCCGATTCCCGAAGTAGAATATGCGGCGGCAAAAATACTCGCTCTCGATGCGGCAAAAAATGAAGATATGTTCACTGCTTACGATAAAATGAGTACACTTTCCGACCTCGCTCTCGACGACGACACAAAAATATCCACGCTCCTTGCACGTTTGTTCTTCGAGACGTGCGATTTGGAATATGACGACAACGCATTGGAAACAGCCATCACACTGCAAACGCATTTTCCGGACGATGAACGCACGCAATTAGCGGGCATTGTTACGGAATTCATTACCGATAATATTTTACCGCAGCAGTATTCCAAACGTCGGGCGTTTGACGTTGCGATGCGAAAGTTTCCCGCGCGACTCAAATCTCAAAACGTACCAAAAACATTTGCACTGTACCACAACTACCCGAACCCATTCAATCCGACGACGATGTTTACCTACGACGTTCCCAAAGATGCCCACGTGGAAATTATCCTTTATGATTTACTCGGCAGAAAAATTGCAACGCTCGTGAACGAAATAAAACCGGCAGGGTATTATTCGGTGGGCTGGAATGCAAGCGCAGTTTCCTCCGACGTGTATTTTGTGAAGATGCAAAGCGAGAACTTTTCAAAAATACACAAAGTGATGGTAATGAAGTAGAATTCTCTCAAGACCTAACAGGTTTTAAAAACCTGTTAGGTCGAGTATTTTTTTATGAACCACTAATTTCCAAAGAATGTTATGAAATACACTTTTCTTTTCATCGGGGTCGTAATGCTATTCGCATCGCAAACACAAAGTATTGCGCAACAACTACGCTCGTCGCTGCAAACAACTCCATCGCAACCGTTCTTTTTCAATAAGGATGCAGATTGGAAAACGGGTAATACATATACTGCTACTGTTGATTCTAATACCAATTGGGGAATCGAGAATTGGGGACCCATTATGCACTTTAACGACTCAGGAGATCTTATCAATAGTAGCGTATGGATTGCAAACGGCTATACGCATTTTACATATACACCATGGGGAAGATTATTTTATGCGCGTTCGAGCGATGGGGTAAACTTTAAAACACGTGAACTTTTCGACCGGCGGTTCTCGGGTATTGCTGTCGCTTATCTGGCGGTAACCGAACAATGCGTTATGATTTATTATTGGGTATTTATGAACGGTTTCGGTCACTCCCCGATTTATCTTATCCGTTCTTTCGATAATGGAGATACGTTTGATTCCGCGCGAGCAATTACGCAGGAATCGTTCGACGCATTTCCTGATTGTTATCCTGCCGTGTGGAACGATACGGTCGTTATCACTCTTACGTATTTTAATCGGAAAAAGATGCCAACTGGCGCATATTTCTATACATCTTACGATAACGGTTCGACGTGGAAAACATGGACTACGAAACTTCCTGTAACAGGATATTCGAGACAAATAGCATTAACATCTAGTAAACTTCATATGTTATATTCCAAGCGAAAGAATAACAAGAAGTATCGCGGAGGAGAAACGATGTATCTCTACTCGACAAACGGGGGAACGAAATGGAGCAAACATAACGACCGCGCGGCCCTTACCAAACTTGATGGCTACACATCGGATGATGCTCGAATAGCATCTTCCTATAAAGAAAATTTATACGTATGTTGGATAGACGGACAATTGGGAAGTACGGCTTTTGGGTTTACTGGGAGTGTGTTTTTTCGCAAATCAACGAATGCAGGAAAAACGTGGACACCGGAAGTCGCTCTCACTCAACGCCCTGATGCGGGAACTTCTTCTCTTGCAGTAGAAAGGAATGAAGGAAAAAACGTTGCGGTAGCATGGGACAAGATGCTGCATTTTCTTGACACTAATCAAATAATAGTGTGCATCTCGATGGATGGCGGGACTTTATGGTACCCGGAAGTAAATGTTAATCCAAATTCTTTCTTGGGAGTGGGCCCATCTGTTGCTGTGGGAACGGATCGTGTTACGGTTGTATGGAGTGAGGTTTCGCCCGTCAGTAGTCCCACGCATCCCTTTCTACGCTCTGCCGCACTACCTCAACGCAAGCCGTCTCCTCTTCTTCCTCCACAGAATATTGTTTCTCCCAGCACAACACAACTCGTGGGCAACTATCCGAATCCGTTTAATCCCGTTACGGTTATTCGTTACACGTTATCTGCACGCAGCACGGTAACGCTCAAAGTATATAATACGTTGGGGCAAGAAATAGCAGCGCTTCTTCTCAACAAAGAACAAAAAGAAGGTGTGTATGAAGAAACGTTCGACGCAAGTAATCTGGCATCGGGAATGTATTTCGCTCATCTCACAGTGGAAACGCTGTGGGGCGATAACCATCGGGAAGTGAAAAAGTTGGTAGTGGCAAAGTGATGGTAATGAAGTAGAATTCTCTCAAGACCTAACAGGTTTTCACGTAAAGTTGAAAAAAATTTCTTGGGAAAAAATGCTCAGCAGGTACATTTCTGCTCAGCATTTTTTTTTAACAATAACTCTACGCTTTTTATTTTACAAGGAACAATTTTCTTGTTTCAGAAATTTTTCCATTGACTCTCAAACGATAAAAATATACGCCAGCGGCGTATCCGCCTTTGGAGGACACGCCGCTTGCAAGTTTGCTTCCATCAAAGAGAATGCAATTTTCTCCTCTTTTTTTCAGAGTTTCGATTTCCTTCGGTTTTGTCTTTTTTATTTTAAACGTATTTTACCACTGTTTTTTGCAATTTCTTATTATCTCATAATCTCAATTTCACAAATACTTCCCTATGAAACACATTATTCTCTTTCTTCACTTCCTTTTCGTTTTCGGAAATCCAACTTCGTTTGCACAACAACGCACAAAAGAATACACGGTTGAAGATGTTATTACTTCGCCGTTGTTTCAAGGGAAATTCATTCGCGGAGTGCAATGGATTGAAAACGGAAAAGCATATTCGTTTCTTGAAACCGATTCGACAACTAAACGCACAAACGTAATGCGCTACGATGTTGAAAGCGGGAAAAAATCTCTGCTCATTGATGCGAACAAATTGAAAATGAAAGGCGATACAACAGCGTTCGCAATGCAAAATTATTTTTGGTCGAAAGATGAACGCTATATTATTTTTACCGGTTCACTCGTTGCGCGTTCGCTGAAAACCGGCGGAAATTTTTTCTTGTATGATGTGAAAAACGATGAGTTTATTCAAGTAACACATTCGGAAGAAGAACAAATGGTAATTCAGTTTTCGCCGGATTCAAAACGGATTGGCTTTGTGCGAGCGAATAATATTTTTGTGTACGACATTGCAACGAAAACCGAATCTCAGCTTACATTTGACGGAAGCGAGCACGTTCTTAACGGACATTTCGATTGGGTGTACGAAGAAGAATTTTCGATTATCAACGGTTGGCAATTTTCTCCCGATGGAAAATACATTGCGTATTGGCAACTCGATGAAAACCGTGTTCCCGAATTTCCGATTAACGATTTTCTTCCGACGCATCAGAATGTTTCCAAAATGCGTTATCCGAAAGCGGGAGATAAAAATTCTATTGTGAAAATCGGCGCAATCGAAATTGCAACAAAGCAAAACAAATGGCTCGATATCGGTGAACCGTTTGATTCAACGCAAGATACATACATTCCACGCATTCAATGGATTGGAAATGTAGAGACGCAGAATTCAGCATCTCTACTTTCATTTCAAAAATTGAATCGCGCGCAAAACAAAATGGAATTTTATTTCGCCGATGTTACAACAGGAACATCGAAATTGATTTTGGCGGAAGAATCGAAAACGTGGATTGAATCCGAAAATAGTAATCTAACATTTTTGAAAAATGGAAAAGGTTTTATTTGGACTTCGGAAAAAGATGGATTCAATCATTTGTATTTGTATGATATGAACGGAAAAGAAGTTCGCCAACTCACGAAAGGAAATTGGGATGTGCAAAGCGTTTCTGCGTTTGATGAGAAAAACGAAATGCTGTACTTCACTGCGGGAAATCCAACGCCGATGGAAAAACAATTATTCTCTGTCGAGACTGATGGCGGTGAAGTTAAACGCGTTTCGCAAAGCAAAGGAACACACTCGATAAATTTTTCTCCCGACAGAAAATATTTTATTGATAATTATTCCGATGCAAACACGCCAAACAAAACCGCGCTTTATTCTGCAAAAGGAAAATTAGTACGCATCATAGAAGAAAATAAAATTGCCGCGTTCGATGTGTATCCGTTTTCGCAAAAAGAATTTTTCTCGTTCAAAACTTCCGACGGAGTTGAATTAAACGGATGGATGCTCAAGCCAACGAACTTCGATGCAACGAAACATTATCCCGTGTTGATGAATGTGTACGGCGGTCCCGGTTCGCAAACAGTGCTCGATGCGTGGGGCGGAAGAGATATGTGGTGGTATCAAATGCTCGCGCAAAAAGGATATATGATTGTCAGCGTGGATAATCGCGGCACGGGATTTCGCGGCAATGCTTTTAAAACCATCACGTATAAAAATTTGGGAAAGTGGGAAGCGAACGACCAAACCGAAGCAGCGAAATATCTGGCGACGCTTCCGTTCGTGGATAAATCGCGCATCGGCATTTGGGGCTGGAGTTACGGCGGTTATATGACGTTGATGGCATTGGAAAATGGCGGCGATGTTTTTAAAGCAGGAATTTCCGTTGCGCCCGTTACGCATTGGAAATTTTACGACACGATTTATACCGAGCGATTTATGTCCACGCCGCAACTCAATCCCGATGGTTACAAAGAAAGCGCGCCATTGGAACACGCGGAGAAAATAAAATCGAAATTGTTGCTCGTTCACGGAACCGGCGACGATAATGTGCATTGGCAGAACGCCGTTGCAATGGCAGATGAAATGATAAAGAAAAACGTGCAGTTTGAAACAATGTTTTACCCGAACCGTATGCACGGTATTGGCGATAGACCGGCGCGTTTGCATTTATACACAATGATGACGAATTTTATTTTGGAGAAGTTGTGATTGTGTTTCTCTCGCAAAGACGCTAAGTCGCAAAAAAGTTTTCTTCTTTGCATCTTGGCGGCTTTGCGAGAGAAATTAAAATTGGTAAAGGAATACTTTCTTTGTAGATTTTGTCCGCAAGTAAAAATAAACTGGAATAAAAACCTATGCAAAACATTTTAACATCTCAAGAAATCAACGAACAGTTTCATTCAGAGTGGGTATTACTCGAAAACCCCGAAACAAATGAACAACTCGAAATTCTTCGCGGCAAACTTTTATTTCATAGCAAAGATAGAGATGAAGTATATAGAAAATCGCTGGAGATAAAACCTCGGTCATCAGCAATTCTCTTCACGGGAGAAATTCCCGAAGGCACTGCTGTCATTTTATGAAATTCACGTTTCGACCGGACAGTCGTCTTATTGTTGTGAATGTACATTTGTTTGGCGAACATAAGGAAGAAATCGTCGGACGTTTTGCTCTCGATACTGGGGCGACCTATTCTTTGATAAATGTACATCGTGCAGTGCTTCTTGGTTATGACCCTGCGGCAAGCGAGAAACGTGTTCAAATAACTACAGGAAGCGGTATAGAATTTGCTGCACAAATAACAGTGAAAGAAGTTACTGCGCTTGGGCAAACACGCACAAACTTCCCGATTCTTTGCCATACGCTTCCGCCAAGCGCATTAGTGGATGGCTTGCTTGGCTTAGATTTTTTTAGAGACACGATTTTGAATATTGATTTTGTGAACGGTGTAATTACGCTTAACTCATAAACGACTAAGCGCGCGTTTGCATTTATACACAATGATGACGAATTTTATTTTGGAGAAGTTGTAGAATGTGTTTCTCACGCGAAGACGCTAAGTCGCAAAAAAGTTTTCTTTGTTGTCTTTGCGGCTTTGCGAGAGAGATTAATTCAAAATATTTTCAAGAACATTTTAACTAAATACTGTATGCCTCTCCTCGAATATCGCTGCAACGATTGTGAACAAACGTATGACGTTCTCCATTTAACACGCGAGAAGAAAAACGATATTGTTTGTCCGACGTGCGGCTCAAAGAAACACAAGAAATTATTTTCTACACCAAGTGTTGCTGTGAGCGAACATTCATCCCATCACGTTTCTCCGCAAAAGAATTTCAGCGGAGGATGTTGCGGCGGCGGAATGTGCGGAATGAATAATTAGTTTCTGTTTCAACGTAGTTTCTTTTTTTTGACAAATTTCTTACACGGACTTTTTC
>Ga0194120_10001508_pt1 | contig 42142 bp, 37 predicted proteins | sample TA2MahCa65mmetaG_FD_148642 | JGI IMG/M metagenome (GOLD analysis project Ga0194120, IMG submission 148642) | Freshwater microbial communities from Lake Tanganyika, Tanzania - TA2015019 Mahale Deep Cast 65m | ecosystem: Environmental > Aquatic > Freshwater > Lake | place: Tanzania: Lake...
GCGAGCGGCAGCAAGCGCGTTTGACGCAACCTGCGATCGAGACACTCGCCATCATCGCCTATCGCCAGCCGATTCAGCGTTCGGAGATCGAGGCAATCCGCGGTGTCGCATGTGGTGAGGTGCTGCGCGGACTACTCGAGCGACGCTTGGTGCGGATCGCCGGACGCGCCGAAGAGCTCGGTCGTCCGATGCTGTACGGCACGACGAACGAGTTCCTGAAGGTGTTCGGACTCGGCAGCCTTGCGGATCTGCCGCAGTCTCGCGAACTCAAGGTCTGAACTTCACATCTCGGGAGTAGCGGGCAAAGAAAACCCCCCGACTGCTTTGTTGCGCCGGGGCTGCACACGAAATCTGTTTGTGGTTGTTGGTTGCCGACCAGGCTCAGCGCCGTCGGCGCCGTCGTCCAAACGCGCCCGCCAAAGCGATCAGTGCCACCGCCCCAGGCGCTGGAACTGCTTGGAAGGCAAAGGTGCTTGTGAAACTCGCCTCACCACCAGCTGACAGGCGCACTGAGAAGCGGAGTGACACGGAGCCGGTCACGGATACTTCGTAAAAAGGGTTATCGAAACCGAAATCACCCAAGGACATGACCTGGAATGGTTGTGCAACGAACAGGGCGTTGTTCAACTCCGACCGAACCACATTGTTGTCGGCACGTGCCTCCCAGAGCGGTCCAACGCTCGTCAGGCTGCCGAGGCCGAATGAGGTGTTCAGGAACTGACCGCCCACGGAGCCACTGACTGTCAGCGGTCCTGCGGCAGAGCCCATCATTCCGATCGTGATTGAGTAGTCCTGCGCAGACGCACTTTCGTTTCGCACGACAAAGTTGCCGTTGGTGAATCCGCTGTTGGTGGCAGGATTCCAGCCTTGCGTGTTGTTCGTCCAACTGACCGATGCGCCACCCGTGCTCCACCCACCAGTTGCAGACCACAGGGTGTTTGAGATGGGGGTTACCGTGTTGGTTGGGGTAGCGTTGCCTGCGGTGGAAACGATCACAATCGTGAAGCCTCCGGGATCAAATGCGCCAAGTGCGGGTCCGCACACCAACAACCCGGCGAGGAGGCTTGCTTTGGTCACGAGCGCTGTCGGTGGACTTGGGGTCATCCTTTTCCTTCCAACTCCTTGATGTGGGTGCTCTAGGAGCGTTTCAATCCACTATCGGTTCGTGTGGCACCATCGGTGCCTCTTTTTCTTGATCCCAACCCCAGCAAACCGCACACAATCAACACAGATGGCGCGGGGATGGGATTCGCAACAAAGACGCTTGAGAATGAAACGGAATCGCCCGCACTCAGCGTGAATGCGAATCGAATGCCGATCGTGGAGTTGATCGCGGGACCCGGCACCGGCTCTGGGAAGCCAAATGCCCCACCCGAAAACGATGTCGTTCCACTGGCAGATGTCACTTGCTGGAACGCGTTTGCCATCAGGCCTTGGACAAACGAGTCGTCGGCAAGAGCCGAGTAAACGAAGCCGCCATTGGTCGAAGTCATCAGCGCACTACCCGATCCGTTCGAGTCAGTGAGGGTTCCAGACACCTGCCCAGAGAGCAAGCTCGCTGCGAGTGGAGGGCTGATAGGCAGCGAAAAGTCGAGTACGTAGTCGCGCGATGCGCTCGTCTCGTTGGTCACCGTAAATGTCCCTGTGACAAATGGATCGGGATCAACCAGATAGATCCACGCGAGCCTCGTGCCGGTGTTCCCCTGGTAGCTGCCTTGGAACAGCCATTCCGTGGGCGCGGTCTGCACAACCGACCCGAAGTCGGCGGCGTACCCACCACCCGCTATGCCGTCTGCTGCGAGCGAGAACGAGAATGGAGGTGCCGATACAGTGCCGAGCGCACTCGATGCGAACAGCAGCGAAGCACTCGCTGAAATGGAACAAAAACACTTCATGCCCTTTTCCCTTCCAAAGATTCGCCTAGGACAGGCTTCCTGTTCCCAACCGCTCTACAAGTAACCCCAAAAGCCACAAATGCAAGTGCGAGTTACAAAAAACTCAAACAAGTACCTGTCAGGGTCGTTGGTCGTTCTGGGGGCGCTCCCCCGATGGTCGATGGGCTGGTTTCACGAATCCCAGCAGCTGAGGTGCGGCCAAATGCGGACAACGCGTCCGCCATTTCACGCAGCGACATCGCGATTCTGAACGATTCTCGAAGCAATTTCCCATTCGGGATGCTCTTTCCATACCACGCCATGCGGAGTTTCATCATGTGAAGCGCATGGCGCTCGGAGTAGTTATGCGACCGCAGCAGTTCAAGATGACGATGAATCATTGAAACTTTATCGGTCACGGATGGCTCGCGGAGCAGGGCCGGATCAGGCGTTGGCATTTGCAGCAGTTCCCATGCGAGGCGGAAGATCCACGGGGTACGCAGCGCGCCGCGACCGATCATCACGCCATGACACCCTGTCTCACGCAGCAGCGAGATGACATGCATCGGTTCAGTGATGTCGCCGTTGCCGATGACGGGAATGTTGCGGACGGCACTGACCACTTCTCCAATGCGCGCCCAGTCAGCCTTGCCGGAGAAGAACTGAACCGTCCACCGACCGTGCACCGTGACCGCCTGAATGCCGACGGACTCGAGATCGCGCGCGAGCCTGGGCGCAACGAAGTGTTCCGCATCCCAGCCAAGCCGCATCTTTGCCGTCACTGGAACGCGCCCGCCCGAGTGGCGTTCGACCGCCTTGACGATGCGCTCGGCGAGATTTGTGGTCGCACTGCAGTCGCGCAGCAGCAGTGATCCGCCGTGCTTCTTCGCGACCTTATCCACGGGGCAACCCATGTTGATGTCGATCAGACGCGCGCCATGATCGACTGCCCAGCACGCGGCCTCGGGCAGCGGGTCATCGCCGTTGCCATAGAGTTGCATGCCGCAGGGATCGTCGGCAGGGCAGGTTGCTGCCAGTTCAAGGGTCTTCGCAGATCCGTTGAGAATCGCGCGTGAGTTCAGCAGATCAGTACTCGCGAGCCCAACGCCACCTTGCTCGCGGCAGAGCAGGCGAAACGGAAGGTCGCAGTGCCCCGCGATCGGCGCGAGCAGCAGCGGCGTCTTCAGCGTGAGAGGTCCAATGCGGAGCACCGCAGCATTGTCCCCTACGATGCGCCAATGCCAAGCGTCTTTCGTCTGGGAATCCTTGTCTGTGGCGTGATCGGACCACTGCTCGGCGGCTGCTCCAACGAATTCCTCAGCAGCTATCAGGGAGATCGGTTTCCCGCGACGGAGAGTGTGCAGGTGGTCGCCGCGCAGCCGCAGGGCAGCGGACTGATCGGCACATCCTCCTTCTCTGCGGGCGCAGGCTTCGGTGAACCAGAGGCGATTGCCGCCGCATGTGCAGTTGGCGCAAACAGTGTGCAGTGGGGGAAGGGGCTCGACTACGGGCGACGTCCAGCGGGCGAGGGAACGGTGTCCTCTTCGCTCACGCCGATGCCACCAACTTCGTCGTGGTCACCCGCGCAGCCGGGAGGTCAACTCTATCGCTATGTCGCACGCTTCTACCGCGCGGGCGTTCCCAATTCGCCCAACGCGATGCCGATTGCAGATGTGCCCAAGAATGGCGGCGCCAGCCAGCTCATTGAGGACTCGACGGCTGCGACCAAGGAAGCATCGGGTCGCTGAGCGAATCGCAGGCGAAGACGCGGTCTCGCTTGCGTCCCGTGACTTCACGCAGCGAACCCTGCGATACGAACTTCTCGATGATCGCCTGTGCGGCGCGGAATGTGATGTCGAGTGTGCGCGCCGCATCGCTGACGGTGATCTGTGGTCGTTCGACGAGTGTGTGCGCGAGCAGCAGACAGTGTCGCGGTGCGCGCATCGTTTCGGCGGCTCGGATGAGTTGCGCGCGCGCGCTGTCAAGCCGCAGCAGCAGGGCCTGCACTTGCTGAGCTTCGTCGGCGACAAGCCTCAGCCAGAAACGATGCCACGCTGTGAAGCTCTCGCGATCGAGTGCGGCGCTCAGGAGTTTTCGATGCTCAGCGCGCGACTCGTCGCAGGTGGGAGTGCCTGCGACCATTGGGACCGCGGTCGCCGCCGCACCACTCACCATGCCTGCCGCATGTGCGTTCGCGACAGTGAGTGAAGACTCTCCAAAGGGCTGTAGGAGCGCGAACAGCCAGATCGTCCATGAGGCGCCGCACAGTCTGCGGTGCAGCAGCGTGCCGTCATCGAGGTGGTTGTGCTCGCTTTCGCGGAGTGTGCGCTCCCACTGCGGCATGATCGCGGCGAGCCATGCGGGAGGAGCTGGCACATGCGCGATGCCTGACTCACCACCTGCGGCAGCGCCGAGCCACGCCTGCGTCGTGCGAATGGGCGGATTCGGTCCGCGGAGCGAGTAGCGAAGCAGGAGTCTCGCCTTTGCGGCGGCGCGCCACTCCGCCGCATCGATCCACCCCGCGAGCCGTCCCACCGCAAGCATGGCGTGGGCAGTCTCATGGCAGGGATCGATCTGTGGCAGTTCCATGTGCGGTCGCAACGCCCATGTGGTGACTGGAAGTCGCCGCACAATCTCAAACGAGCCGAGATCGCTGACCGGTTGGCGATCCGTCGTGCGCGGCGCGATGTGATGGCGAGTGATGCTCATTGCAGGGAAGGGTGGGAAAGTACATCAGCGGCCAAAGCCATCGACTGTCCCCTCTTCGATGCGGTAAAGCCCCAGCAGAAATCGCCCGACGCGGAATGGTTCGATGCGCAGTCTGCCTCGGATGGTGCCGTAGGAGATGAGGTGTCGCCCGCGGACTGGCACGGACTGGCTGAGTGTCACCTCGACACAGTCGAACGGCGTGGGCGGCGTTCCGATGCAACATCCGTCCCACCTGTTTCGCATCACCAGCAGTTCCGATGTCCGATCGACCGCCACGGGTGGCGCGAGATAGCCGCTGATCTCCACATGTGTTCCGTCATACCTCGCGATCCTGTCTGGAACTGTGATGGATCCATCCGGTTCATCGCCCCGCTCCGCCGCCATCAGCAGCGGCCAGTTCAGTCGGTAGGGATCGCGCTCGGATCCTGTGCCGCTCGGCTCGATTGCGCTCGTGTCCGATGTGTCGCGTGTGGGAGGAACCGTGGCTGCTGCCGGGGGCGGCGCGGTCGCTGCGTCCGCTGACGTCACGGCAACTTCGCGTGTCGGTGGGTCCGCGGCAGGACTTCGCAGGAACAGAAGTGCGGTCGCCGCAGCCACCAGGAGAAGAACGGGTACCCAGAATCGTCGCACGCCGCGTTCCTATGGCTTCAGGAGTGCGCGGATCGCATCGACACACTCGTGCACGCTCGCGCGATCCGTTCGCAGATGAAGCGCGGGCGCTGTCGGTGCCTCGTACGGCGCACTCACGCCCGTGAACGAAGGGAGATCGCCGCTGCGCGCTCGCGCGTAGTGCCCCTTGGGATCACGCGACTCCGCGACCCGCACGGGTGCGTCGACGAACACTTCATGGAACGCCAGCGATGCCTTCATGTGGCGGCTGTGGACGAGCGCACGGTCTGCGGCAGTGGGACTCACCATGCTCACGACCGCGGTGGAACCACTCTCGGCGATCAGCAGTGCAGCTTCGCCAGCGCGCCGCACCGCTTCGGCGCGACCTTCGTTGGAGAAATCGAGCCCTGCGTTCAAGCCATGACGAAGCGTGTCACCATCAAGCACAATGCATGGCGTGCCTGCAGCAAGCAGAGCATCTTCAAGTGCGCGCGCAATGGTCGTCTTGCCCGACGCGGGGATGCCCGTCAGCCAGACCGTGCAGCCCCGCCTCCCAAGCCGAGCAAAGCGATCGGCTGCGGTCAGTTGTGCGTGGGGTACCGCGTCAGGAGTTGGGCGAGGTGCGTTCATGTGTCGGTGCTTTCCGGCGTGCTGACGACGACCGAGGAAGCGTAGTCCAATCGCTACGCTTCTCGCAGATGCACGATCGGCGCTGGACCCACCTCGACGACCTCGAAGCGGAGGCGATCCACATCCTCCGTGAAGCGGCGGCGTGTTTCGAGCGCCCCGTCCTGATGTATTCGATCGGCAAGGATTCGACCGTGCTGCTGCATCTGGCGCTCAAGGCGTTCTGGCCCGCGAAGCCGCCGTTTCCGTTGCTTCACATTGACACGACTTGGAAGTTCCGCGAGATGATTTCGTTTCGCGATGAGACGGCCCGCAGGCACGGGCTCGATCTTCGTGTGCACACGAACGCGGAAGGGCTGCGGCAGGGCATTTCACCGATCACGCACGGCAGCCGCGTGCACACCGATGTCATGAAGACGCAGGCGCTGCGTCAGGCGCTCGAAGCGGGGCGCTACGACGCGGCAATCGGCGGCGCACGGCGCGATGAGGAACGCAGTCGCGCGAAGGAGCGCATCTTCAGCTTTCGCGATCGCAACCATCGCTGGGATCCGAGGCGGCAGCGTCCCGAGTTGTGGAACATTCCCAACACGCGTGTGCATGAGGGTGAAAGCATGCGGGTGTTCCCGTTGTCGAACTGGACCGAACTCGACGTGTGGCTTTACATCCTGGAGCATCGACTGCCGGTCGTTCCGCTGTATCTGGCGAAGCCGCGTCCCGTCGTCGAGCGCGATGGGCTGCTGATCATGCGCGATGATGATCGGCTCGATCTGCGGGCGGGAGAGCGCGTGCAGGAACTGGTCGTTCGTTTCCGCACGCTCGGCTGTTATCCGCTGAGTGGCGCCGTGGAGAGCAGTGCGGACACGCTCGAGAAGGTGGTGGAGGAGATGTTGCGCGCGCGCACGAGCGAGCGGCAGGGACGGCTGATTGACCACGATCAATCGGGCAGCATGGAGGAAAAGAAGCGCGAGGGCTACTTCTGATGTCATCGATCTTGAACGATGACGAGACGCTCGGCGCATTCCTCGATCGATATCGGTCGATGGAATTGCTGCGCTTCCTGACGTGCGGCTCCGTCGATGATGGCAAGAGCACGCTGATCGGGCGCTTGCTGCATGACACCGACCGCGTGTATGACGATCATCGCAAGGCGCTCGAGGAAGACAGCAAGATCCATGGCACGCAGGGAGACAACGTGGATCTGGCGTTGCTGGTGGACGGACTGAAGGCGGAACGCGAACAGGGCATCACGATCGATGTGGCGTGGCGTTACTTTTCGACGGCGCGGCGCAGCTTCATCATCGCGGATTGTCCAGGGCATGAGCAGTACACGCGCAACATGGCCACAGGGGCGAGCCACTGCCAGTTGGCGATCACGCTGATCGATGCGCGACACGGCATGACTCGGCAGACGCGGCGGCATGCGTTCATCGCGGCACTCCTTGGGCTGCCGCAGATGGTCGCTGCGGTCAACAAGATGGATCTGGTCGGTTGGGACGAATCGCGCTTCCGCGAGTTGGAGCGGGACTTTCTCGCGTGGTGTGCACGGCTTGGAACGCCAGAACCGACGGTGGTGCCGATCAGCGCGCTCCACGGGGACTGCATCGTGCATCCGAGCACCAATGCGCCTTGGTATCGCGGACCAACGATCCTGCAGTTGCTCGAGAGCGTTCCTGTGATGAAGCCGTCCGCCGATGCGCCGCTGCGGCTTCCTGTGCAGCATGTGATCCGCCCCTCCCCGGATTTCCGCGGCTTTGCAGGGCGTATCGAGTCGGGGAGTGTGGCGGTCGGCGACCGCGTGCAGGTGTTGCCGTCGGGTCGGCAGACACGCATTGCGCGCATTGCGCGCGACGACGCGGATGGCGGTGATCTGCAGTCGGTGGCTGCACCGAGCAGCGTGCTTGTGACGCTCGTCGATGAGGTGGACTGCAGCCGAGGCGATGTGATCGCATGTGTCGGTGGCGCGCAGCAACCCGTCGCAAGCACTTCGATCGAGGCGGATCTGGTGTGGATGGACGAGACGCCGCTGCTTGCTGGCGCGTCGTTCCTGATCCGCATCGGCACGCGCACCGTGCCCGCAAGGGTCGTCCGCATTCGGCATGTCGTGGATGTGGACACGCTCGCGCAGCATGCGCGCGATTCGCTCGAGTGGAACGAGATCGGGCGCGTTGACATCGTCACCCAGCAGCCGATCGTCGTTGAGCCGTACCGTCAGATGCGTTCACTCGGTGCGCTCATCCTGATCGACCGCGTGACACATGCGACTGCCGCTGCGGGCATGGTGCGCAGCGGCGACCCGCATGAACCCAGTCCACGCCGCGCGCACTGGACGACAAGTCCGTCGCCGACCATCGAACCGCCCGCGGGTCGGAGCGCGAGCGAGTCCGTGGAACGCGCCGCACGGTGGCGGCAGCGACCCGCCGCAATCCTGCTGTTTGGTGCGCCCAAGTCTGGGAAAACGCGCCGTGCCTTCGCGCTCGAACGCCACCTGTGGCAGCAAGGGCACGCGGTCATCGTGCTCGATGGACAAGCGCTGCGGGGAGGACTCAGTCGAGATCTCACCTTCAGCGATGAGGACCGAAGCGAAAACCTTCGGCGCGCAGCAGAGGTTGCGCGGCTCCTGCTCGATCAGGGGATGGTCGTCATTCTCAGTATGGTCGCACCGCAGTCCGCAGCGCGCGATCTTGCGCGCGATCTGATCGGGCCCGATCGCTTCCTCGCCATCGATTGTGCGCAGGCGAGCGAAGACGACGCGGCACTGTTTGGCGATGTCGAAGCGTTCATCCGCCCCGACCAAACACTTGGCGAAGGATGAACGGCAGCACCTGATGTGCCGGCACTTCGAGATCGTCGGAGTCCGTGTCATCCACCATCAGGACGGGACGAAGCGCGTGCGCGCCTTCGATGCGCCCGTGCGATCCGCGCACCAGTGACGCATCGAGCGGGATGACATCGAGGAGCGCGCGCTGCCCGAGCCGCCGCTGCAGCAGGCGCAGCGCGATTCGGGCCTTCGCAAATGTGAGTTGCGGATCGAGGAACAGTTCGCACGGGTCGTAGCCCGGCTTGCGGTGGATGTCGACGGTCCTCGCGTAGTCGGGTGCGAGCGCATCGTCGTTCCACCACGGATAGGCGAACCAACTGTCCTCTGCGGCGATGGCCACGAGATCTCCCGCGCGGCGGTGCGCGATGCCTGCCGCTTGCTTCGCGCCATCATCGAGAACCTCCGCCACGCCAGGCGTGGCACGCAGGAGTTCGGCCACTGCGCCCTTCTCATCGGCGCGCGCCACATGGATGTGCGCGACTTGATGATCGCAGACGGCGAACGCCCGCGACGCGCCGACATCGGCATGCTCGCGTCCGAGTTCGCTTCGCAGAGCGACAAACCCTGCGCCGCGCAGCACGCGGTTCAGATGCACGGGGCGTTTCACGGATGCGATGCCGTACTCGCTCAACACCATCACTCGAATGCCGCGGTCATCGAAGAAGCGCAGCAGCACGCCGAATACTTCATCGATCTCGCGGAGGTCGGCACGCAGGTGCGGGTTCGCCGCATCACCGCCAAGTCGCTGCAGCGGGTAGTCCAAGTGGGGGAGGTAGACGAGCGTGATGGTCGGATCATGACGCGCGACGGTCAGCATGGTCGCGCGTGCGATCCACTGCGTCGATCGGATGTCTGCGGCCGGACCCCAGAAGTGGAAGAGCGGGAACGCGCCGAGTTCGGATTGCAACTCATCACGCCATGCGGATGGAGTGGTCCAGATGTCCGGCACCTTTCGACCATCCGCACAGTAGACGGGGCGTGGGGTGACGGTGATATCCGCCCCAGAGTGCATCGCGTTCCACCAGAAGAGATTCGCCGTCGAAACCAACGGATCGCGGCGCCGTGCGATCTCCCAAAGCCTCGGTCGCTGCACGAGAGCGGCGGACTGCTTCCAGAAGTGCACCTCATTCAGATCGCGGTCGAACCATCCGTTGCCGACGATGCCATGTTCGCTTGGGCGCGTGCCTGTCAGGATGCTCGCTTGAACGGTGCTCGTGACCGCAGGCAGATCGGGCACCAACGATCGGATTCCACCGCAGCGGCGTGCGAAGGCGACAAGATTTGGAGTCGATGCACCAAGAAGGTGCGGCGTCAGACCGACCACATTGAGAATCGCAAGGCGCTGTGCCACGGCTGTGAGAGGGTAGGGCAGACGATCGTGGCGTGGTCAGCTGCCTGCGGTCTTGCGCTGAAGCATGCGCGTCGCGAAGTAGAGCGCAGCGCACACGCCAACCAGCAGTGGCTGACCAAGCAGGGCGCACAGACACGCATCAAGCATCGCAAGCGCGGCGATGAGCGCCGCGATGCCCGCAGGTCGACGGGATGGGTGATTGAGTGCCGCAACCAGTCCGCGCGTCGAGATCCAGACGAAGCAGAGTGCGGTCACACCAGCGAGCGCGACGACCATGAGCGCCAGGACACCGCCTGTGGCGATGAAGCCTGAGCGCATCAGTCCGAATGACTCACGCGCCGAAACTGCCAGCAGAAGCAGTGCGGGCAGCAGTCCCACCGCCGCGATGAACGGCAGCCGTGCGCGGAGTCGCTGAGGAATCGGGCGGCTACAAATGGGTGGATTCGCCGTGAGATCACAGCCGCATTCGGTGCATCGGTTGGCAGATACGTCGTACAACCGGTAATGGCAGCGCGAGCATCTTGCCTCGGTGAACTGGGTGTCTGCTTCGCGCCGTGCCACGATGGAGAGCATGAGCGTGTGAAGTGCGATCGCGAGCGGCGGAAGGATTAGGACTACGAGGACAGCGCTCGTGTTCATGGAGAGAAGTCTGGTATCGAGCGAGCCAGTCCGCGCAAGGAGTGCGAGGCAGACCGAAACGGGTACGAAAAACCGGCACACCGCGAGCAGTATCACAGACCATGCAGTGCGCTTGTGAAGAAGGTTGTACGAGATTGCGGCGAGGGAAAGCAGCAGCACAGGCATGGTCGTTGCCCGCCAGCCAATTCGAATCTGTTGTGCGCGATCCTCCTCGAAGCTGGTGAGATCGAAAGGATCCGTCATCAGCATCACAGCGAGCCATGCTGCCGCTCCAAGGAGCGATACGGCGATCCACATCCGCCCAATGCGGTGAAGCATGATCGACTGGGATCGGCGAGCTTTGTCGAGGGTCCACACACCGATGAGTGCGGCACAAGCCAATGGCACGAATCCAGTGGTCATGCCAATGCCAAACGACAGGCCGATGGTGAGGAGTGCGATAAAGGCCGTCCAAGCGGCAGGGAGACGGATTCGTCCACTTGCCACGGGACGAGTGGGGCGTTCGATGGCATCGATGTCGCGATCTACGATTGCGTTCAACACCATTCCTGCGAAGTACAGGGCGCACATCGCGCACACGACCTCGAAGAGCCCGTCAAAGACCAAGCCGGGGTAGGACAAGCTCGCACGAATGGCGGCGACCATCGCAATGCCGACCGCACAGTCCGCCAACACTGTCGGAGTGTTGGACGCGCGGAGCAGCGCCATCCACTCCCAGAAAACCCCGCTGGTCGCACTGCGGTCGTGGATCATGTGCGTAGAAGGGCGTTCAACCGTTGCCGTGTCCATGCCAGTTCATCGGCAATGCCATGCGCCAAACTGTCGCGACGCAGATCAATCGGCAGCGCGTCCCATGCATAGGTTTCGACCTCAAAGAGTCGAACGCCATCGCTCGGCTCGATCGCCTCGAAGCAGGCTTCGATGTCGCGGCGAGTGGTGCTAAGCGGACCGACGAACTCCAGGTCGACTGGGACATGGAAGTGGACGCGCCAAACCCCGTCTGGCGCGTCATCGAACGCGCTTCCGAGGTCTTCGAAGAAGTGCACTTTCGCAGCTCCATCGAGCACACATGTTTGGTGAAGGAAGCGCGGCTCATCGAAGTTGCGCAGCGCACGGAACGCGCGGTCAGACCCATCGCATGCCAGTGCGCTTGACACCTGCACCTTGCCGATTCGGATCCCGGCGCGCCGATAATTGGCAAGGGCATCCGCCTGTGACTCGAACATCACAGCGGCATGGCAGATGTCATGGCAGACGCGCACATGGCGCAGCGGATCGGGAAGGTCGGCGCTCGGTCTGATCGCCTGTGTGAAGAAGTCGACCACATCCCGCGACCTGTCGAGTACGCAGCCCGGCTCGGGCTCGATGTCGAGGTGGATGCAGAGCCCCGTGCGGTCTTCGATCGCCCGCAGATGACGCGCCACCTGATCGATGTGCCCAGCCACAAGTGCCGCATCCTGTCCGCAGCCATCACGCGAGAACCCCTCGCGCCACGCGATCGGCAGCGTGGAGATCGACGCTTCGGCCAGCGGCGTTCCCCCCGAGGCGGTGACACCACCACCGCCGCAGAGCACGGCGAGAATGTCCGCGAGCGCGATCGTGTACTGCGCGCGCCGTGGGTCGCGCCAATCCGGTTGGTAGACGGACTTCTTGACGGTCGCCGCGCGAAAGTCGCCGAACGGAAAGCCGTTGAGCGTGAAGACGGTCAGCGCCCGCTCCCCAAGCCAATCACGCAATCGCGCCGCACCATCGGCCGCGGCAAGAACTTCTTGGGCCGCCCGTGCGCTCAGCCACAGACCGATTGGCAGCGGGGCAGCCCCGCCGCGCAATCTGCGCACGGCGACCGCATGGCGTTCAAGCCCGTCGAGCGTCTGTGCAAGCGAAGGACCGCCATGCACATTCGTGCAGTAGCCGAGTGTCGGTGCCGTCATCGCGTGACCGAAGCGTTCGCGTGTTCGCGTGCCGCGTGCACCAGTTGCGCAACGATGGCATCGCCCATCGTGACATCCGCCGTGCGTTCGGGATGCCACTGCACGCCGACATAGAAGGGACGCTTGGGGGATCGGATCGCTTCGAGCACGCCATCATCACTCCACCCGATCGCATCGAATGGACCAGGTGCCGCGAGTGCCTGGTGATGCCAACTTGCGACGGGGCCGCTGCCGAGTGCACTTTCGACCGCGTGCACATGATCGAATCTGTGGCGATCGGCATCGGGCTTGACATCGTGCAAATGCTGGATGAGTGGACAGCCCGCGTGCACACCCATGAGTTGCATGCCCAGACAGATGCCAAGCACAGGCAGTTCCGGTTGCGCATCGAGCGCGCGCAGCAGCGCGAACTCCGCCGCTTGACGCGCGGGCTCCATCACCTGCGCCTCCGGGTGCAGTGCAACACCAAAGGGTCGCACATCGATGTCATTGCCGCCGGTGATCAGGATGCCATCGCAGCGCTGCAGCAGCGTCGCGCGGATGTCGGCGATCGCGGGCAGAAGGATGGGAACGCCGCCCGTTCGGATGACCGCATCGACATAGGTCTGCTTCACTTCATGGCGCAGGCGTCCCTGCGGATCGCGCACAAGATTGGCGGTGATGCCGATGACAGGCGGGTGCATCCGACCATTATGGTCGATTGTCGCCCTCCGCACCCGCCCGTCATCGAGTTGAGCGGGAATCACTGGGCGATCGCGTAGCGGAGCGAGACGGTGGCCCGGACACTCTTTCGGATCGCGCTGGTATCGCTGTAGCCATAGTCACTGACATCCGTGGAACCCTCCGGCACAATCTGGAAGACGCCTTGCGAGGCATCGAGCAGGGCGCCGACCCCCTTGCTTGATCCTGCTGCCAACAATCTCGCCCGCTCAGATGCATTCTCGGTTGCCTCGCGGAGCAGTTGAAGCTTGAGCGTTTCGAGTGATGAGACCCAGAACGATGGCGATCGAGATTCGATCTCGATGCCGTCCTTGATGAGGTTCGTGCAGCCGCGGGACATTTCTGCGATGGCGTGCACGTTGTCGCTGAGGACGCGTACTCGTTGCTGCAGCACATACGACTCGACCGTGTTGGTGTCCTTGCCTTCGGCCGTCTTCGCGTGGATACGGGTTGTGTCGATCTCGGAGATCTCGATCGTGTCTTTCGCGAGCGCCGACGCAGTCAGCATCGTGGTCAGTGCAGCCGTGGAACGCTGCTGGATCTCAAATGCTTCCGTGAGCGTCGTGGCGCGAGCAACGATTGTGGCGCTCCACGAGGCACGGTCTGAAGTCACATTGCGGGTTGCGACACCACGCACATCGATCGGTGCTGCCGTGTCATTGAAGTGCGCGATTGCAGTGCCGAGCGACTGTGATGCGAGTACAAGTCCGACAGCGAGCGATCCGCCGAGCAGGAACATGGCCCAGCCGATGCCATGCGACTTTGTTGGTGCGATCGATTCCTTTGTGGACGGCGAAGCGGGCGATGAAGGGAGCGATGTCATGATGAGCCTCCGTGCTGCAGGATCATTCTGCAGATTGTGCGAATGGCGCGGGCTTCCGTGCACCGCGCTGGGAGGGTGAGGCTAGAAGCCGCTTCGCGCTTGTAAAGTGGATATGTGCGGATTTTTCGCTTTTTCCTTGGCGTCGCTCTTGGCTACGCGGCGGTCGTGGTGACGGTGATGTTTCTCACGACGCTGGTGTCTCTCATACTCGGACCAAGGTTCTTGGACGCAGGTGGAACCGACGCGTGGTCGCTCGCGCAAGTCGCCGTGGTCCTCGCAATCGCAGCGGCGAGCGCATGGTGCGGCGGATTCGCAGCCGCATGGTGGGGCGGCGGTCGCGTGTGCGGATATGTGCTCGCCGCGCTCTTGCTTGTTGTCGGCGGGGTCGCACTGTTCGCGGGGCGCGTGAGCGGTGCGATGAGTGCTGCCCCGCTTTGGATCGCGGCAGCCGCACCGATTGTCGGCGCCATGTCGGCAATCATGGGAACGCACTCGCCGCGCGCCCTGCATCGACGAACCGCCAACGCGGATCACGCTCGAGTGGAGTCGCCATGAACGCACAACCGCAAGCGGATGTGGTCATCGTCGGTGCCGGACACAATGGGTTGGTGGCCGCAACGATGCTTGCGCGCGCAGGACTCGGCGTTCACGTGGTCGAAGAACGCGCAGTCATCGGCGGGGCAACGCGAACGGAGCGGCCCTTCCGAAAGGTCCCAGGGCTTGCGACATCGACCGCGTCCTATCTCCTCGGACTGATGCCTCCCGAGATCGAGCAGCGCACGGGAGTGAAACTGGAGGTCATCCGCCGCGACCCGCACTATTTCCTGCCAATGCTCGACGGTCGCTTTCTGCTCTTCGGCACGGATCACGATGCGATGCGCAGCCAGTTTCTTGCCATGTTCTCGGAAGCGGATTGGCGGGCGAACCGCGCGCTTGCGCAGGAGATCAGCCAACTGCGCGACGATCTGGCGCCAAGCTGGCTGGAAGAACCGCTCTCGGCGGAAGCGACCGCGGCTCGGTGGATCCGACCGTCGCTGCAGCAGGTGTTCTTGGACCTCGTGCACGGAAGGGTGGAGGACTATCTCGCACGCTTTGGCTTCCAGAGCCAGTTGCTGCTGGCGATGTATGCCGTCACCGATGGGTTCTCGGGTCTGTGCGGGAGTTTCGGTACCGCGGGCACGGGGATGAACTTCCTTGTTCACAACATGTGCCGATGGCCAGGCAGTGACGGCACATGGATGGTGGCGCGCGGCGGCATGGGAGCCATCTCGCAGGCGTTCGCAACCGCCGCGCGGTCGCATGGTGCAGCGATCGAGAGCGGCACGGCAGTCGAACGCATCACCCTGCAGGGTGATCGTGTGGATGGCGTCGCGCTTGCGGATGGTCGGCACATTCGAGCGCGCTGCGTGATCAGTGGCGCAGATCCGTTTCGGTTGCGATCGCTCGTCGGCCGCGCTGCGCTGCCCGATTCGTTGAACGCGCGCATCGATGGATTCGAACGACCCGGCACGACCATGAAGATCAACATGGCGCTGCGCGGCCTGCCCGTGTTCCGCTGCCTTCCGGAAGAACGCGGTCAGCACCGAGGAACCATGCATCTCCTGCCACAGGGCAGCGATCCCATCGCGGAGATTCGCGCTGGATTCGATCAGGCGATGCGCGGCGAACTGCCTGAGTTTCCGACCATCGAGTGGTACATCCACACACAAGTGGATCCGTCGCTGCGCGATGCGGAGGGGCATCACAATGCCGCATTCTTCATCCAGTGGGTTCCCAATCGCCTGCGCAGCGGATCGTGGGAAGATCACGAGGATTCGTATGTGCGTCATCTGATTTCTGTCGCGGAGCGTTTCTGTCCAGGACTCTCTGCGCAGGTGGTGGATACGGCGGTGCTGACTCCGCCAAAGATTGAGCGGGAGATCGGCATCACCCATGGGCACATCCATCATGTTGACAACACCTTTGGATTCGATCGACGCATGCCCTACGCAGCCGGCGTACAGGGGCTGTATGCGTGCAGCGCGGGGTGCCATCCTGCAGGGTCTGTGATCGGCGCGGCTGGGCACAACTGTGCCGTGCGCGTTCTGAAGGATCTCGGCCAACGGCGAATGAAGCAGTGAGGCCGGCGGTGAAGTCCTCGTCAGCGACCCGTCGAGAAACGACCTGACTGCGAGAGGAAACGGAGGGGGTTCTCGAACGAGACCTTGCGGATCGCATCTTCGAGATGCCCGCGCCCACGCATCTCCTGTTGGCACTTTGGAACGGCCAGCGGATCGCTCACACCCCAATCGGCCGCCGAGTTGATCCAAAGACGGTCGGTCCCATGCATTTCGAAGATGTCGACCGCGCGCTGAGGCGTGCACTTCGTGTCGGGGTACAGCGTCATGCCCGCCCAGAAACCGCGCCGCAATACTTCGCCAACCGTGTGTTCCTCGACATGATCGATGAGCACCCGTCCTGGATCGATGCCATGTTCACGGATCGCATCCATGATGAGGCGCGTTCCCTTCAACTTGTCCTCGAGGTGCGGCGTGTGAACGAGGATCATCAGCTGGTGCTTCGCCGCGAGCGCGATGTGCTCATGCAAGACCGTCAGTTCGTTTCGCGAGTTCTTGTTCAGCCCGATCTCGCCTATGCCGAGCACATTTGGGCGATCGAGGAATGACGGAATCTCCGCGAGCACCTCGCGCGCGAGTCCGATGTCTTCACTCTCCTTCGGGTTGATGCAGAGCCACGTGTGGTGACGGATGCCGAACTGCGCCGCCCGCCGCGGTTCAGTATCGGTGAGCAGGCGGAAGTAGTCCACGAACCCCTGCACGCTCGACCGGTCGTAGCCAGCCCAGAAGGCGGGCTCCGTGATGGCCACGCAACCCGCGAGCGCCATCTGGCGGTAGTCATCCGTGGTGCGCGAGACCATGTGGATGTGCGGGTCGATGTACATGACTCAACGATCCGGAAGCGGGGCAGCCCCGATGGCGCCCTTCATCGGCGCGCGATCAATCGGTTCGGTCGAGCGGTCGCTCCACAGTTCCAGCACCCGCCGCGCACGCTCAGGCTTGCCGTCGACGAGCAGGCGGATCGCCGCCAACATCGCACGCATGCGGACATCGTCGCTGCGGTCGGCAGCCGGTTGACCTTCCGCCTGTGCTGCGCGGTCGTAACGATCCAGAAACGCCGCAAGATCAAGCACCTTCGCGCGGTGCTCGAGGAAGTAGCGGTCCGCGACTTCGCGTGCCTTGAGCGGGGTCGACATGCCACGCATCCTACGGAGCGAGCGAACGCACCGCAGCGCGGATGGCATCCACATCCATCTCGTGCACATCCATCGGCGAACCGATCGCCGTGAGTTGCGTGATGGTCAGCCTTCCCCCAAGATGCTCACGGAACTCCTCAAGTCCAAGGAGCAGTGCATCGATGTCATCGAGCAGCGGGTGCCAGGTGGGCAGGTGCAGTGCGCGGAGGCATGCGCTCACGCGTGCCGCTTCGCCTTGGGCGAGCAGACCAACATGCCGTGCATAGGCGCAGTCGAGAGCGATGCCGATGGCGACCGCTTCGCCGTGGGGCAGCGTGAAGCCAGTCATCGACTCCAACTTGTGTGCCGACCAGTGCCCAAAGTCGAGCGGGCGCGCCTCGCGCAGTTCGAACGGATCGCCGCCGCGCGTGATGTGTTCGAGGTGCAATTGGGCGCAGCGAACGATGGTCGGCATGGAGGTACGGATGTCGCGCGCCGCAATCCGAGCGGCGTCGCGCTCAATCTGTGTCAGGAGCGCCGGGTCGCGTAGGCAGGCGATCTTGACCGCTTCACTGAAGCCGGCGCGGAAGTCGCGGCTGTCGAGTGTCGTCAGGTAGGTCTCGTCGCAAAGCACAGCCCACGGCACGGCAAACGCGCCGACATAGTTCTTCTTTCCGAAACGGTTGATGCCGTTCTTGACGCCCATCGCCGCATCGTCCATGGCGAGCGTGGTGGTTGGGATACGCACAAGCCGCACGCCGCGATGCGCGAGCGTCGTGCCAAGACCAACCGCATCAAGCATCGCGCCACCACCGATGGCGATCACGTAGCTCCTGCGATCGATGGCATGTCGCTCCGTCGCGGCAATGACCTGATCGACAATGACAGAGTCGTTCTTTGCCGCTTCACCGCCCGAAACGATGTCGACACTGCAGAGATCGGGCAGCGTGTGCCCCGCGGATGCTTGCGCACTGAACCACGATTGCAGCGCCCGCGCGCCTTGCGGATTCGCCTTCTCCACTCCAGCATCGATGAATGCGATGGCTCGTCGCGAACCACTTCCTGCGAGCACATCCCGCAGCACGCCATTGGTCGGATCGAGCAGCGCCGCGGAGAAGATCACGCGGTGTTGAAGCGGCAACTGGAATGACTCATCGAACCGCATCGAACCACGAAGGATAGGTCGGTGTGCGCACCTCCGTTGTCCGCGCCAAAGGAGAAGGCCACGGCAGAGGGCGTTCTGCCGTGGCTGGTGCCCGCGAAAACGCTTCGCAGGTTCCCCGCTCTTCGAGAGCGGGGGAAAGATGTCCGTTGTCAGGGCATCGGCTTCACCATCGTGAAGCGTGTGCTGCCCTCCCGTTCGACGAGAATCCGAACCATGCCACGCGCACCCGCGCGCTCGAGCATCGACTGCAACTGCGCAACGCTGCGCACCGCGGAGCCGTTCACTTCGCGGATCACATCGCCTGGCTGCAGCCCAGCCTGCGCAGCGGGACCGCCATCCAGCGTCGATGCAATGACCACACCGGGCTGCTGTGTCTGCAGCGCGGCAGCAGTCTCCGCATCAAGATCAAGCGCCTCGATGCCCAACTTCTCCGCGGCGGTCGAAATGTCCGCGGGTTCATCGGATGACTCCACGCGTCCCTGGCTGGGTCGCTCACCAAGCACAGCCTGAACCTCCAGTCGTTCACCTGCGCGGAGGAGCGCGAGGGTGATGCGCGCCTGCGGTTCGCGGCTCGCGATCATTCGCATCATCGTCGATGGCGTCGCTGCGGGTGCGCCGTCGACGGCAGTGATGATGTCGCCACTCTCAATGCCCGCACGCGAGGCAGGAGTGCCGGGCAACACCGCTGCCACGAGCACGCCGCTGCTCGATGGATACCCGAAGCTTGCCGCGAGATCGCGGTCGAGTTCCTGCATCGACACGCCCAGCCAGCCGCGGCGGACTTGCGTGCCCGCGGCGATTGCGGATGCGACCCGCTGCACCACATGCGCGGGGATCGCAAAGCCGACACCCATGTTGCTGCCATCGCGTGATGCGATGCCACTGTTGATGCCCACAACCTTGCCGTCGAGGTTGACCAGCGGTCCGCCCGAGTTGCCAGGATTGATCGCAGCGTCCGTCTGGATGTACTCCTCAAGCGTCGACAGCCCAACACCGTCGCGCCCCTTCGCGCTCACGATGCCTGCGGTCACGGTCTGTCGAAGTCCAAACGGGCATCCGATGGCAAGAACCCAGTCGCCCGTGTCGATGGAGTCGCTCGTGTCGAACTGCGCGGCGGTCAGTGCGGTCTCGTCGACACGCACGACCGCGAGATCCGTCTCGTGATCGGTCCCCACAACGCGTGCAACGAGTTCGCGACCATCATCGAGCCCTACCAGCACCTCGTCGGCGCCATCGATCACATGATGGTTGGTGACGATCAGTCCATCGGCGGTGTAGATGACGCCCGTTCCCTGCCCGCTGCGCGGTGCGCGCTGTGGAGCGAGGGGTGATGGCGTGCGAGGCTGCACGGTGCTGCGCCCGAAGTTCGGCGAGAAGGGGGGACGATCGATGCAAGTGATGGAAACCACGCTTGCTTGTGCGGTGCGAGCCACTTCGCGGAACGCACGCGAAAGATTCCGCGCGTGCTGCAGATCCCCGCGGATGCTGGTCGGTTCTGTGTCTGTGTCGGGATCGGCAGATGCTGCCGTGCGCGGTGATTGCGCGGTGCTGAAGAGGCAGGTGAGGAGAAGTGCGGGTGTGACTGAGCGTCGCCACGGTGTCTGGCCTCGTCCACGGAGAAGCCAGCTGATCGGGCCAGCATGAGCATTCCAAGCCTTTGTCCCAGTCGCTTTCCCGCCCTCGACTCCCATATCCATCTCCTTTCGACCCGAGCAGTACGCCGCAGCGCCGAGGAGGGTTCGGAGAAGTTGTCGATCAATTCGAGGCGTTTCTCGACAGTCTGTGCAGGCAGATGCCCGCCGCAACGCCGGCGTTCAAGGAATCGACGCTCGAAGCGATGGGGATTCGGACGCTGGCGCACGCCACGCCGCGCACCGCGGCGGAAACGCCGGCGAACTCGGCACCGATGACCAACACGGTTGGTGGCGGATCGCACTTCCGTCCTTCGTGGCTCCGCTGCGCACAGGCGTCATCGATGGAGATCGCGTGCGCGCCGGCATCGGCGGCAAGAATGCGAAGGGCAGGACGCGCCGCGCGCAGATCGCGCAGCGATGCGGCCAAGTCGTCGCACCATGCGAACGGCACGGTCAACGCATGCCCCATCGACACGCGAAGCGCCTTTCGGTAGAGCGGATCATGGGAGTGGCGAGACAGGAGCACGCCATCCACGCCGAACGCCGCACAACTGCGGAAGATCGAGCCGACGTTGTCCATGTTGCTCACTTCGTCAAGCGCGACGAGCAGGGTTCCCATGCGGAAGGGATCACTCTGTGGGTGATGGCGCTCGACGGCACTTCGCACTCCGATGGCCAGTGCGCCGCGGTGCACATGGAATCCCGTCAGTGAGGCGAGCGTGGACTCCTCCGCGATGAAATGTGGGGTGGATGGGTTCGCGGACGCGGCGATCGTGGCTGCCGTGCGCGCGGCGAGGCGCGGTGAAGTGAGCACGCTGCGAGTGAGACCAGGAACGCGCAGCATGATGTCGATGATGGGAAGTGTCTCGCCGACAAGCAGGCCTTCCGCTCGGCGCGCTCCAGTGAGATCGCGGTCGCGCAGAAATCGGTAGTCGTCGAGCCGCGGATCGCTCGGATCAGCGATGTGTTCGGCTGTGCCGCTGGTCATGTGTTTTCGTGGCGCCTCGTGCGGCGGGCGCGCGCCGCGTCAGGAGATGAACTCGTCCGGGTGCTCGAGCAGCCGCACGAGTTCGCCGAGAAAGCGAACCGCCATTGCGCCATCCACGACCCGGTGATCGCACGCGATGGAGAGCGGCAGCACAACGCCCGCATAGAACTTGCCATCATTGACAAGAACGCGCTCGCGCCCGCGCCCCACCGCGAGGATGCCGACCTCCGGATAGTTGATGATCGGCGTGGCGAAGAGACCGCCGTGCGATCCGACATTCGAGATCGTGAAGGTGCCGCCGAGCGACTCCTCGCGCGTGATGGAACGGTCGCGACAACGCGCGGCAAGATCGGAGATGCTGCGGCGGAGTTCCAGAAGCGACTTGCGATCCGCATCCCGAATGACAGGAACCATGAGTCCGACATCGGTGTCGACGGCGAGTCCCATGTTGATCACGCCCTTCAGCAGGATCTCGCCGGCGGCATCATCGACATTCGCGTTCAGCGCAGGGAATGTCCGCAGCGCACGACAGGTCGCCATGATGACGAACGGAAGCAGCGACAACTTCTCGCCCGTGACCCGTGAATACTCACGCTTCTTCGCTTCGAGTGCTGTCACATCCGCCTCGTCGGTCGCGGTGAAGTGCACCGCCGTTTGCACAGAACGGGCAAGAGCCTCGGCAATCTTTCGCCGAACACCACGGAAGGGGATGCGCTGTGCGATGCCATCACGGTCAACCGGCGGCGCACCGGTCGGCACAGGTACGGCGCGCGCGGAGACGGCGAGCGGCGCAGCGGCGTGTGTTCCACCCTTGGCGCTGCGCGCGAATCCCTCGACATCACTGGCTGTCACGCGACCGCCGCGCCCCGTCCCCTGCACACGATTGATGTCGATCGCCAGTTCGCGTGCGATGCGGCGCACGGCGGGCGTGGCAAGCGACTTTCCGTTCTGCTGCGGGACGAGATGCTCGGCGCCCCGGCGCGCAAAGCGGCTCGATACATCGAGCGTTCCCTGCACGCTGCCGACCACCGTTCCCTGATCCTCACTGCTCGCGCCTGCGGCAGCCTGCGCCGACATGCACGAGGGGGCTGCTGCTGTCGCGGCACTCGCTTGTGCCTTCGCGCCTGATGTGCCGTAGCGAACAAGCACGCTCGCCACCTTGATGATCTCGCCTTCCTTGCCGCAGAGTTCGCTGATCGTGCCTGCCCACGGGCTCGGTACTTCCACCAGCGCCTTGTCCGTCTGCATCTCGGCAATCGGCTGCGACTCCTTCACTTGGTCGCCCACATGCACGAGCCAGCGAATGAGTTCTGCCTCGACCAGGCCTTCACCGAGGTCGGGCAGCAGAAAGTGGCTCTTGTCTGCAGGTTGCTTGAGTCCAGCCATGGGAAGGGTGGTGGAAGGTTGGTGGAGGGTGGGTGAAGGTCGAAGAAGTACGAAGGATAGAGGGATCTTGCGCGCGGCTTCAGAAGGTCAGCGCGTCCTCGATGGCACCGCCGATGCGCAAAGCGTCCGGCAGGTACGAGAGTTCGAGTTTGTAGTACGGCATGATCGTGTCGAAACCGCTGACACGCTGCACGGGCGCTTCAAGATGGAGGAAGCAGTGCTCCATGATCGTGGCGGCAACTTCCGCACCGAGACCGCATGTCCGAGGCGCTTCATGCACGATCACGCAACGACCCGTCTTGCGGACGCTTTCGGTCACGGCGTCGATGTCCATCGGATAGATCGTGCGAAGGTCGATCAGTTCGATCGAACGGTTCGACTTCTCGATCGCCTGCATGCACTGGATCACGCTCGAACCCCAGCTGACGATCGTCAGGTCGGTGCCCTCACACACCGTGCGCGCCTTGCCGATCGGGATCGTGTACTCGTCCTCAGGCACCTCTTCGCGGAATGCGCGGTAGATGCGCTTGGGTTCGAAGTAGATCACGGGATCGGGATCACGAATGGAGCTGATGAGCAGGCCCTTCGCGTCGTAGGGCGAACTGGGCATGACGACCTTGATGCCAGGCTGATGCGCGTAGATCGCCTCGGGTGAATCGCTGTGCAGTTCGGGCGCGTGAATGCCGCCGCCGACAGGCACGCGGATCGTCAACGGCACGGTGAACGCGCTGCGAGTGCGCGTTCTCATGCGCGCGGCGTGACTGCAGATCTGGTCGTACGCGGGTCCGAGGAAGCCTTCAAACTGGATCTCAGGGACTGGACGCAGACCACCCATCGCCAGACCGATCGAGGTTCCGATGATGCCGCTCTCGGCAAGCGGTGTGTCCACAACGCGGCGCGCACCAAAGCGCGCTTGAAGCCCTTCCGTGACACGGAACACGCCGCCATTGAGACCGACGTCTTCGCCGAGCAGCAGCACGCGCTCATCGCGCTCCATTTCCTGTATGAGCGCGAGGTTGATCGCCTGCACAAGGTTCAGGTTTGCCATGGGTCAGTGGCCCTCCGTGTGGACAGGCTGCTCACCAGCGAGGGAATGCGTCTGCAGCGAATCGCGCTGGCGCACCAGATCGGGCGGAAGCTGGGCAAAGGTGTGATCGAAGACATCGCTTGTGGGTGGTGCGGCGATCTCTTCGGCGCGCGAGACGGCGGCGTTCACGCTGACTTCGATGCGCTGGCGCATCGCATCCTCCTTCGAGGAATCCCACAGCCTCTTGGTCTCGAGCAGTTTTCGAGTTCGGATGAGCGGATCGCGGAGTTTCCACAGATCGACTTCCGCCTGATCGCGGTAACGGCGCGCATCATCGGCTGTCGTGTGGTCGCCGAGTCGGTAGGTGACCAGTTCAATGAAGGTGGGGCGTGATGATTCGCGTGCACGAGCGGCGGCGTTCTTGACCGCGTACACGCACGCGAAGATGTCGTTTCCATCGACCTGCATGCATGGCATGCCGTAGGCGATGCCGCGCTGCGCGACCGTTGGTGCGCTGCACTGGATGCGCTGTGGAACGCTGATCGCCCACGAATTGCTCTGGCAGCAGAAGATCACAGGAATGTCGAGGTTCGCGGCGAAGTTCGCGGCCTCATGAAAGTCGCCCTCGCTCGATGCGCCATCGCCAAAGAATGTGCACGCGATGCGCGACTCGCCGCGGTACTTGCTCGCCCACGCGAGACCAGTGGCATGCAGCATCTGCGTGCCGATCGGCACGGCGATCGGCGTCGCATAGTGCGCGGCGGGCATTGCGTTGCCGCGCTCGTCGCCCATCCAGTGCAGGAGGATCGACTCCATCGGAACGCCGCGCCAGAACAGTCCACAGTTCTCGCGGTAGCAGGTGACGAGCCAATCATCGCTGCGCAGTGCATAGGCGGCGCCGAGGCTCGCGGCTTCCTGCCCCATGTTCTGCGGATAGGTGCCCATCCGACCCGAGCGCTGCAACTTGAACGCGACCTCATCGAGGTAGCGACATGAGGACATCGCCTCGTACAGGCGCACGAGATCATCGTCGGGGATCAGCCCCGCGCCGAGCTTCTCATCGAACTCGCAGTGCTCATCGAGGATCGAGATGCGCTCGATTTCCGCCTTGAAAACCGTCTGAATGGGCATGGTGAAAGTGTAGCGCGGCGTGTTCAGCGCGCGCACACACATCCGTCTGCACGAAGATCGCTCGCCCCGGCGAAGCCATCCGCGACAACCAGAATCGCCTGACCGCGACCGAAGGCGACGCTGCGTTCGCCAGCGATGGTGATGCGGTGTCCGCGCTCGCGCAACGATTGGATGGTCGCCTCGGGCCAATGCGGTTCCATTTGCACGTCGAGTCCGCGCATCCACTGCCAGCGCGGCGCATCGAGTGCGGTCTGTGGGTTTTGCTTGTGGTCCGCCATGCGCGTCAGCACCTGGACATGTCCCTGTGGCTGCATGAAGCCGCCCATCACACCGAACGCCATCGCGGGCACGTCACCATCGGGACCGCTGCGCGTGATGAATCCGGGCATGATCGTGTGGTACGGACGCTTCGATGGTGCGGCCTCGTTGGGATGACCAGCCAAAAGTGTGAAGCATGCGCCGCGGTTCTGCATCGCGATGCCCGTTTCAGGAATGACCACACCGGACCCGAACCCCGTGTAGTTGCTCTGGATGAGCGACACCATCTGACCGCGCGAATCCGCCGCGCAGAGGTAGACCGTTCCGCCTGGCCGCGGCGCATCGGCACAGAAGTCCTGCGCGCGGCTGGGCGAGATGCGTGCCGCAAGTTCACGCAGCCGATCCGGGGCGAGCAATGTTGCCGCGTCCGTTCGCATGAAACGCGGGTCGGCGACATGCGCGTGCGCATCGGCGAATCCAAGCTTCACAGCCTCAAGTGATGCGTGAACGTTGTCCGCACAGTCAGGATCCGCGGCGGCGAGATCGAGGTGAGCGAGGATGCCGACTGCGATGAGCGCGGCGATCCCCTGGTTGTTGCCGCCGATCTCGTGGAGGCGGAGCCCTCGGTAGGGGATGGAGATGGTCTCCCCCCACTCGGTGGTGTGTGCAGCGAGATCGCTCGAACGCAGGAAGCCGCCCGCGCCCGACGACGCGCGGTCGATCCGTGCCGCGAGATCTCCGCGGTAGAAGTCCGCTCCACGTGAGGCAGCGATCGCTTCGAGCGTTCGCGCATGATCGGGCAGTCGCACACGCTGCCCCGCGAACGGCGGAGCATCGTTCACGAGGAACGTCGATCGCCATGCATCCATGTTGGCGCGCTTGGCGTAGGCGGTGGCTGCGCGTGACCAGAGGTGTGCCGTCAATGGCGCCACATGGAATCCCTCGCGTGCGATTTCACTTGCCGGGCGGAGCAGTTCGGCGAAGGCAAGCCGTCCAAAGCGGGCATGCAAGTCCGCCCACAGCGCGATCTGCCCGGGAACCGTGATAGGCCGCCATCCTTCGGTTGGCATCCGATCACCCGTGATGGATGCGCGCGCGAACAAGGCTGGCGAACGCCCGCTGCCGTTCACGGCATGAAGTCGTGAACCATCCCACACGATCGCGAACGCATCGCCACCAAGGCCGTTGGTGGTCGGTTCTGTCACGGTGAGTGTTGCTGCTGCTGCGACCGCCGCATCGACGGCTGAACCGCCCGCGCGGAGTACGGCGAGCCCCGCTTCGGAAGCGAGTGGTTGGCTCGTCGCAACCATCTCGCGACCGAACACCAGTTGTCGCTGCGATGGATAGGTGAGCACACCAGAGCAGTCGATGCGCGCGCCGATGATCGCATCAGATCGCATCGATTCGTTCATGGCTTGGGCAGCGGAGCTTGATCGCCATCCACTTCATCGGAGAACTGAACGATCACATCCAACTCGGACCCGACGGTCTGCGAAAACAGACTGCTGAAGAAAGTGCGTGCGGTGTTCCGCGCTTCCAGGCGCACTTCGGCGAGCGCGGGACGCGATCCACCCGCCTCGATCACCGCCGCACGAATCAGCGCCTTTGCCCTGTCGATGTCGCCACCGCTCGGAATGATGTGTTCCATCCAGTCGTTATCGATGGTGACGCGAATCCGCGAGGGATCAGACTGCACTTCGACCACACGGTCATTCACCACAGGCGGAGGCACCGTGAGCAGAACGGTCTTCCCATCGAGCGCGCGAGCGCTCCAGCCATCGCCCGCGGGGAGCAGATACTGCACGCGATTTCCAGAGACATCGAGTTCGACACGAACCGATCCGATGGGCACCTGAACGCCGAACGCGCCGATGGATGTCGTGCGGTCCGCGAGAACCCGCGCCTGCACTTCGCGCCAGCCGATGACGAGCCCGCCATCAGCGCGTAGATCACCGAGTGCGGTGACGAGCGACTGATGCACCGTGCTCTGAATCAGGTTGAATGTGAATGCGTCTCGAACGAGCGCGCGGAAGCGTTCCGCTGCACCGACGAGATCGCAGCGGACGGCAAAGATCACAACAACGATCAGCAGCACCAGCGCGGTGACACCTCCACATCCGCAGCAGCCGCCGCCTCTTGTTCGAGCGGGCGTCATGCCGCCGACCTCTCAGCGCGCTGCGCCGACCGTTGCCGCACTCTTGCTGTTGCGCGCAGCGTCAATCTTGCGGCGGGCATAGGCCACTGCAGCGTCGGAGGTGCTCTGCGCGTGCGCGGACTCATGGAGCACGGTGAGCGTGGTGTCCTCGATGGCTGCAACCTTGCGGTCAATCTCCGCTTCCGTCAGACCGAGGTGAAGCCCGCCGAGGCGGATCACCCCACCTGCGTTGGCGATGAAATCGGGCGAATACAGGATGCCGCGCTTCTTGAGGTGTGCGCCTTCCTGGTTTGGATTCAGCAGTTGATTGTTGGCTGTGCCGCAGACGATCTCGCAGTGCAAGTTGGCGACCATGGTGTGATCAAGCACACCACCCATCGCGCACGGCGCGAGGATGTCGAGCTTCTCGTGGAAGAGGTTGCGATCATTGCCGAGCGCCACACAGCCGAGTTCCTCGACGGCGCGCTTCATGGTGGGGATATGAACGTCGGTCACCATGACTGCGGCACCGGCGGCGCGCAACAGCTTCGCAAGCTTGTAGCCCGTCGCGCCGCATCCCTGCACACCGACCGAGAGATTCGAGAAGTCAACCTTCCGCCCGAGGTGGCGCAGACATGCCTTCATCGAGTTGAAGCAACCAAGCGCTGTCCACGGCGATGGATCGCCGCCGTGTGAGACGGCCTCACCGCCCATGATGTGGCGTGACTCTTGTGCCATCCAGTCGCAGAACTGCGGACTTACGCCGACATCTTCCGCAGCGATGTAGGCGCCGTTGAAACTCTCGACGAAGCGACCCATCGCCCGTCCCTGAGCTTCCGTCGGCTGGTCGCCCTGCTTCTTCAGCAGGATCACGCTCTTGCCGCCGCCGAGTGCGAGATCCGCGGCGGCGTTCTTGAACGTCATGCCTTCGGAGAGACGCAGCACATCGAAGATCGCATCGTTGTCATTCGAGTAGAAGAAGCGGCGCGTTCCGCCGAGCGCGTTCCCCAGCACCGTCGAGTGGATGGCGATGATGGCGCGCAGTCCCGTGGCCGGGTCATTGCAGATGGCGACGCGCTCATGACCGTGCTGAACCATGCTCTCAAGAATGTGCATGCGGGACTCCAAATAGGGGGGTGAAATGGGAATTCGAGATCAGGTGAAACCGTGCGGCACTTTGGCCACGGAGGGTGGAGGCTAGCGGTAGACCTCGGTCTGCTCCAAGTCTCGAGTGCATGCTTCTTGCCAACCGTTTGCGGTGAAGAGACTTGTGGATCACACCTTGCTGCCGTGGAACGCCGTTCCGCTGCCGAACTGCTTGATGCCATCGGTGGGCACGGGTCGACCTGTGCCGCGCGCGGCCATGACAGGCGTGCGCTCGGGGATCGAGTAATCCGCGTTGCCGAGGAGGTCGGCGCGATCGAGGACGGAATCCGCGCAACTGCGGGCGATTCCATCATGGTTCCAGCGCAGTGAGCGCGTCTCGTCATCAATGCGCGCATTGGCGATGGCGCAGACTTCGTCAACGACCTTCAGTTCGTGAACGAGGTCTGCACCCTGCAGTCCCGCGCGAATGTTCGCATCGCATCGGCTGAGCGTGCAGGTCATCGCATGGATCCAGAGCGCGCAGTTGGACAGGCGCGCCTGAATGAACTGGTTGTTGATGAGCGACTCCTGATGCTCAAGATTCATCATCTTGGTGTTGTAAGAGTGGTCTCGAATACGGAACATCAGTTCCTGCGCGTGTCGCTGAAGTTTCGGGTGCAACTTGGTGAACTTGGGCACCGAGCGCCGCATGGACATGAAGAGTTCGCCGCCAAGTCGCACCGCAGCGCCAAGCCGACGGATCGGGTTCTTCTTGATGTCGAGCATCCATTCGCCAAGTTGCTTCGATCCCCACGCCCACAGGAAGGTGTGCATGACTTCGTTCGCACCTTCCACGATGGTGTTGATGCGTGAATCGCGCCAGATTCGCTCGACGTGGTTTTCCGTCATGTACGACTCGCCGCCCATGATCTGGAGTGCGTCGTTCACGGTCTGGTAGCCGTACTCGCTGCAGAACACCTTGCATATCGCAGTCTCGAGCATGATGTCGCTGTCGCCGCGGTCGAGGAAGCCCGTGGTCATGTAGAGCATTGCGTCCATCGCATAGACGTAGGCAGCGCAGCGAGCGAGTCGTTCCTTCACGAGATCGAATTCGCCGAGCGAACGGTCGAACTGATGGCGGTACTTCGCCCACTTCGTCGCTTGCTCGAAGGCATATCGCGCGCCGCCAAGCATGCCTGCGGAGAGCGTGCAGCGTCCGTAGTTGAGACAGGTGAGCGCGACATTCAGCCCACGCCCTTCCTTGTGGAGGAGGTTTTCGCGCGGCACGCGGACATTCGTGAACTTGATGCGCGCCTGCCACGTGCCACGGATGCCGCACTTGGACCGGTTGCGGCTGAAGATGTCGACCCCCTCCATGTCGGGCGTGCAGATCAGCGCCGTGACCACCTCCTGGGTCTTGCCGGTCTTGGGGTCGGTGACACGCTGCTTCGCCATCACCGTGAAGAGTCCGCTGAGTGCGCCGGATGTCGCCCACTTCTTCTCGCCGTTGAGCACAAACTGCTGACCATCTTCGCTGACTTCACAGTGCGTTTCCTGTCCACCCGCATCACACCCGACGTTTGGCTCGCTGAGGCAGAACGCGCTGAGCGTGTCCTTTGCCAAGCGCGGCAAGAAGCGCTGCTTCTGCTCGGGTGTGCCGAACAGCATGAGCGCCTTGCAGCCGATGGACTGGTGCGCGGAGACCAGCACGGCAGTCGATCCGCATGTGCGTCCGATGCGTTCGAGTGCGCGGTTGTAGCTGGTGATGCCGAAGCCGCCGCCACCGAACTCGCGGCCGATCGTCATGCCGAGAACGCCGAGGTCGAACAGTTTCTGCACGACCCATTCAGGAATGTTCTGCTCCTGATCGATCAGATGGGTCGGGTGTTCGGTGCGCAGGTACTGGTCGAGACGCGCAAGCAATTCGTTGCAGCGTTCCGTCTCATCGCGTGCGATGGTCGGGTAGGGCAGCACCGCGTCCTCACGGAAGTTGCCCCAGAAATAGTTCTTCACGAGGCCCATCGTCTCGGGGTCTGGCCCAAGCATCTCCTGTGCCGCCTCGATCTGCTTGCGGTCTTTCGCGGAGATGTTCTTGAGGTCGCTTGAGAGTGACGATGGTCCTTGATGGGTGGTCATGGCTGTGGTCGAGGGGTGCGAGGTGGTGCAGGTGTCTGCGCGAACGCCCAACGATAGTCAAAAAGCGGCTGCGAATCGCGGAAGGGTTGGTGGAATCGCGGCAGGGTTCGGGGAATCGGTGCTACTGGGCCCGCAGACGGATCACCCAACGTCAGCGCAGAACGGTTCAGCCGCGCAGGAACTGTTCGAGTTTCCCCCTCGCAAACGGTGTATGGCGAAGGGCGATAAGTCGGGCGCGCTCCAGCGCAAGGGCGGCTGTCCAACCCGATGCGCAACCCGCTTCGACGCAGTCGAACACGGCAGTCGCGGCGTCGGAAGTGGGCACGGATCCGCGCGCCTGCGCAAGGGCCGCCCGGATGCGCGGGGCATCCGCTGGCGTGATCGCACGTGGATTTGGGAGCGGGCGCGTCCGCGGATGTGCGGCGAGCCACGCGCACGCGGAGGGCAGCGCATCGGCGATGGCGTTCACGGTGCAATCCAAAAGTCCGTGCGGTGCCTCGATCACCAAAGATGTCGTGCCGGTTGCCGTTGCAGCGATGGCCGTGGCAGGATCGATGCGCGCAGGGAGCATCTGGGTGCCGCCCCAGCCGGGGCAAATCCCCAGACCGCACTCGGGGAGTCCGATTCGCCACGGCTTGTCTGCGCTGTCGGGGAGGACGCCCAGCACGCCATCGCAGTGCATGGCAACTTCGAGTCCACCACCGAGCGCCGCCTTGTGGACGATGGCGATCGACGGGCAGCGCATGGAGTGCAACTTGGCGAATGCCGCCGTGCCCGCCTGCAGGTAGGCATCGAGCGCGGGGTCATCGAGCGCATCAATCTCGGCGAGGTCGGCGCCCGCAATGAAGACGCGCTCGCTCGACGAACGCAGGATCAATCCCCGCGGTCCTGATGCGGCGACCGCATCGAGCGTCTGAGCCATCTGTGCGATGAGCCAACTGTCGAGAACGACGACGCCGCCACGAGGTTTCGCTGGATTGGGCGTGAGCGTGACGATGGCGATGCCGTCGGTCGTAGTTTCGGTGGGAAGCATCGGGGGAGTTCGTTGTGCGGAGGCTCGGGGTCAGCGAGGCGGATGCGCCGCAGGACCGCCCTGCGGCTTCGGCGCGTAGAGGCGCGTCAGCGAGGCCTGCGCTTCGGGCCCCGCGATGACTCGTGCCGACAGTTCCGCCGCCTCAGCCGCGATCTTCTCATCGAGCGATCCGTCGAGTTCATTCAGCATTCGCTTGGTGCACGCGAGCGCATTCGCGCCGCCCGTCGCGAGCCGAGCGGCAAGGGTCGCAACCTCGGCATCGAGATCGGCGGCGGGAACGCAGCGCGTCACGAGTCCGCGCGCGGCAGCTTCTTCGCCGCCCATCGTTCCACCCGCGAGCAGCATGGCGCGCGCAGGTCCCGCACCGATGCGCCGCACAAGCCACGGCGCAACGACGGCAGGGCAGACACCGAGGTCGACCTCCGGGTAACCGAGCTTCGCTTCGGGGTGCGTGATCGCGAAATCGCAGACCACCGCGAGTCCGCAGCCGCCGCCGATCGCGGCGCCTTGCACACGCGCGATGGTCGGCACGGGAAGTTGCCGAAGCGCCAGAAGCGCAGATGAAAGTCCGCGCAGCATGTCGCCCATGCGAACAGCATCATGCAGAACGCCCTTGAGATCCATGCCTGCGCAGAAGCACTTGCCTTCACCCGCGAGCACGATCGATCGGATGGCGCTCCGCTTGCTGTTGCACTCTGCAGCGGCAGCATCGATGCACCGTCGCAGCGCAGCGATGGTGTCGCAGTCGAGCGCATTCCGTGCTTCGGCTCGGCGCAGCAGAATCGTTGCGCAGCCATCTGCAATCGTGAGGGAAGCGCGCTCGGTCATGGTGCGTTCAAGGGTAGTGGAGCGCTTCGGCCTCGCGGACGCCGCGAAGCGCAGCGGATCACGCACGCGAACGCCGCTGCTGCCAGAACGACTCCAGCATGCTGCGCGACTCGGCGGTGCGACACACATCGATCGTGGCTTGAACTGCGCGGGTTGCGGCCGCGCCGAGAAATCCCGCCGCGTCCGTGCCGTCCACTTGGTTGAGCCACGCCTTCGTGGTGCGCAGGGCGTGCGGACCCTTCGCACAGAGCGACTCTGCCAAGGCGGCAACAGCAGCGTGGAGCGTGCGTTCATCCGCATGCACCGACTGCACCATGCCAAGCGATTCCGCCTGCCGCGCAGTAATGATCTCACCCGAGAGCGCGATGCGACGAGCGGCGCCGAGACCTGCCGTGGCAAGCAGAACGGGAACATTCACCGCGGGCGACACACCGATGCGGTGAACGGGGTAGCCAAAGGTCGCATCCGCCGAGGCGTGCACGATGTCGCAGGACATCACGAGCGCGCATCCGCCCGCGAGTGCGGCTCCCTGCACCCGTGCGACGACGACCGCTGGAAGCGCACGGATCCGCGCCGTGAGCCGCCCGAGCCGATCCACGAAGGTCGGCAGGAGTGCAGCGTCTTGCACACACGCTTCGAGATCGAAGCCGGCACAGAATGCGCTGCCAGTTGCGCCAAGAACGATGACCGAGGGAGGGTCGCTGACTTCAGGCGCAGTCGCCAAATCCAGTGCCCGCTCCAGCTGATCGAAGAGCGCCGTGCCGAGTGCGTTTCGGCGGCGGGGATCGTTCAACGTGATGGTCAGCAGCCGACCTGCCCGTTGCGAGATGATCAGTGGTTGCTCGTTGGTCGTCATGCGATCGGAGGCGGGAGGCATCCGATGACGGCGCAGGGTAATGTTCGCAGTGAACCAATGTCCTCACGAGCGAAGCAAATTTGGTTGGTCCGACATGCCGAGACCGAGTGGAGTGCCAACGGGCGCCATACCGGGCGGAGTGACATTCCACTGACACCGTCGGGCATTGCGCGGGCGAAGGGTCTTGCGCCCGCGTTGGCTGCGGAGCGCTTTGACTTGGTGTTGTCGAGCCCGCGCAGCCGCGCACTCGAGACGGCTCGCAACGCGGGGTTCCGCAGCACGGTCGAGGTGGAGGAGGCGCTCGCGGAGTGGGATTACGGTGACTACGAGGGGCTGACTTCAGTGGAGATCGCGGCGCGCAGTCCGGGGTGGGATCTCTGGTGCGCAGGCTGCCCAGGCGGCGAGGAGATCGATGCGGTCGCCGCTCGTGCCCAACGCGTGATCAAGCGCTGCCTTGCATCACCCGGGAACGCACTGCTGTTCTCTCATGGGCACTTCACGCGAATGCTCGCCGCGGTGTGGCTGGAGTTGACGCCGACACGCGGGCGCAGTTTCGGATTGAAGGCGGGGTCGATCAGCGTGCTCGGATTCGAGCATGAAAACCGTGTGATATGGCAGTGGGACCGTGTCGACGCGTTCGAGGGGCATTGACCATGTCACCCGAAGAGAAACACGGCGACGACGGCATCGTCGACCCGACCATGGAGAGCGCGGAGGATGTGCGGGTCGATGACCTGATCGAATCGGATGCGCCAGTCGAGCAGATCGCCGAGGCTGTTGAGGCGCAAGAGGCCGCGGACGCTGCAGACACGCTGGAGACCCTGCCGAAGGATGAGGCATCCGATGTCGTCAGCGAGATGGATGTGGATGCGGCAGCCGACGCGCTGAGTCACATGGTCACGCCGCTTGCAGTCAGCGTTCTCGAGGACCTGATCGACGATGACCCCACCTATGCAGGGCGTGTGCTCGCGGAGATGGCGCCCGATGATGCGACGGACCTTTTGCAGGCGATGCCCAAGGCGGACCGCGACCGTTTGCTGTCTCTGATGGGACGCGATACCGCATCACGCATTCGTGAGTTGATGGTCTATCCGAAGGAGACTGCCGGCGGCATGATGACGACGCAGTACCTCTCGGTGCGCGAGCAGGAAACCGTCAGCGAGGCGATCGAGCACATCCGCCGCGGGGAGCCCGTCGAAAGCGCACAGCAGGCATTCGTGACGGATCGAAAGGGTCGGCTCCTGGGCACGATTGGTTTGCAGCGGCTGTTGGTCTCGCGCAGTCAAGAGCGAATCGGCGAGATCTGCGAGCGCCGCGTGGATGCGGTGCTGCCCGACATGGACCGTGAAGTGGTCGCGCGCGAGTTCGAACGGTACGACTATCTGGAACTGCCGGTGGTGGACTCGTCACAGCGCCTGCTCGGCATCGTGACGGTGGACGACGTGATCGACATCATCCGTGCCGAGGGGACGGAGGACGCGCAGCGCATGGTGGGTGCGGGCAGGGAGGAGGGCGTCTACTCCACGGTGCGCCAGAAACTCCGTGGGCGCTTTCCGTGGATGCTCGTGAATCTGTTCACGAGTGCGCTCGCCGCGATCGTCGTGTTTCAGTTCGAGGGAGTGATCGCCGAGATTGCGCTGCTCGCGGTCCTCATGCCGATCATCGCCAATCAGTCGGGCAACGCCGGTCAGCAGTCGCTCGCCGTCACACTGCGCGGCATTGTGCTCGATGAGATTTCGAGCACGCGTGCGTTCACGCATGTGAGGCGTGAACTGACTGCGGGTCTGCTCAATGGCGTGTTCTGCGGACTGCTCGTGGGTGGTGCGGTCGCCGCGATCCGACTGGCAACGGGGTCTTCGTGGCATCTGGGCGCGGTGATTGCGGCAAGCATGAGTGTGACGCTCATGATCGGCTGTGCGACAGGAAGCGCGATGCCGATCATCGTCCGGCGACTCGGATTCGACCCAGCCACCGCATCGACCATCTTCCTGACGATGGTCACCGACAGCGTGAGTTTCCTCGTGTTTCTCGGTCTTGCGAGCCTCTTCAGCGCATGGATCATGCCGTGACGCCCGGCGCGTGGTTCGACACGCTGGTGAAGCCCTCGTGGAATCCGCCCTCGTGGGTCTTCGGACCAGTCTGGACGATCCTCTACATCATGATCGCCATTGCTGCGGTTCGACTGCTGCAGGATGCGGGATGGACACGCGGACGGTGGGCGATCATCCTGTTCGCGCTTCAGTTGGCGCTCAACCTTCTTTGGCCATGGATCTTCTTCTCACGGCAGGCCATCGGGTGGGCATTCGTGGACATTGTGCTGTTGTGGGCAGTCCTGGGCGTCACCATCGTGCTCTGCTGGCGCGTGTCGTTTGGAAGCGCACTGCTGCTGTTGCCTTACTTCGCGTGGGTGTCGTTCGCATCAGTTCTGAACGGCACCTTTTGGTGGTTGAACCGAGGGGGCTCGGCGGGAACATAATCTCCAACTCCAGAGCGCCTCGATGTCCGGACCATCCGAGCAACCACCGCTTCCAACGAACGCTGCCACCGTGCAGGGCGCGGCACATTCGCGCATCCACCTCGCACTTGATGGGCGGCAACTTGGATCGTTCGACATTGCCCAAGTGAACGCCAAACTGCGCACAGGTGAACTGCCCGCGCTTGGCACCTTGGCTTGGTATCCAGGGCAGCGAGAATGGATGGCGCTCGACCGCATCCCTGGAGTGCATGTGCCTCTGACGCCGCCGCAGTTCGGTGAGCCTTCGATGCAGAGCAGTGTGCCGATCGCCACGGGCGATGCGACAGGGGGAATCATTCCATACAAGAATCCTCCGGCGCTGATCGGCTACTACGTTGGCATCGCGAGTTTGATTCCCGTTGTGGGATTGGTGGCGGGTCCAATCGCAGTCGTGCTTGGCATCATGGGTCTGATTCGGCGTGCGAAACAGCCGGCGATTCGCGGTGCAGCGCACGCTTGGGTCGCGATGATTGTCGGCGGCGGATCGTTCATCGTGCAACTCACCTTCACCATTTTGTGGCTTGTAGCTGTTCGGTAGCCTGCCCCGCATGCGTGTGGCGCACCACTTCGTGACGCGAGAATCCGCGCGGGCGATCGCGATTCTGACGCTGCTGTGCATCGGAGCTGCTGCTGCCCGACCGCAGGGGAGCACTGCACCCGCGCAGCCCGCATCTGCGCAGCCAGCGCCAGCACAGCCAGCGCCAGCACAGCCAGCGCTAGCACAGCCGGCGCCCGCGCAGCCGGCGCCCGCGGCGAAGTCAGGCGCGACCATTCGCGGCACATTGCCGATCGTTCCACGCAAGCGACCGCAGGTGAAGGAGTATGGCGCACAGCCAGCGATCAAAGTGGAAGCACCCGATGCATCGATGAGCGTCGTGTGGATCGGATCGGGCTTCGCGCCGATCGATGGCAGCAGCGTGCCTGTGCAGTCGATCACGCAGTCTGGCTATCAGTTCCGACCTGAGGTCACGGTGATCCAGTCTGGCACGCGGGTTGCGTTCCCCAACAGCGATGAGAACTATCACAGCGTGTTCAGCCTCTCGGAGAACCAGCAGTTCGATGTTGGGCGCTATGTGAAGGGGGAAGAGCCCGAGCCGAAGGCATTCGTGACACCAGGCGTGGTGGATCTGTTCTGCGACGTGCACGACCACATGCGTGGACACATCATTGTGACGGATACGCCGTGGTTCGCACGCAGCGATTCGGCAGGCAAGTTCGAGATTGCGGGGATCGCACCGGGCAAGCACGCGGTGCGCATCTGGGTTGGTCCGCGGCGCAAACTGATCGAGAAGGAAGTGGAAGTGCAGGAGGGGCAGGTCCTCGAAGTGGACTGGTCGTCCACCGACGGATCGCCGAGCAAGTGACTTTCGCTGCAAAGCTCTCCCTCGCGATCACGCTCGTGGTCGTGGTCGCGCTGAGTGTGGCGGCAGCCGTGGGCGGACCTGCCGCACGTGCGTCGTATGTGATGGCGCTTGAGAACACGCTCGCGGCGCAGGTGGACGGCGCGATGTCCGCGCAGCGACTGCGCGTGGATGCCGTACGGGACGAGGTGGAACGCCTCGCGCGCTCGCCCCGCGTTGTTGCCGCGATGAGTTCCACGGATGGTTCGGTGGTCGCGAAGACAGCCGAGGATGAACTCCGTTTCGCTCTGCAAACTGGCGGCGGTGGATCCACATTCGTGTTTCTTGATCTTGATGGTGGTGTCGTCGCGCTTCGGCGGGGTGCCGAAGATGCGACCCGACCGATCGCGGCCGCACTCGGTCCGCTCGTTCGTGGGCGCGATGCGACGGCGCTGCTCTATCTCGCGGTGGACGGTCGTGTCACCGAAGCGGTGGTTGCGCCTGTGGTGGACATCGGTGTCGACGAACAGCTTGGGTTTCTTGCGCTGTGCGTTCCATTTGTTGCGCCCAAGCCGCTTGAGTTGCCGGACAGGTCAGTACTCCGCGTCGGGCTCCGAGTTGGGGATCAGGTGTTCGGCGGTGAGATGCCCGATGCCATGCGCAGCGCGGCAGCAGCCGCGTTCAACTCCGGAGGCATCGCTGGTGGCAGCACGGACATCGCGTTTGTCGTGGCGGGCGAGCCGATGATCGCGTACGCACAGACCATCGCCGAACGGCCGCTCGCGCAGTATGTCGCGGTGGCAAGCCTCGCAGGCACGACACGCGCAGTGCAGTCGCTGATGGTTCGCCTGCTGCTTGCGGGTGCCGTTGCACTCGGTGCAGGTCTCGCTATCGCCGCGTGGATTGCGCGGAGCCTCTCGCGACCTGTTGCAGACATGAGCAGTGCAGCGCGTGCGATTGAAAAGGGTGACTACACGGTGCGCGTTCCCGTGCGCGATCGCGGTGAACTCGGGCAGCTCGCGACTCGATTCAATGAGATGGGCGCCGGGCTTGCGCTGCGCGATCAGTACCGCCGTGTGCTTGATGTGGTCACCGATCCGGAGGTCGCCGAGGAATTGCTTGCTGGAAAGCTCGACCTCGGCGGCAGCAGCAAGGAGGTGGGCGTGCTCTTCTGCGACATTCGTGGCTTCACACCGCTCACGGAGCACATGGATCCACCGCAAGTCATCACGATGCTGAATGAGCACATGACGCTGCTCACAAAGGTCGCCTATGACCACGGAGGTGTGGTGGACAAGTTTGTGGGCGACCTCATCATGGTCACATTCGGTGCGCCCAAGAGTGCGGCAGACGATGCACGACGTCTTGCACGCTGCGCACTCGCGATGGTGCACGCGCGCGCGAAGGCGAACGAGGGCTCCACACGACCGATTCGCATCGGGATCGGCTGTGCGTTCGGCACGGTTGTGGCAGGCTGCATGGGCAGCACGCAGCGGCTCGATTACACGGTGCTTGGTGCGCGCGTCAATCTGGCCGCACGCCTCTGTTCCAAGGCACCGGCCATGTCCGTTTACATTGATGCGGGCGTGATGGACCGAATCGAGTCAGCATCGGTGCAGGAACTGCCGCCACTTGATGCGAAGGGGTTCTCGGAGCCCATTCGCGCGTTCGAACTGATGGCGATCGGCGATCTGCAGGCACGACCAGCAGCGAAGGACAACACATGAGCAGTGGCAGATTCGACACGTCCCTGATGGTCATGCTGTGCGTGTGTGCGGGGTGGCTCGCACCTGCTGCCGTGCGCGCCGGCGATCCGCTTGACGACATCGTCGATCAGATACGCGACTTCACATCTTTCCAGAACGAGAAGGGTGATGTATCGCTTGACTTCGACTTCTACGCGACAGTCGACAACTGGGTGATCTCGCAGCCACCGCCTGGCATCATGGTGACAGGGCAGAACTATCTGAACTCACCGCGGCTGAGCATGCTCGGCACGCTGCAGGTTCAGGAGTGGCTCTCCATCTTTGCGCTCGGCGATGTGGACCGCGGGTTCGATCCGACCGATGGCTCCATTCAGATTCGCCCGGACGTGTACTACGCGAAGATCAGTCCGTTTGGTGGCGTACTGCAGGGCAAGTTCGGTGCCATTCCGACCAGTTACGGCCAGTGGGTGAATCGCCACTTCAGTTGGCAGAACCCGCTGGTGAACGCACCGCTTGCATACGAGTGGTTCATGGGAGTTCGCGGCGATACGGCGACCATCACGCCCAAGACGGCGACGGCGAATCGAAGCACATGGCTCCCGATCATCTGGGGACCGAGTTACACCAGTGGCGGCCAGTTCAACGGAACGATTGACCGTTTCGACTGGGCGTTCGAGTTCAAGAATGATGCGCTCAGTTCCGCCGTGCCGTATTGGCAGCTGTGGGAGAACCCACTCAATGGCAGCGCGTTGACATACACGGGTCGGCTCGGCTGGCGCCCGACAACCGAGTGGAACATCGGCGCGAGTGGCAGCACGGGTTCGTATGTCGTTCCGAACTCTTTCCCGGGGTGGCAGAACTATCTGCAGAACAATGTGGGCGTGGATGTTTCTTGGGCCCACGGCGATCTGGAGTTGTGGGGCGAAGCGAACTGGTCAAGCTTCGATATCCGATCGAGCCCACTGTCGCAGGCTGGAACGGTCGGCGTGGTGAGTTACTTCATGGAAACGCGCTGGCGCTTTGATGCGCAGTGGTGGCTTGCGGGGCGCTGGAACCAGCAGCTCTATGGCGACACACCAGGAAGCAATGACTCCTGGGACAACGATGTCTGGCGCATCGATGCGTGCATGGGTTGGCGCGTCAACCGAACGCTGACCGTGAAGACGCAGTTCAGTTACACGGACGAGTCCGGACCGCCGCCGACCGGTCAACCGAACAAGCAGGGACAGTATGTCTTCGATCTGCAGCTGGTGTTCGCGTTCTGATCGCGTTCAGCGGTGAGCATCCATCCCATCGCAGGTGCAGACAAGATTGCGGTCACCGTAGGGATTGTCGACGCGCCCGACCGAGGGCCAGAACTTCGACTCGCGCAGCCACGGGGCGGGATAGGCGGCCTGCTCTCGCGAGTAGGCGTGCGTCCATGTGTCCGCGCTCACCGCCGCAGCCGTATGAGGTGCATTTCGGAGCGGGTTGTCGTTGCGGTCCGATCGACCTTCTTCGATCGCCTTGATCTCGCCGCGAATGGCGATCAGCGCATCGCAGAATCGATCCAGTTCTGCGCGCGACTCGGACTCGGTCGGCTCGATCATCAACGTGCCCGGCACTGGCCAACTCATGGTGGGCGCGTGGAAGCCAAAGTCCATCAGGCGCTTCGCAACATCATCGATGCGGATACCCGCCGACTTCTCGAACGGCCTGCAGTCCACGATGAATTCATGCGCGCATCGACCCTGTGCGTTCGTGTAGAGGATCGTGTAGTGCGGCGCGAGCCGAGCGGCCATGTAGTTGGCATTCAGGATGGCCACTTCGGTGGCGCGGCGCAGTCCGCGTGCGCCCATCATCGCGATGTACATCCACGAGATCACGAGAATCGATGCGCTGCCATACGGCGCAGCAGAGATCGCCCCGATCGCATGCCGACCCGCCGACTCAGGACGCAGGACCGGGTGGCTCGGGAGGAAGTCGCGCAGGTGCTCAGCGACACCGATCGGACCCATGCCAGGCCCACCGCCGCCATGCGGAATGCAGAAGGTCTTGTGCAGATTCAGGTGGCAGACATCTGCGCCGATATGACCTGGGCTCGTGAGCCCAACCTGCGCGTTCATGTTGGCGCCATCCATATAGACCTGTCCGCCGTGCTTGTGCACGATGGCGCAGACCTTGCGGATGCCTTCCTCGAACACGCCGTGCGTGGAGGGGTAGGTGATCATGCACGCTGCGAGTGCCGAGGAATGTGCGGCAGCTTTCGCTTCGAGATCCTCCACATCGATGTTGCCTTCCGCATCGCATCCGACAGGCACGACCTTCATGCCCGCAACGACGGCGGACGCCGGATTTGTTCCGTGTGCGGAGACGGGGATGAGGCACACATTGCGGTGCGCTTCGCCACGGTGTTCGTGGTAGGCGCGGATGACGAGCAGCCCCGCGTACTCGCCCTGCGATCCCGCATTGGGCTGCAGGCTGATCGCCGCGTAGCCAGTGATTTCGCAGAGCCACGACTCGAGCGAGCGGAAGAGTTCTGCGTAGCCACGCCACTGTTCAGCGGGCGCGAAGGGATGCAGTTGCCCGAACTCCGGCCATGTGACGGGCACCATCTCGCTGGTGGCGTTCAACTTCATCGTGCATGACCCAAGCGTGATCATCGAGTGCACGAGGCTCAGGTCCTTGGAGACGAGGCGGTGGATGTACCGCAGCAGTTCATGTTCGCCGTGGTGGGAGTGGAACACGGGGTTCGTCATGAACGCCGTGGATCGCATGAAGACAGGTGGGATGCAGGATGCGCCCGCAGTCACCGTCGGAACATTCTTCGTCTGCGCGTTCGCGAAGAGCCGCAGGAGGCCGTTCACATCCGCCTGAGAAGTGGCTTCGTCGAGCGTGATGCCGATGGAGCCATCCGCGTAGTGACGCAAGTTCATCCCAGCGGTGGCTGCCGCCGCATGCACATCGGAAGCGCTTCGTCCGGCGCCGAGCCGCACGCGCAGCGTGTCAAAGAAGGCTCCGCGGCCGACGTCGTGGCCGAGCGCTGCCAGTCCTCGCGCGAGTCCAGCCGTGAGCGCATGAATGCGCTCTGCGATGCGGCGAAGGCCATCGGGACCGTGGTACACGCCGTACATGCTCGCCATCACAGCGAGCAACACTTGCGCCGTGCAGATGTTGCTCGTCGCGCGGTCGCGCTTGATGTGCTGCTCGCGGGTCTGGATTGCCATGCGGAGGGCGCGGTTGCCGTGCACGTCGCGCGAGACACCGATGATGCGTCCGGGCAGCTTTCGCACATGTGCTTCGCCGGTCGCGATGAACGCGGCGTGTGGACCACCAAAGCCCATCGGCACGCCAAAGCGCTGCGCACTTCCAACGGCAATGTCCGCGCCCCAGGACGCGGGTGGTGCGAGCAATGTCAGCGCGAGGGGATCGCACGCAGCCACGAGGAGCGCTCCAACATCATGCATCCTTGTCGCGAAATCGCGGTAACACTCGATGCGCCCATCCGTGGTCGGGTACTGCACGAGCGCGCCGCAGAAGTCCTTGGTCGGCGTGAAGGTCGATGGATTTCCAACCTCGATCCGCATACCAAGCCACTTGGCGCGAG
>Ga0194120_10001510_pt1 | contig 42139 bp, 45 predicted proteins | sample TA2MahCa65mmetaG_FD_148642 | JGI IMG/M metagenome (GOLD analysis project Ga0194120, IMG submission 148642) | Freshwater microbial communities from Lake Tanganyika, Tanzania - TA2015019 Mahale Deep Cast 65m | ecosystem: Environmental > Aquatic > Freshwater > Lake | place: Tanzania: Lake...
TCTTTCCAGCCTCCAAACTCTTCCCGAAGGAGTCAGATTCCCCGAATCGGTCGGAGGAGGTATTGATCTTTCCAACCTCCAAACTCTTCCCGAAGGAGTCGGATTCCCCGAATCGGTCGGAGGAAATATTGATCTTCCCAGCCTCCAAACTCTTCCCGAAGGAGTCGGATTCCCCGAATCGGTCAGAGGAGATATTGATCTTTACAGCCTCCAAACTCTTCCCAAAGGAGTCAGATTCCCCGAATCGGTCGCAGGAGATATTAATCTTTACAGCCTCCCCGAATCAACTAAGGCAGAACTGCGCAGGAAACACCCGAATTTAGAAATTATCTAAACAAAAAAGGAGTAAAATAAAGGTATGAAACAAACATCCAAATATTGCCAAAGGGGTGGGTAGACGATAAAATCAAACAAAATAATTTAAGTATAGAAATTAACAAAATAAATTTATCGAAAAAAAGACTTAGAAAAATCGCCAAGGCGCTTGCCCGCCCGAGCGCAAATCTTTTTCAAAATTCAGCGTCCGGATTTTCGCTAAAAAAAGTTCGGATTTCGTTCAGCGTTCGGAGCCAGTTAGGACTATCAGCTAGTCCTAGTACCAAGTTGAACGGAGAAGCTAGTGTAAAATCTAGCTTTTTTCCGTTTACGGTCGGGTTCTGAAGTACGAAGCTCAAAAACGCTCTTTTATCAGCTGGTTCAGAACTATTCTCAAAAATGGTCTTTGCACGACGAGCTACGGAAACAACCGTGGCTACAGTGGTTTGGTAATCGTAGTCTGCTTTTCTGTGTTCAGACATTTCAATTTCCAAGGTCTGTATTTGGTCTTGGTACTCTTGATGCTTTTTGTCATAGATGCCCTTAGTAATTCATCCGATGATTCGGCAAAAGATCTTATGCCGGCCCGACGAATCGGGCCGGCATCCTCTTATGCACACTTGACACAAGTTCATAAATGCGCGATGGTAGCGGACGGGCCACTCGTGCAACGAAGCAAGAAGAGGACAGTGAATGAACGCATTTGCACAGCGTCGCAGCCGTGATCGTCGCCTGGCACAACTCCGGCCGATTCAGGCGCCGAAAACTCGCACCACGCTTACGCGCGAACAGCCGTGGAGCAAACGAGAGATCGGCAAGCTGGCGAATCGCCTCGGGATGCCAGTAACGTTCGATCTGAAGCAGCCAGGCATCCTCGTCCTGTACGGCCATGCGGCCAAGGACACGATCGAGCAACTCGTCGGACCCGTGCAGGTCGCGTACACTGACCGACCGCACCGCTAGGTTCTTTCCTGGCCCTATGTGGCCATATCTTTTGAGGCTCGCGCTCTGCGCGAGTCCTTTTTATACCGTTCTTTGCCAATACATTGCGCTCACACTGTTGCGCCACTATACTCCGGCTAGATGTGGTTCATCCCCGGAGGACTATCATGATCCTGACCATCACCGGGGCGTCTGCCGCCGGAAAAACGACTCTTGCGGCGGGTATCTGCCGCTCCCGCAACGACGCTTCGCTGCTCGGGAGCGTGACGACGCGTGCAGCCCGCGCGACCGACCTGCCGAACGAGTACGCATGTGTGTCGCACACCGAATTCGAACGGTACGTGCTGGACGACGCGTTCATCTGGCATATCGGAGTCCACGGACACCGCTATGGCACGCTGCGCTCGCGCATCGACGAGACACTCGATGCCTCTGAGATCTCAATCGCGATCATCACGCTCGATGCACTCAATATACTGCGCGAGCACGTGCGCGCCTCCCGGCAGCTCGTGCGCATCCGCTCGATCCACCTGCTCGCCGCTCCTGACTCTGAGATGCGCAGGCGTCTCGAAAAGCGAGATTGTGCGCCTGCAGAGGTCGCGCGCCGTATTGAGGACTGCGTGCGGTGGGACCAGGAGGCACGCGCCAGCGGTCTGCCGATCCTGTTCCTCGATTCGGCACAGCCGAAAGAGCACGTGCTCGATACTGCTTTGGGATATCTTTCGGCGGCAACAGGCCGCTGCTCGATCCCGCCTGCGGGTTCATAACACCGACGGCATGGCGTTCGCCATGCCGTCGATCTTCTTTACTGCGAGACACTCACTTTATCGCCACTGCTTCGCGATTGCCCATTTGATACGTGCCGCTCGCCCCAGCACAACAAGTATGAGCGCGAACTGCACGAGCCAGCCGATGATCGGAATGAATGACAGCACCGCATAGGCGACCGTACCCAAGAGGATTGTCCGCCACGATATCTCATGTAGCATCGGCTTGAAGAAGGCCTTATGCATGTACGCTCCGAGGACGACCGGTGCGAGGATCCAGGCAAAGATAAGAAGCAGCACATAGCCCAGCAGCGCCATGACACCCAATGGCACGCCAATCATCGTCACCAAGAGCAGGACCGCTGCAACCGGCCACACGACGAGCGTTATGAACCCGAGACCGAGCGCTGGCAAAGCCTCGCCAATACCGCCAGCGACCAGCTGCTCAGCATAGCGTCGGAAGAAGAGCGCGACGACGAGTGCAGCTGCAAGCTGCATCAGGAACTTGATAAACACGCCGAAGAACGCCGTCGCCGCCAGACCCTCCTTTTCGGGCGCCTTCCAACCACCTTTGGTAAGCGGCGTATACGCCGTTTCGCCCGTGACCATCGCCCCCTCTTCCCGTACCGCCTCGTTCTTCGCGGTGTAGGTGAAGTTGCCGGCGATAGCTGCACGCTTCGTCAGTGTCACTTGCTCGGCACGCACGTACACATCGCCCGCTATGGGGCCGTCGATGACGACGTCCCCACCCGCGATGCGCACGTTCCCGGCAACCTGCGATGAGAGCGTAACAGTACCCGCACCGACCGCGACATCGCCACCGATGGTCGGCGAGCCGATGATGACCTGGCCGCCGCCGGCTATCAGATCGCCGCCGATCGGGCCTTGCATGGTGAGGTTGCCGCCAGCGATACGCACATCGCCGGTGACCGCACCTAACAGGTCGACATTACCGCCTGCGGCGAGTACATCGCCGCCGACCGGCCCCGACACGAGCACGGTACCACCCACACCGACGACGTCAGCTGCTGCGCTGCCCGCGACCTGTACCGTACCAGCGGCAACGTACAGATTTCCTGTAATGCGATCCTCACTATCAAGCATCAACTGTTCCCCTGCACGAAACTCCGCTGCCTGTATCACGAACGGCACCAGGAGAAGTACTGCCACGACCCCCGCTGCCCACGACCCGCGAACTGCTATTGCATTCATAGGTGGATGGTTAGCATCAATAATATTTACTGTAACATACCGACGAAGACCCCGCACCGCCTGCCGGGTACAGAAAAACCCGCTGCAGCGGGCTGATACGGCAAGGATGCTGACAATCCTATTGCGCGCTTGCTAAGGGCTCTTCCGTCGCCTTTTGCGTCATCGATTCGAGAACCTCGACAAGCTGTGTCTTGAGCTGCGACAGGATCTCGTGATGTTCCGGCGTCAGTGCAGTGTCCGCAGCTTCGTCTTCCTTGGCGGACACCCTCTTCTCCTCATACGCTCGCTCAAGCGCCTTAGTGCGTGCGACGGCCTTGGGCGCGTTCCAGCAATACTTGGACGCAAGCCACGGCCATGTGCCATTCTTCTCATAGAGGTGCCGCGCGTACTGCATGTTGCCCTCGGGCGTATCGATATCGAACCCGAGATTTGCCGCCGTCTTGCGGTGTATTGATGCCATGATCTGCAATACGCCCGTTGCCGAGCTGCCCTGCATATTCTTGCGGACCGTCCCGTCCGTATGGTAGTGCCTGAATTCCGATTCACAGCGTGCCACCTCGATCATGACCGGAATATCCTCAAAATACGCGCGTACCTTCTGCTCAAGGCCGTCGTTTGGATTGCGGTAACGGGAAATGGATGCCTCGCCACCCTCGACTGCTGCGGCATATGCCTGGGACGGCAAAAAGGCCCCTGACGCAATGAGCAACGTGACAAAAAGAGGCAGTGCGGCCTGGCGAATAGCAAACATAGACTGGGGGAAGAAGTTGTCGCCGAGGCGCCAAATTGATAGCCGGAGTATACCAAAAAACCTATCTTGACGGCAAGGCTATAATATTGTGTTATATATCCCTCCGGCATCTGGCAGCATCGCTCTCGCTAGGACAAAGGAACCTCAAATAGCGCTACAATGCTCGCCTTTTGAGCGATAAGCGCCACCTTCTCCATCTCCGCGATACCTATCGCATCGCGCTCTCGCAACACCTCGCTGGCAGCGGCAACCTCCCCCTCGACCACGAGCGCGTAGAGTCCGAACCGGCTGCCGTGAAGCCGGTAGTCGCATACCTCCCCTGTCGAAAGGACCAGCCACGACACCCAGGCGTCCTGTCCGATCGGCAACGCTCCCGGCGAGCCATCCCCCGCCGCCAAGAGCTGCAGCCCAGGCGTAGCTTTGAGACTGCAGTGCTGTTGTGCATACCCAGACGCCAGTCCTTTGGCACGCGGCTCTATCCATACTTGGAACGGCTTGAGCTGCTCGGTACGTGAAGCATTCATCTCGGCATGGACGACGCCGGTTCCCGCCGACATGACCTGTACGTCGCCTGCTGGCACCGTGTATCGGTTCCCTAGGCTGTCCTCGTGCGCCACCGCCCCTGCCGTGACGATCGTGACAATCTCCATGTCGCGATGCGAGTGCGGCGCAAAGCCTCCCCCGCCGTCGATGATATCGTCGTTGATGACGCGCAGCGCGCCGAACCCCAGGCGCGCGGGATCGTACCATGACGCGAAGCTGAAGCTGTACCGCGCGTGGAGCCACCCGTACTCGCCGACCCCGCGTTCATCTGCCCTATGCAGTATCTTCTTCATGCGTGCAGTATACCTGGACAGCGAAAAGGCGCCCTCGTCAGAGGGCGCCTTTGTCGTTTTTCTTCAGTCTTTTAGAGCGAGATACCGAATCCGGTGGAGGGGCATGCCCCCGCCGACTCGAATTGCGCGCCGGCAGCGTCGAGCATGCAGCGATTACCGTACGTCTGGAGAGGCATCAACTGACACATCATAGCGCAATACATGCCAGCCGGGCAGGTGTTGGCACAGCCCGGCGGACGGCCGCAGACGGGGTCATACTGCATGGTGCATGCGATAGGCGTATCGACGCCTATCTTTACCGTCGCAGTAGCCTTCGCTGTCGCACCTTTATTGTCGGTGACGACAATCGTCACCGTATAGGTCCCGCTCGTGAGGTATGTGTGCGTGACCGTGCTCGACTGTGTGAAGGCCTTCGCCCCCTCGTAGACAGTCATCGCCGCCATATTGCCGTATTCGTCACCCCAGGTGACGTCGTATGTAAGCGAGCCGCCCTCCGGGTCGGTCGCCTTGATCGTCCAGGTACCTGCCTCACCTTGCTTCAAGGTCGTCGGACCACTGAACGACGAGATGCTCGGCGCCTTGTTTGTCGATGTCGTGAACTGCTCCTTGCAGTACGGCTTGATGGTACCAATCGTCATGCAGGCCATCATGGTGCACATAGCTGGGCCGCCGGGCGTAGAGCGCGAACAGGTGTTGCAGCCGTCGTACCAGACCTTGCACTGCGGATCATCCGCTGGATTCGTATTAATCGGCACCGGCGGCCCTACGGGCGTCGTGTCCAGGCATGCCCCGACATAGAGGAACTCCGCGCCATCGGCTGTTGCCATGCACCTGTTGCTGTACGTGGTGAGCACTGGATTGCACGGTGTCGTGATGCACTGCACCTGCTTCTTTGCGCATACAGGAGCGTATTCCATGGTGCATGCGGTCGGTGTATCGCCCACCGTCACGGTCGCTGTTGCCTTTGCGGTCGCCCCCTGCGTGTCTCTGACCGTGACAGTGATGGTGTACGTGCCGACCGCGTAGTACGTGTGCGTGAACGAAGTCGCCTGGGTGACAAGTCTCGACGGATCGAGTGCCAGCATCGGCAACACGTTGCCGTTCTCATCTCCCCACACGACGTCGTACGTCATCTGCTGATTCTCAGGATCCGTCGCCTTGATCGTCCACGTGCCAATCTGCCCCACTTTAAGCTGGGAAGGGCCAGTGAACGACTGAATGGTCGGTGCTTTGTTCGCCGTCGATGTTGCGGAGTTAAAATATTCCTTACAGTACGGCTTGGGGATGTAGCCTTCTGTTGCCACGCAGGCCATCAAGGTGCACATGCCAGGACCCCCCGGCGTGGAGCGCGAGCAGGTGTTGCAACCATCAGACCATATCTTGCATTGCGGGTCCTGTTCTGGATTGGTCGTCGAATTCACGCATTCGCCAGAGTAGGCGAACGCCGAGCCGTCGGCTTCTGCCATGCAACTATTACCGTACGTAGTCGGAACAGGGTTGCACGGAGTCGTGATACAGACGATCGGCTTGAGTGCACACACGGGGGAGTATTCCTTGGTGCATACCTTTTGCCCGACCGTTATCGTCGTCTTGGCGACCACTTCTCTATGAATGGGCGCGCGGCAAGCGGTCTGTCCGACGCATGGATCGATCACACGATAGAGAACGGCGGTGTAGGTACTATTTGATGTGTATACGTGCTCATTCTTGCCGGCGTCGATACATGCGTCGGCGGGCGCATAGCAATTAGTTGCCGGTTCAGAGACTCCGTCGCCGTAGTCGATCGTGTAGGTATGGCCAGGTGCGCGGAAGCCGCTGATCCATGTCTTGAACGTGACCGTGAGCGGCGCGGGTCCACTGGTGGGCGTCGCCACGAATCGTCCGACACCTGACGAGGTTGTATCGTTACACGGCCAGAGTATCTTGCGCGTCGCCGGTCCTGCCACACCGAATCCTGTCGTTGCTGGCGAGCCCGAAAGGACGACGCCCTGGTCTTTCTGGAACATCTGCACGGCCTTTTCCGTCAATGGTCCGAAGTAGCCCGTTACGTCGCCTGCATAGTAGCCCTTGTCGGCCAGCACCTGTTGGAGTGCGCGCACGTCCTCACCCTGCACACCCAGACGCAGTCCCCGCGTCGGCTTGTAGCAAGCCGGACTCGCGGCCGTCGTCTGTGCATTCTCTATCGCCACCTCACGCTTCTGTGTCAGCTCGGCAAGCTGCTTCTGGAGCGTCTCTACCTGTGCCATCAATGCGGCAATCTTCGCCTCGACCCCATCGGTCGTAAGCGCGCGCGCAGCCGGGGCAGACACGAAGATGGCGCCAATAAGGAGCACAGAAACGATGAATGTTCTCATAGAGTAAAAGACGGCGTGGCCACTAAGTTATTATAGGTGCATGGTAGCAGGAAAGCCAACCTGCCGGTGACAAGCCTGTGGAGAGTGGCAGTTCCTGGAGGACTTGACACGACATAGTATATATGCTAAGGTTGTCAGCGTCACCCATGACCGTTCTTTAGGGAGAGTGTCCAATGCTACGATTATGACGGCTGAATGCCGACAGACATCGCCGGGTTAGGACTCAACCCGACCGCGAAAAAGTCCTCTTACGGGCGCTCATATCTGGGCGCTCGTTTGCTTTTGCCCTTCCCTGCCCTATCAACGCTGTGCACTGCTCTGCCACTCGTTGATGAAATCGAATTGATAGATGAAATTGAGGATATTGAGCACGAGGTTGTCGTGGATCATATAGCCGACGAATGCTTCCATAATGAGTGCAAGCACTACGATGAACCGCACAGGCAGTCGCCACGCAAGCACGAACCCGAACAGCATCGAGAACGAATCGAAAAGAGAATTGAGGATGCTGTCGCCACTATAGCCGGCGGCAAGCGCCTGCTGACGGTAGAGATCGATCACGTAGGGCGTGTTCTCCGCTATCTCCCAGGCGATCTCCAGACCAAGCGCGATCAGGATCCGCTGCGACGCGCGCATGCGCGGGAACAGCAGGACCGTCATCCAGTAGAAGATGAAGCCGTGGATGACGTGCGAGAAGGTGTACCAGTCGAAGAATTGCCGTGAGTTCCCTACCGACCACACATCGCCTTCCCAGAGCTTCACGGCCCCGCACTCGCACAAGAGGGGCTGCCCGAACCACCACAACACCACTGCTTGCACCGCCAAGAGTGCCGCGATAACGAGAACCGGTATGCGCAAGCGGGCTAGTCCCATGCAGCACATGCTAGCATGGGAATAGGTCGCTCGAATGTAGGAGCATCCAATGGCGAAGCAGGCAGAAAGCAAGCAGTGGACGGGACGTTGGAGACTGCGCAACGAGAAGAATCCAACCCCGAAACATCACGGCACGAAAACCGTATGGGCACGCAATAAGGAGGAAGCGAAGAGCTTGATCGCCGCGGGAGCCGCGAAAGACTTCTTCAATAGCACGACCAAGCTCTACGCGGACCAGATCGAGGTGAAGGACGTACGCGAAGTACGCCAAGACGGAGCAGCCGCGTGAGCCGCTGTCCCGTACGACCCCCGCCACTATGGCTGGGGTCGTCGACTACGCGACCGAACCCGCATCGAGTTCTGCCTCAGCAAGATGTGCCTCGTTCACGTCATGGAGCGCCACGATAAAGAGGCTCTCGCTCCAGCCCAAGGGCGTATTGTCGTTGAATTTGTTTGAGTTCGAGAAATACAGTTCAGGGACGCCTTTCTTCGTCACGGTCGCCTTCGCCTTTTCCAGATATTCTGCGGCCTTGCCCTCATCGCCCATCTTTTCGTAGATGATGGCAAGCCATGACAAGCCGAATGTCCATTCGGCCTCCTCGCTCCAGCCGTCGTCGTTCTTATTGTAATAGCGATCTCCCTTGTAGCGGATGACGCCGCGCTCGCGCAGCAAGTGATACTCGACGTTCTCCAGGACGAGGCGGCGCTGCTCTGGGGTCACGACATCATACGGCCACAGGAGCGACAGCAGCGCGAGATCAACGAACTTGCGTTCCGATTCGCGAGGCAAGAGTTTGGCGAGCGCCGCTTTCCCTGCTTCTATCAGCTCGTCGGGCACTTCGATGCCGGAGATCCCTTTGATGGACACGAGGCCTGCAACGCATGCGCCCACCGACGATGCATGCACCTCCTGATCCTCCTCCCACATGCCCGAGTCGCGGTCGTGCCAGTATTCCAAGGTCGAGAGATACCACACCAGCTTCTGCAGCACGCGCACGTCTGTCTCGTCCTTGATGATGCTCCCCGGCTCACGCCGCTCCAACTCACCCACCTTGAAGAGAATACAGCCGATAGAATCGTTCTGCTTGTTGCCCCATTCCTCCCAATATTCGTCGAATGTCTCGGGGTGGTAGCGCGCATGGATGAACTGATGTGTGTATTCCGGCTTCTTCGAAACAGCATAGTCGATCTTGTACTCATGTTTCTTGAAGATGTCGAGAATGGCGCGGTACGTCTTGCGCACCGTATCCCAATCACCCACCACCTCAAAGGCGATGCACTCATAGAAGTTGTCGCGCAGCCACGCCTTGTCGTAGCCGGTGTTCACGTTCTTCGCCGAAGCGGCAAAGAGGCCCGAGCGGAACTGCAGGGTCTCGAGAATCTTTAGATGCTGTGCAAGCAGCTTATCGTATGCCGGATGCCGTGCCATATGACGCCTATTGTACCGTAACTTTAGAGTCCGCACGTAGGGCCACAACGGTTGCGAAGCGGGCTTCGGGCTCGCCGGTGCGCACGCTGCGATAGTGCGAGAAATAGCGGTCGGATGTGGCGGTGTCGGCCGCGTCTATCGTGATGCGCTCGGGCAGTACGCCTACCTCAATGAGGCGCGCCATGTTATACCCCGCGAGGTCCACGTGCCACTTCCCTGTCGCATCCCGTTCAAGGAACGGCCGCCATGCCGGATCGTCTGCTTGCGTCACGGCGTCGAATACATACGATGTGGCGCCGATGCCCGGCCCTATATGCACATACACATTCGTGGGGTCACAGCCGTAGGTGGCCGCCATGGCATGCACCACTCCTGCGGCAAGGCCATGCATCGTCGGTTTCCACCCCAGGTGCGCAAGCGCAAGCGCACGGCGAAACGGATCGAAAAAGACGACCGGCAAGCAATCGGCGGTGAGCAAGAATAGGCAAAGGCCGGGCACGTTCGTCATCAGCGCCTCACCCTCGATGCCCGCTTCTGGCGAGAGCGCGCCGATACCGACCTCGGCACCCGAGAGCGCCACGATGCGCTCACCATGCTCAACCTGCATGACGGCGCACCGCGTCGGGTCGATGCCGATACGCGCAAGCAGCCGCGCACGACGCTCGCGCACTTCGGTCTCATCGCCATAGCGAAACGCCATATTACCTGTGATCGTGTCTGATACAGCGTATACGAGCCCTGCATGTTCACTCATGACTGTCAGCGTAGCATGTTTGACACTGCAACAGGACGGCGATACGGTTTCTCCAGAATGCGCGATGGCGCATACAGAAAAGGAGCAATGAAATGAAGACTGCTGTAGCGATACTATCGCTTGCGGCCACTCTCTCGTTTGCCGGCCCCGCATCGGCGTCCGAATTCCCCTTGCTTGAGGGTATGGAATGGTTTGGCGAGAGGCCGCAAGAATCGACGAACGTGCCCCAGGGCCCAGAACGTATTCCCCCGCCACTGACACGAGATCAATACATACCGAAGCATCCTACGCTCGCATGGGCGCGACGCACACTCGAGTGCCGCGGCAACCCCTGCATCGTCACCGAGAACTTCGGCGGATATATCGACGAGCACGATATGGCGGGGCGAGTGCTCGCGGCCCACAAGGTGACACTGGCTGCAGCCGGAGAATGCGACTCGGCATGTGCCCGTACGGTTGCCCGCCTGTCTGCTATCGGGTATGGCTGCATCATGCCGGGCGCACTACTGGGCGTGCACCGGCAGATCGATCTTGATACCGGCAGGTCAGCGTATCTGTCTTACGGCCCGCTCAATAGGGCGATAGCCCGGCGCGGCACACTGCCGTCGCACAATGACGTCATGTACATCAGGTTCGAGATGGCACGACGATACCTACCGGTGTGCGGCGGGCATCCCGCCCGCCATCGCGGATAATGAGCTCTGCGGCCCGTGGCAGCGGTATCGCTGCCACGGGTTTTTATCCGGTTGACGCGACAGGTGACGAGCGCTACTGTCTGTACCAGATCATGATCCGATTGGCGGACCTGATCCCTGGAACAGGAGGGGCGAATGAGAGTACTGCTTGCATTGCTGTTCGCGTGCACCGTCATCTTGGCCATGCCGGCAGGTGGAACCGCGCGAACGGTTCCTGACGGCTTCCCGCACGTGACGACGCTTGCTGAAGCGAGAGAGATCTGGCATTGCGATCCGACCCAACACCGCATCTGCGTCGTCTACGACAACCCGGGCGGTAACGAGTTGCAATTTCTCGAAGCGATGATGATCCTTCGTGCGCATCAGATCCCGCTGGTCGTGGCAGGAAGCTGCAGATCTGCATGCGCCAAGTATTTTGCGATGGCCGCCGCACACGGCAAGGGCTGCGTCAGACAGAATCCGCAGGCGACACTCGGCTTGCACCAGGCGCGAGACATCGTGACCGGCGAAGCTCGCGATACCTCGTATGGACCTCGTCTTGACGCCCATGTGCGCGCCAACTGGTGGTTGGGCATGCCGCCGCCGGAAGACATCGGCATCGTGAGTAACGAGGAAGCGCGGTCCATGTTCCCCACCTGCGACACTCGCGTCCGCCACGTGCGCAGACACCTATGAACAAACAATACATCGCCCGGGCCACCACCGCCCGGGCGATTGTCTGTCCAGAACGCCGCCTCAGCTTATATGACTTTGAGCACGGCAGCGGCATGGCCGTCGGGCTTCACTTTCTCGAAGACGTGAGCGAGCTTGCCGTCCTTCCCGAAAACGAATGTCGTACGCGCGATGCCCATGTACTTCCGGCCATACAAGCTCTTCTCGACCCACACGCCGAACTTCTCCGCAAGCCTGTGCTCCGGGTCGGACAGGAGCGTGAACGGGAGGTCATATTTGGTGCAGAATTTTCCGTGCGATGCGACCGAATCCGGCGAGACGCCGACGACGACCGCTTTCTTCTTCTTGAACGCGTCGATATGGTCGCGGAACTGCTCGGCCTCGAGCGTGCAGCCGCTCGTCATGTCTTTCGGATAGAAATACAGTACGAGCGTCTTCCCTGCGAAATCCCCGAGCTTCACCGGCTTCCCTGCCTGATCCAGGAGCGTCATCTTCGGGATACCTGCGCCCAGCTTCATATGCAAAGTATACACCCGCACACCAACCGAGGGCTTGTCTCTTGCGCCAAGACACTCGCCAAACGCGGGTCACCGTATCGAAACGAGACCATTACTGTGCACGGACACACTACGACAGGCGCGAGCCCTCGGTTGGTGTGCGGGCTACCCACAGGGGTACGCCTTGCGAACGCGCACTGGGGCTATACTTACTAGTACGCGTTATCCATAACGTTCTATTATTTTCATGTCCCTTCGATCAAGCGTCTCCTTCAACGACAGTAGCGACCCGTACACCGCTGGCGCGAATGCTGCACAAGGTGCCCTGGACACCCTCGGCGCACAGCCGAACGCGGCAATCGTCTTTGCATCGTCCTTCTACGACCAGAAACAAGTCATTGACGGCGTGCGCTCGGTCACGAAGGATGCCTTATTGGTGGGTGCGTCAACCGCTGGCGAGATAACCACCGTTGGCCCCCTGAAGAAGCACTCCGTCGCCGTGATGCTCATAACGTCCGATTCCATCCGCTTCAGCGCGGCCGCCGATACGACCGTCGGAACCGACGCGCGCGCGGCCGGCAAGACGGTCGCCGACAAGGTGAAGCAACTGGCAGGCGATGACTTCCGCGCACTCCTCATGTTCCCCGATGTACTCGTCGGCAACGGCGCCGACATCGTGCGCGGCATACTCGACTCGCTCGGCGACCACTTCCCCGTGATGGGCGGTGCGGCGGGCGACGATTTCAAATTCTCAAAGACATTCCAGTATCTCAACGACCAAGTGCTCTCGGGTGCTGTCGTCGGCCTCGGACTCTCCGGCACGTTCCGTCTGGGCGTGGGCGTCAAGCACGGCTGGATCCCCATCGGGTCACCCTCGCGCGTGACCAAGTCGCAGGGCTCCATCCTCCACGAGCTCGACGGAAAACCGGCGATCAAGCTGTACGAGGACTACTTCGGCGAAGAAGAGGCGCGACACCTCAAAGAAGAGACCCTCGCCAAGCTCGCCATCGCGTATCCCTTGGGCATGCGTATCGCAGGCAGCGAAGAGATGCTCCTGCGCGACCCTCTGTCGGTCGATGCACACGGCTCCATCACCTGCGCCGCAGAGATCCCCGAGGGCGCGGAGGTGCAGCTCATGATCGGCAGCCGCGAGTCGGCGGTCGCGGTGGCACGCGAGGCGGCGCAGTACGCGCTCAATCAGCTCGAAGGCGCGCAGCCCAAGGCTGTCATCATCTTCAACTGCATCGCGCGCAACAAGCTCTTCGGCGAGCGCGCCGGAGACGAGATCGCCGCCATCCAGGAAGTGCTCGGCCCCTCGGTCCCGCTTCTCGGTTTCTACACCTACGGCGAGCAAGCGCCACTCGGCGGCGAGGTCCGCAATCTTGAGCGCTGCAACCCCGCATTCCATAACGAAACGGTCGTCATCTGCGTCTTAGGCGACGCACAATAGAGAACATATGGAGAACGACCGCACCTCCCACCCCTATCGGGCGCCGCTCGTCGTCACGCTCCTTGCTGCCATTGCGGTCGCTGCTGTGGAAACCGTCCTGAGCGGCCTTGTCCCGGCTATCATTGCCTTCATCGCAGTCTTCGCCTTGGGCGGCGTCTGGCTCGCGGTCACTGCGAGCACGGTATCCCGCGCAGAGCAGGACGCCCGCCAGCTCGACACGCAACGCAAACAGCTCGACCAAGCGGGCAAGCTGCTCAAGCAGCAGGAAGAGAGCGCGAAACTCCTGGTGCGCCGCGACCTCGAGCTCTCGCGCGCCAACGAACATTTGCGCACGCTCGACCACCTCAAGAGCGACTTCGTGACGGTCACCACGCACCAGTTGCGCACGCCTCTGGCAGCGATCCGCTGGACACTGCAGATGCTCGCGGGCGGCGACGTCGGCCCGGTGACCGAGGAACAGAAGAAGTTCCTTCTCCAAGCCTACGAGAGCAATAACCGCCTGATCGACATGCTGCGCGACATGCTCCTGGCCGACCAGATCGAGACCGGCAAGTTCGACCGCACGAACGCACAGACCGACCCGGCGACCGTCGTAGATGCACTGTTCAAAGAGATCGCAGGGCTTGCCGAGAAGCAGGGCGTCGCGCTCAAGTTCGAGCACCCCGACAAGCCGATCTTGATCGCGATAGACCCAAAGCACCTCCAGACCGTCCTGCAGAATCTCATTGAAAATGCCGTAAAATACACGAAGCAGGGCGGCAACGTGACGGTCGAGGTCGTGCCCGGCATCGGCCAGGTCGCCATATCGGTCGCCGACACCGGCATCGGCATCCCCCAGCCGGCACAAGACAGTATCTTCTCCCGCTTCTTCCGCGCGCAGAATGCGGTTACAATGGCTACGGACGGTACCGGCCTCGGCTTGTATATAGCCAAGCGTATCGTAGAGCATTACAAGGGGACGCTCTCGTTCACCAGCGCCGAAGGCGCCGGAACGACGTTCGTATTCACGCTTCCGAGCGCCCAGGACAGCCCGAATCCGCAATAATCTCATATGTCACAGAAGATACTCATCATCGAAGACGACGCGCTCCTGTCTGAGACTATCGCGAAGAAGCTGCAGCTTGCCGGGTTCAATACGATCATCGAACGCGATGGCGCGATCGGATTTCAGATGGTGCAGCAGCGACACCCATCGCTGGTCCTTTTGGATATTGACGTGCCGTCTAAGAACGGCTATGAGATCCTAGAAGCCCGTCGCAACGACCCAGTACTATCACGTATCCCGTTCGTCGTCATGTCGAACTCGGGGCAACCGGTCGAGATCAGCAGGCTCATATCGCTCGGAGCGACAACATACGTCATCAAGGTCGATCTCGACCCGGAAGAAGTGCTCGCCAAGGTGAAGCTCGCGTTATCCTCTCCCCCTATGCCGCCCAAACAAGCGATGCCGACTGTCCCCGCCGCGCCGACCGAAGCACCGCCTCGTGCGCAATCCAGCGGACTTGCTGGCAAACGGATCCTGCTCGTCGAGGACGACATCTTCTTAAGCAACCTCCTGACCGCAAAGCTCGGCAAGACTGGCTGCGTCTCGACCCAAGCGAAGGATGGCGAAGAATGCGTGGAGATCATCAGTCGCGGCGATACGCCGCTTGATGTGATCCTGCTCGATCTGACATTACCGGGCATGAGCGGCTTTGATGTCATCCCCCACATCCGCGGCTCCGAGCGTTTCAAGTCGACCCCTATCATCGTGCTGTCCAACTTAAGCCAAGATAGCGACATTAGCCGCGCGAAGTCATTGGGCGTCAACAAGTATCTGGTGAAGGCAGAGCGTGATCCGGATGAGATCATCGCCGAGATAGCGACGGCAATATAGACAGGGCGCATACTGCCGCCGACTTCATGAAATATTCCGCTTTCAAGCGGTGTATGCATGTCGTCCTCGCCGCCCTTGTATGCCGCGCCTTCGGGCGCCGCCTCGGGCGGACGAGAGGACGTGCACTGTGGAGGGACTATGACGAACGAGAGTCAGGCCGACCATCACGGAACCCCGGAAGAAGCGGGCCGGAATCAGATCATCCGGGTGGTGAAAGCCGCGCAAGAGTGCGATGGAGAGGCAGATGCCGAACCGCAACGCACGCTCGACGGACACATGCCCGATGAGTATCGCCTGACGCCAGAGAGGTCATGACGACCGCAATCCGAAAGGCCCCGCGCATGCGCGCGGGGCCGATTCTCATGCACACCCGGCAGGCTGGGGCTACAAGAGGTTGAGCACGTACGGCAGGCGATCGGTCTCGGCACGGCGCACGATCCTGTCCATGATGGACACGGCTTCGAGCGGATGCTTGCCGCGCGCCGTCTCGTCGGAGAGCATCACCGCATCCGACCCGAGCAGGATGGCATAGGCGACGTCGGTCACTTCGGCGCGCGTCGGATCAGGATTCTCCACCATGCTGTACATCATCTGCGTCGCCGTGATGATCGGCTTCTCGGCGCGCTTCGCCTTCTGGACGAGGTCGCGCTGGATGAACGGGATCTCCTCGACCGGAACCGCGAGCCCCAAGTCCCCACGCGCGATCATGATGGCGTCGGAGATGGCGAGGATGGCGTCGAAGTCGTTGATCGCCTCTTGCCTCTCTATCTTGGCGATGAGCTTCTGCGACCCGCCTTTCTTCGCGATCTCCTCGCGCATCATGGCGACGTCCGCGACGCCGCCGACGTACGACTGCGCGATGTACTCGAGGCCGAGCTCGACGGCGAACGCCAGATCGTCGCGGTCCTTGTCGGAGATGACCTCGTGGCTCGCGCCATTGAACGCGTGGCCGCCTTCGGTCTGCATGCGCGGACCGGCGAGATCCATGATGACCGGCACATGCACCCCTCTCTCTTGGGCGATCGCCCGGATGTTCTTGATATACCCGCCGTTCGATTCATGCGTGCCGTGCGAGAAGTTGATGCGCGCGACGTCCATGCCGTTGTCGAGCATCGATGCGAGCATCTCGGGCGAATCGCCCGACGACGGCCCGATGGTGGCGACGATCTGGGTTCGTGTCTTCTGTATCATATGACGCCGACAACTGTATCACGGTGCGCTCGGGCCGCTATCCACATCTACGCCGCTATTACCTTGAGCCGCTCATATTTGGCACGACGCTCGCTCTTGCGCAGGGAGCCGGCCTTGAGGCCGAACGCGCCCGTAGCGAAGGCAAGATCAGCGATGAACGTATCGTCCGTCTCGCCACTGCGGTGGCTGACGATGCAATCCACATCGTCGCGACGCGCCGCGCGCATCGCCTCAAACGTTTCCGTGAGCGTGCCGATCTGATTCGGCTTGATGATGACTGCGCGGATGGCGCCCTTGTGCGCCGCCTCCTTGATACGCGCCGCGTCGGTCACCGTAAGGTCATCGCCGACGATACGCGGCGCGAACCCGCGCTGGAGCGCGACGAAATCCTGCATCGCGTGCTCCTCGAACGGGTCTTCGATGGAAAGGAGCGGGAACAGATCGGCGAGTTTGTGGTAGAACGCGCGCAACTGCTCGGCGCTCCAGACCTCGCCGCCCACCGCGTACGCGCCAGCGTCGAAGAACGATGACGCGGCGACGTCGGTCGCCAGGCGCACCCGGCCTTTCTGTCCTGCGGCGGCGGTCGCTTCTGCCAGAAGCTCGAATGGCACGATAGGGTCGCGCTCGGGAATGACATAGCCGCCTTCATCCCCCATGCTTGCCGCAGCTTCGTCGCCGTAGCGTGCGCGAATGAGTTCTTCGAGCCGCGCCGAGACCGCTTCGGCGATGTCGAGTGCTTCGGCGATGCTCTCGCTCTCCGGCACGATCATGTGCTCCTGGAACGACAACATGCCGAAGTGCGACCGTGCAGGCGCCTTAGCTGCGAGGCGCGGGGAAAACGGCGAGGAAGCCGTACTGTCTGGTACGGTGACCGAGACGTTGGGGCCCCGCAACGACGCAGATAAGGATGCCTGCGCGTTCGCACCAGTGTGCTTGCCGCCATTGATGTAGTTCATGTAGAGGTAGGGCACGCTGCGCGAAGGCGGCACGCGCGCGATGTCGCGCAAGTACTGCCACAGCTCGACGCCTTCAGCATGTACCGCTGCCTTTGCAACTGCGATAGACACGGCGAGCATCGCATTGCCGCCAAGCTTCGATTTCTCCTTCGTGCCATCAAGCTCGCGCATCGCTGTGTCGAGCGCTTCCTGCTCGCGTGCGTCCATGCCGACAAGTTTCGGCGCAATTATGTCATGAATATTTTTGAGAGCCTGCGACACGTGCCCATCCGCATCACGCAGCTCCACCGCCTCCTTCGAGCCGGTCGAAGCTCCCGAGGGCACGCTGAACATGCCCTCATGTTCCCCCACCCGCACCGTTGCCTTCACCGTCGGCTTCCCACGCGAGTCCAGTATCTCTTCTGCCTTGATGTCGGTGATCTGCCCCATATTTCCTGTATCTTAACCGACCATTTAGGATATTGACAAATACATTATATAAAGTATATTCTCAACATCAGATCTTTGGAGGGAGCGATGTGGGGAAAGATTCGTCGTTACTGGGGCGGTGAACCCATTATCAACGCACTGTTCGCCTTGATGTTTCTTTTTGGGATCTTCCTGCTATCCTTCAGTGAAAATCGGGAAACTGGCTCCTTTGGCGTTCTCTTGGCCGCTCTCAGCGCACTGGCTCTCAGTTTTACTGCCGATATAGAATAGATATAGAAGGATGATGTCCTGCGGAAGCTGGACGAAATTAGGGCTCGCACTCGTGGCGAGCTCTTTCTTTATTACATTCTTAAGAAGATATATAGATCCGACACGTTCGCGTCAGTCTGTCCGGTGAAGAGTATGTCGCCGGAGGCTTCGAGCGGATGGTAGGTGTCAAAACTTTCGAGTGCGGCCGGGACCGATATATTCTTTTCGGCCAGCTTGCGCTTCGTTTCGCTATCGGCGATCGCACCGGCGGTGTCGGAATTGTCGATGCCGTCGGAAGCGAACGGAAGCAAAAGCTCATGTTCGGCAAGCTGCGAGAGCGCCGCAAGTGCGATGTACTGGCACCGTCCGCCCTTGCCGCCCGCACGCGCGACTGACAGGCGTGATTCGCCACCGGCGATGACCGCGAGCTTCTCCCCTGCTTCGGCCCGCATCTTCTGTATGAGCACCTGCGGCTCGTCATAGAGCGCGCTGCCGACATTGACCACGCGGTAGCCGAGCTTTGCCGCGGCGGCGGCCATGCCAGTGAGCGCGAGCGAGTTCGAGACCATGTGCAGGTTCGTTACCTTGTCGAACAGGCTCTTGTCCTTGGGCGTCTCGGTGAGCGTGTAGCCCGTGAGCTGATAGCGGTCGAGGATGGCCTGCGCATCGGCAATGGTAGACGTATCGTAAAAGGTCGGGCCCGACGCGACATCTTCGAAGTGGTCGCCTGGCACGTCGCAGAACACGAGACTCAACACGGTTGCCGGGTAGAGCACAGCCGCGAGTCCGCCCCCCTTCACCGCCGAGACATGCCGGCGTACCGTGTTCATCTCCGCAATCGTCATCCCCACGCGCTTGGCGTCATCGTAGAGCTTCCCGCCCTGGTCACACTCTTCGGCCGGCCAGCACAGAAGCGAAGACCCGCCGCCCGAGACGACAACGATCACCAGGTCGTCGGCGCCGGCTTCGCGCGCCAAGGCCACCATGCGCTCGGATACTTCGACATTCCCCGCCGATGGACGCGGGTGCGAACCTTGCGCGACCTCGACGATGTCGCAGACGCCCGCGTGCACGTCTATCGCCACGCCTTTGGTGATGCGCTCGCGCAACAGCCCCTCAATGGTCTGTACCGCCTTGCACGAGGCCTTGCCGAAACCCAAGACCATGATGCGCTTGTAGGCGTTGAGGTCGTAGCCGGTGCCGTCAATCGTCAGGGTCGAGCCGCTGTAAGCCAAGCGCGCACGGATGACCGTCTCGGTGTCTATCGCATCGAACGCCGCTTCGGCTATCGCGAGCGCATCCTTGCGCAAGGGCGTCGTTGCCAACTGCTCGGCGTTCTTGATTCGGCTCATGCGTGTGAATTATGCAGTAACGACATTCTGCGGTGTGCCGGCGATGAAGCTTGCAGCATCCTGCGCGGAGACGGAGAGTATCTCATGGTAGGCCTCATTCGAATTGAATGCGATATGCGGCGTGAAGATGACCTTCGGATGCTTGAGGAGCACGTGATCGGCGATGACATTCTTGAGCGCATCGGCATTCTGATCACCATGAACGATGTCCAGCTCATCGCGCAACGCACGCTCGCCTTCGAGCACGTCGAGGCCGGCGCCAGCGACCGTACCGTTGTCCAGCGCATCGCAGAGCGCTTTGCCGTCAAGAAGATCGCCGCGGGCGGTGTTGATGACGACGACACCCTTTTTCATCTTCGCGAACTGCTCAGCACCCAGAAGGTGGTAATTTTCTGGCATCATCGGCACGTGCACAGTGATAACGTCGGACTGCGCGAGTAGTTCATCCATCGATACGTACTTCGCGCCCTCGCCCACCAATGATTCATTCGGGAACTTGTCGAACATAAGCACGTTCATCCCGAAACCGCGCGCGATGCCGACGACGTTGCGGCCGATGGCGCCGGTGCCCAAGACACCGATCGTCTTGCCGAATAGGTCGAACCCGCCGAGCTTCTGCACCGTAAAATCATTCTGCTCGCGCACCTGCTCCACCGCATCGACGACGCGGCGCGAGACAGCCAAGAGGAGCGCGAAGGCGAACTCGGCGACAGTGTGTGCGCCATACTTGGGAACGTTCGCGACCGCGATGCCCTTTCCCTTCGCGTAGGCGACGTCGATATGATCGACGCCGGTCGAGCGCGCGACGATGTACTTGAGATTCGGCAAGGCGTCTATCTCCAGCCGCTTAACGGCTGAAGAGACGAAGACGCTCAGCATCTCGGCATCGGCATGGGCGGCCAGGTCGTCATGAGAAAGGGGGCGGTCGATGAATACGAGTTCGTGACCCGGCAAGGTTTCGGTAAAGATAGCGCGCACCGTCGGATCGGCGTCCGTAATAAGTATCTTCATATGTCAGGTATTGTACCCCAGCGCCGCCACGTGCAGAAGCGGCCCCGTGAGACACGTGCTCCAGTGAGCACTGTCTCACGGGGCCGCCTGCTGCTGCGGCACTACTGCGCGAAGCGGCGGTACAACTCGTAAATAGCCGCGAGGCCGACGAGTATGTAGATGAGTCGCGAAAGCATCGCGCTCATGCCGCCGAAGAGCATGCCGACATCCCAACCGACAAGGCCGACCAGTAGCCAGTTCAAGCCGCCGATGATCAGGAGTGCCATTGCTACCTTATGCATATGCAGTGATGGATGATGTGTACCATGATCTGATAATCGACCAGGTTTCCCCTCATTCAGTATGACGCCGGTAACCACCGTGCGCCAGGGCCTGCAGAAAAAACTGTGGACTGCGGACCACTACCACGCTGCAGTGCCGTTCTGGTATAGTAAGGCCCATGCATGCACTCACCGTCCGCAACCTGGAGAAGACCTACGCCAACGGCACCGCAGCACTGAAGGGCATCTCGTTTGAGGTGCCCGAAGGCGACTTCTTCGCGCTCCTGGGACCCAACGGCGCCGGCAAGACGACCGCTATCGGCATCGCCTGCGGCCTGGTGAACAAGACCGGAGGTACCGTCGAAGTGTTCGGTCACGATATTGAGAAAGAGCCAGAAACAGCGCGAGCGCAGATCGGCCTCGTCGGACAGGAGATTAACTTCAACCCCTTCGAGAAGCCGCTCGACATCGTCGTCAACCAGGGCGGTTACTACGGCGTTCCGCGCACCATCGCCGTCCCGCGTGCCGAGAAGCTCCTGCACGACCTTGAGCTGGGCGAGAAGATGCATGGCAACGCGATGCAGCTCTCCGGCGGCATGAAGCGCCGCCTCATGATCGCCCGCGCGCTCATCCACCAGCCGCGCTTCCTCATCCTCGACGAGCCGACCGCCGGCGTCGATGTCGAACTGCGGCACGGCATGTGGAACTACCTGCACGGCCTCACGAAAGAAGGCCTCACCATCCTCCTCACCACGCACTATCTCGAAGAAGCCGAACAACTGGCAAAGCATGTCGCCATCATTCGCCGCGGCGAGATCGCCGCGCAAGGCACGATGCCTGAGATTCTTGCGCTCCACGACGAGGAAAGGGCGGCCAAGCGCGGCTTCCGCGGCGGCAAACTCGAAGAAGTATTCCTCCAGCTCACCGAAGAAAAATAATATGACACCGTATCAAATGTGGATATCGTTTTACACTATATTGCGCAAGGACGTCGTGCGCATCGTCCGCATCTGGCCGCAGACCCTCCTGCCGTCCGTCGTCACCTCGACGCTCTACTTCGCCATTTTCGGTTCGGTCCTCGGCTCGCGCATCGGGCAGATGCAAGGCGTCGATTACATGGCGTTCGTCGTCCCCGGCCTCGTGATGCTCTCGATGATCACCTCCTCGTACGCGAACACCTCGTTCACCTTCTTCTCATCGAAGTTCTTTTCACGCTCAATTGACGAGATCCTTGTCTCGCCAACACCGCCCTGGCTCCTCATCGCGGGATTCGTTGCGGGCGGCGTCGTGCGCGGTATCCTCGTCGGTGTTCTCGTCATCATTACCTCGCTCCTATTCACTCATCTGCAACTGTCGATAGCAAACCTCGCCATCATCCTCGCGTTCGGCATCCTTACGACGCTCCTCTTCTCGCTCGGCGGGCTGGTGAACGGCATCTACGCGAAATCCATCGACGGGATCAATATCGTCCCGACATTCGTACTGACCCCACTGGTCTACCTCGGCGGCGTATTCTATTCGATCACGACACTGCCTCCCTTGGTGCAAACCTTGTCGCATTTCAACCCGGTGTTCTACCTCATCAACGGCTTCCGCTACGGCTTCCTCGGCATCACCGACGTCGCACTCTCGACCGCCACGCTCGTGCTTCTTGCACTCATCGCCGTCCTCGTCGGCATCAACTGGTATCTCCTGCGCACAGGCTTGGGGTTGAAGCAATAGAAAACCCCGGGGCGGACCCCGGGGCTATGATTGCGAAACCTCCTCATTATCCGCGACCGAACGTCGGCGAGTTCGACGAATCGAGATGCGCCGACTCGACGACCATCCGACGCGCGAGATACGCGTGAGGGCTTTTCATCGAGAGGATGCCGAGCGCCGCCTGCACGGCATTCGCCGGATCCATCACGACCATCATCGGCAGATCCGACGGCATGCGCAGCGATGACCAGACATCATCGGGGAAGCTTCCTGCCGACGCCGGCACCGCAATGACAGGCACGTTCGTGTCCGCTGCGAACACCGGACCAGCGCCGTTGCTCCGGCCGACATACGCGATCACGACAGTGTCTGCAGGGTTCTGCGCGATTTCCTCGCGCAACGTCCGCAAGCACAGTTCGGGCCGTTTATGAACCGAGCCCGTGAGCCGTTTCATCTGCACTAGCAGACCAAGTCGTGCATGCTCTTTTAAGAACGGTTCATGATCATCGCGCTCGGACGCACACCACAGGATGATCTGCGGCTGCGCGTGCAATTCGGCGAACCGCTCGACACGCGTTTTCACTTGGCGATACAGCGCCTCGACTTCTTCCATCGAAGCTCCGTCCCGGTAGCGCTGTTTGTCGAGATGCTTGCCATCGGGGCCGAACAGCCGCCACGAGTCGTTGTCGACAACGTCGGCGACGACGAGACGACCGTCGGCTGTGATGCCGCATTCGATCTTGAGATCGACCAGCTTGCAACGCTGCTGCGCCCACGCCGACTCGAGTACGAGAAAGACCTGTCTCGCCAGCTGCTCCATGTCGGCAAACGGATGGCCGACATCCGCATCCTTTCCGTAGATGATCTCCGGCGGGATGCGGACGCGCTCGTCGCCGATCGGCATGTCTGGCCGCACGACATCAACGCCGTGAAGCCCGAACGAAACGACGAACGGGTCGTCCTTCGGCACCGTGATGCCGCCGAACGTCTTATCGTTCGTCTTCAGGAAAAACTCTACGACAAGAGCCTCGAACCGGACGCCCGGCGTCGCAAGCGGATTGCGCTTGAGATACGAAGACTTCGGCGGCGCTTCGCGCCGCACGACGATCTCATATGGCAGCATCGTGCACCGATCGGCGATGAAGATCATGTCGTTCGTGCGCTCTTTGAAGGCGGTCTTGATGCCGCACGCATTGAGAAGCGAGAACACGGCCGACGTCGTCACGGTCGCGACCTTTCCCTTGCCAGGAAATGAATCGTGCTTCGCGCCGTCGAGCTTCGTGATGTCATCTTTCGACCTGATTGCGGCGAGCGTCGGATGACCGATGACCGCCACGATCTCTTTAGTCTTACCGGCACCGAGCAGCTCAGCCAAAGCATATACCGTCATGTCACTCTCCTTTTTGAACAGAAAATTGCCCGTCTACCGGGCAACTGACACAACTATGCAAATTCCTGCGCCAGCCGTCAAGGACGTTCCAGATCGACCCAGCGGTAGCGGAGGCCGTTGTGTTCGTGCGATTCTTCCGAGACGATGTGTGTGAATTCGTCCTCGTAGGGCGGGAAGAACGAGTCCCCTTCTTGGTCATCGTCGATAAGAGTCAGATACAATTTGTCCACCTTCGGCAGCGCCTGTGCGTATAGCTCGCCGCCGCCGCCGATAAATATCTCGTCGGCTCCCGGCGCCAGGCCAGCAAGCTCCAGCGCCTCGTCGAGCGAGTGCGCGACCTGTGCGCCTTCGTACTGCCATGACGGATCGCGCGTCACGACGATATTCGTGCGCTCGGGCAAGGGCTTCCCTATCACGGCCACGATCGACTCGAACGTCTTGCGACCCATCACGACCGGATGCCCCGCCGTCAGGCGTTTGAATCGCTTGAGATCGTCGGGAATGTGCCACAACAATCGATTATCTTTTCCTATCGCCCGATTGCGCACGCCGAGCGCGGCAACGATGGAAATCATACCGCCATCTTTGCCTTTATTGAGGGGTGGCTCTGGTAGTTCTCGAGTTTTATATCGTCCATCGTCCAGCCGTCGATGTCGGTCTTGTCGGGATTGAGCCATAGGGTCGGCAACGCCATCGGCTCGCGCGAAAGCTGCTCTTCGACCGCTTCGAAGTGATCGTGGTAGATATGCGCGTCTTGCAGGGTGTGCACGAACTCTCCCGGCTGCAGGCCGGTTGCGCGCGCGAGCATGTGCAAGAGGAGCGAGTACGACGCGATGTTGAACGGCACACCGAGGAACATATCGCAGCTGCGCTGGACCATATGCAAAGAAAGTTTGCCGTTGGCGATGAAGCACTGGAAGAACATGTGACACGGCGGCAGCGCCATGTCGGAGAGTTCGCCCGGGTTCCAGGCCGTCACGATGAGGCGGCGATCGGTCGGGTCCTTCTTGATCTTCTCGATAAGATTAGCAATCTGATCGACGGTCTCGCCAGAGGGAGACTTCCATCCGCGCCACTGGATGCCGTACACGCGCCCGAGGTCGCCAGGGAATTGCGCCTTCGGCTTCCAATACTCCGACTCGGCATTGTCCGTCCAAATGGTGCGTTCGGTGCCATTGAGCGTCTTCAGATCTTCGTCGCTCGCGCGCTCCTTCCCTTTCATATCGAGGAACCACAAAAGTTCGCTCGCTACCGCCTTGAACGCGAGTTTCTTCGTCGTGACCGCCGGAAAACCGTCGGCCATATCGAAACGCATCTGAATTGCAAAGAGTGCACGGGTCTTTCCGTTGCGCCCTTCGCGGTCGACGCCTTCTTCGTAAATCTTCTTAAGGACGTCGTTGTATATCTTCATAGTGCTATTTCTTCGCCTTCTTAGCAGTAGATTTCGGCGCGGCCTTCTTCGCAGCACGTGCCTTTTTGGCGCCCGCGGCGATGTCGCGGTCAGTGTGGAGCTTGGGGAGCATCATCGTCGGGTGCCAGCTCTTCTTGAGTTCGGCCAGAGTCTCGCCCGTCTGATACTTCCCTTCCACGAAGTAACTGGTCTCCAGGATAGGCCCCGTCTCGAAGAAGACGATCTGCGCGATGCGGCGGCCGACCACGAGCGGGATGTAGTAACGGTTCGAGGTGTTCTGGATCTCCATCGTCCAGCGGTTCGTATAGCCCACGTCGCCCCAGCCAGCGCACTTGCACACCGAGATGAACGATCGGCCAAGCGATGAACGCGCTTTCATCATCGTCGTAATATGGTCGCGTCCGCCGATGAATTCTTGCGTATGCCCGAGGATGGTCTCGCCTGGCGCAAGCAAGATGACCTGCTCATCGGGGTGGATGCCCTTCCACTCGATATGATACTGCCTGAAGACCTCGCGTGCAGGCTTTGCCCGACGCGGTTCGATGCCCCACACGCGGTCGATATGCTTCTTGTCGTAGATATTGAAGACATTCTCGAAGTGCGGCGGATACTGCTCCGAGAAATACCATTCTCCCAGCGTCACGTCGTAGCTCGATGTCGCTAAATTCTTGCGCTCGAATGGCTCAATAACGATTGAGCCCTCCTTCATCGCCTCGAGAATCTTGCGGTCTGAGAGAGCCATACCGATATGAGAAAAGCGTAGCACGCACCGCGCTATCCCCACCTGGACAGCATGGCTGTCCAGTTTTCTAATCAATACCGCCCGTCGCTGCTTGCTACAATCCATGCATGACACGAGGCAGTCTCATCGTTATCGACGGCTCGGACGGCAGCGGCAAGGCCACGCAAACCGCACTTCTGGTCGAGCGTCTACGCGCCGAGGGCAAGGAGGTACAAACGCTCGACTTTCCACAGTACCAAGACAACCTCATCGGCAAGCTCATCGGCGAGTGTATCGCGGGTGAGCACGGCGACTTCCGCCACAGCGATCCGTATGTCGCGTCCGTCCTTTACGCAGTGGACCGATTTGAGGCGAAACAGCGCCTTGAGAGCTGGCTCGCCGAAGGGACAACGGTCGTCCTCGACCGCTATGTGAGTGCGAATCAAATTCACCAAGGCGGGAAGGTGGCCGACGACAACAAGCGGGCCGAGTTCTTGCAGTGGCTCGACAGGCTTGAGTACGGCGTCTTTGGCTTGCCACAACCCGACACCACTATCTACCTCTACATGCCCACGGAGCTCTCGGTCGGCCTCTTAAAAGACAAGCGCGCCAAAGACAAAAAGAGCTCGTACCTTGCAGGCGGCAAACAGGATACGCTCGAACTCGATATCGCCTACCTCGAACACGCGCAGATGGCTGCGGCCTGGCTCATGCAGCACCAAGGCGGCTGGCACAAGGTAGAATGCGCGCCCGAAGGTGTCATCCGCTCGCGCGAAGACATCGCCGACGAGGTATACGACCTCGTGCAGCATACTCGCACAAGCTAAATACCCTATGTACGACCACATCAAGGCACAAGACGGCGCTGTGTACGAGGCACTTACCGGTGAAGAGGCACGGCAGGCACACGGGCTCGAGCTCATCCCGAGTGAGAATTACGTATCGCGCGCGGTGCGCGAGGCAAACGGCAGCGCGCTCACCAACAAGTACGCCGAGGGGTACCCGGGAGCGCGCTATTACGGCGGCCAGACGTACACCGATGCAGTGGAGCGCCTCGCGAGCGAGCGCGCCAAGGAACTGTTCGGAGCACAGTTCGCCAACGTCCAACCGCTTTCTGGCGCCAATGCCAACATCGCGCTGTACTTTGCGCTCCTTGAGCCGGGAGACACGGTGCTGGGGATGGACCTCTCGCACGGCGGACACCTCACCCACGGGCACCCCGTGACGCACCTCGCCAAGATCTTCCGCTTTGTCCGCTATAAGATGAAAAACGTAGAGACGGGCGAGATTGATTATGACGAGATGCGCGAAGTTGCGCTGCGCGAAAAGCCCAAGATCATACTGGCTGGGTTCTCGGCATACCCCCGCCAGCTCGACTACGCGCGGTTTGTGAGTATTGCCCGCGAAGTCGGCGCCGTGGCCGTCATGGATGCCGCGCACATCGCTGGCCTTATCGCAGGTGGAGCACTACGCAACCCCTTTGCCGATGGGTTCGATATCATCACCACGACCACACACAAGACGCTGCGCGGCCCGCGCGGCGGCATGATCCTTACGCGCGAGAACGAGGAATTGGCAAAAAGGATCAACAAATCGGTCTTCCCCGGGCTACAGGGCGGTCCGCACATGCACAACATCGCCGGTAAGGCAGTCGCCTTTGGCGAGGCACTTAGCCCCTCGTTTGGCGTCTATGCCGCACAGGTCCTCAAGAATGCAAAAGCGATGGAGGCAGTGTTCCACCAGCGCGGCGTGCGGCTCATCGCTGGCGGGACCGACAATCACCTGTTGCTTGCCGACGTCCACGGCTCGCTTGGCATCACCGGCAAAGAAGCGGAGACGCTGCTGGATTCAATCGGCATGACCCTCAACAAGAACGCGATTGCCGACGACACGCGTGGACCGATGGACCCATCGGGTATCCGCTTCGGCACGCCCGCAATCACGACCCGCGGCTTACGCGAAGAAGAGTCGGCGCGCATCGCAACTCTCATGATCGATGCACTCGAACAACGCAGTAACAGCGATGCGCTTGCGAACATGCACAGCGAGATAGAGCACCTCTGCACCCGCTTCCCGATTCCCGAATCGTTTTCGTAGTGAATATCGCATATAAAAAGACGTCCCGGCAGCAACCGCTACCGGGACTTTTCGCCTCAATACCAATCCGCAGGGTTTCTTCCGAACCGGCCATACTTCTTCCAGCCCCAGCCAGTTTTGTCATCCTTCATGGACAACGGCGAGGCATTCATCATCAGCCTGAGAACGCCGACAACGAATGCGATCGCGAGAACCGCTAAAAGAGCTTTCCCCCACATGGCACCCTCTCCTTTTCCATGGGTGAATGTAAATATCACGATACTACTATTGCGCTACTTGTCAATAGCTCTGTACCCCGCTCTTCACGGTATACTGGCGAACGATATGCCTGATTTCAGCCAGGACGCCATCCCGCATCTCATCACCGCTATCGGCTACCCAGGCATCTTCGCGATGATTCTTATCGAAACCGGCGTCATTTTCGGCTTCTTCCTCCCTGGCTCATCATTCGTCTTCGCGACCGGCGTCTTGGCTGCTGCCGGCGTCCTCAATCTCTGGGTACTCATCCCGGTTGTCGCGATCGCCGCGTTCCTCGGCGATTGCCTGGGCTACTGGTTCGGATGGCGGGTCGGCGTCGCACTCTTTTCGCGACCCGACAGCCGCTTCTTCAAATACTCCTATCTCGAGACTGCAAAGCGCTTTTATGACAAACACGGCGGCAAGGCGGTATTCCTCGGCCGCTTCATCCCGACGGTGCGCACGTTCGTCCCGGTCATCGCAGGCATCGTGCGCATGCGACTGCCCTACTTCATGCTGCTCAATGTCGTCGGATCGATCGCATGGTCTGCCGGCATCGTCTTCCTCGGCTACTTCGTGGGCGATGCGATTCCGCACGTCGAACGCTATGTGATGATTCTTGCGGCGATCTTCCTGCTTGTTACCGGCATCCCACTCTTCTGGGAACTGCGCGCGCCAGAGAAAGACCCTTTCATCCGCAACGACGCCTAATGTGCGTAAGAATACTACGCTTGCGGATGCAGTTGCCGCAGACGCGCCATGCCTCCCCACAATCCGCCTTGGTCGGTCAGCGTCGAATGCACGATCGACGGCAGGTATTCGAATTTCTGCATCATGGCCTTCACGTGCTCCGTGACGCGCGGGATTGAGATGCCGATCTCGTTCATCATCGATCCGCCGATGACGACCGTGTCTGGCGACCAATGCAGGATCGTATTGTGCACGCCGATAGCGAGCGTACGTGCAAGCTCCTCCCAGATAGGATTGTCGAGCGGGATGGAACGCGGATGCATCCCGAAGCGGTCGGTGACCGCCGTGCCCGACACGAGACCCTCGAGCGTCTTGGGGGAATCCCCTACCGTCAGGTACTGCCCGCCCGGCTCGAAACCCTGGCGCGAGAGGTCGATGTGGCCGTTGACGATGCGTACGCCGCCCACGCCCGTAGAGACGGTGAGATAGACGAAGATCGCAGCGCCTTGGCCGGCCCCGACTGTCGCCTCGCCCAAGCCAACGAGGGCGGTGTCGTTCTCCAAGTGCGAAGTAGACGCGCGTACCGCGGCACCGATGTCGCGCGCAAGATCCTTGCCGCGCCACAGAGGCAGGTTCTGGGGCCGTGGCGCACCGATCATGGCGATGGAAGGGATGGTGCCGGCGCACACTTCGGTCGCAGCGTCAGCGATCGCCGTCAGCGCCGCCTCGTACTCCTGCGGCGTGTCGATGATCTTCGGTTCGGAAAAGCTGGCAAGGTCGGTCGTAACGGCGATACGTGTCTTGGTGCCGCCGACATCGAGGAGAATGTACATGGAATACTGCGGGTGTACTGCTAATACGATGCATTATACGTCGAGCCGACGCTTGAATTCCGCGATGAGCGGCGTTTCTGGGTTCGGGACGTTATAGTGCTCGGCGAGCGCGGTCGCTGCCCAGTCTGCGAGGATCGCGGCATCGAACGCCTTGAAGAATCCCTGCCCCGCCAGCCTCACCGTCGTGACGCCGATCTGCCGCTCTTCAAGTATCTGTCGTGCGATCTGCATACGCTTCTGCACACGCGGATGATCGGCCGCGTCTTCGAGCATCACCACGTACGCCTTGCGCGTCAGCTCGCTGGTCGCCGCAACCACATCGAACCCCGACAGCTCGTTATGTGCAAGCTCTGGCATGCAGTGGGACGCAGCCAGCGTCTTTGCGCTTTCGTTGAACTGTATCTTCCAGATATAGGAAAGGCTCTCGTTCTGGCGGGAACTCCAGACCCAGGGAATATGCAGTACTAGGCTCTGTCCGATGGCCAGGCCCTCTTCCTTGCGACTCTCCGGCATCACGGCTAGTCCTGCATCGCGGATCAACGCCTCAAGCGGCGCATCCTGCATAAGTCGTGCGAGCGCGAGCATCGAGAACCCGATGGCAAGCCGCGGCTCGAGCTGCGTCTGCGGCATCTGCACATACGGAATGCTATGCTCCTGCGCAAACGCCAAGAGCTTGCCGCCAGTCGTGACAGCGGCGATGGGCAGTCCGGCACCACGCGCGGCCTGCGCAGCATCGAGCACTTCTTCGGTATTGCCGGAATACGAACTGAGGATGATGAGCGCGCCGGGAGGCACCGGATTCGGCAGCCCGTAGTCGCGGTGGATGTGGATCGGCTCTGGCTTGTTGCCGTACTGCGCGATGAGCCACGCCCCCAGGTGTGAGCCGCCCATGCCGCAGACGACGAATCTCCCGTGCACCGCCAGCGTATCCGCGTTCACCACCTCGGGCTGCCAGGCAAACTGCTCGCCAAACCGTGCCAGCGTATCCATCATCGACATGGGAAGAGTATAGCCGCCTCGGTGCGATTTGACCAAAGCGTATGACGTATGTCTTGTGCGTATCCCTACGGCACGTACACTTCCTCAATGAGGCCCACCGCGCCATCCTCGACGGTGATTTCGTACGGCAGGTCGTTCCAGTGCGCCGCAGTATCGTTCACAAGCCGTTCGAATGCGTCGAGGTCGATCTCCTGCGGCTCCACCACTCCGCTCTCCTCCATGCGATAGGTCTGCATCACAATGCGCACAGAACTGCCCAGCGCGATGAGCGATGCGCTTGGATCCGTATTCTCGATAAAGAAGCCATCGGGCAAGCACTCCGCTCGCGACGAGTCGTCACACAATCCTGCTGCGATCGCCGCGTCCTCGCCCGCCTCACCCGTAAGCCACACCGCATCATCGAATGCGATCGCACTGTCGTCCGAGACCAAGCGTATGAAGCCCAGGTAGGTGCCGTCGGCGAGACGAACCGTGCGCATCTGTACGGGCGCTGCCTCGGGCATCTGCGGCGCATCAGGATGTCGCCACCATAGCGCTAGTGCGCCAAGCACGGCCAAAACAACCCCCGCAAGCAGTATCTTGTGCATTACGTTCAAGCGTATCATGCACGTGGCAAGCACCTTACTGTACCGGATCACAGTCGGTGCAGAGACCCAGCTGCTCAAGACGGTCGAGGTACGCAATGATTGCCGATACATACGCGGCATGACTCCACATCAACGGTGTCGCCGACAAGGGAGCGCCGTTTTCGGCATCGACCTGCTCGGGCAAGACACCGGAAGGCAGTGCGTGGCGAGCTACCCAATCGAAGATGGTGCGCACGCGTACGAAGTCGTTCTCCGAACGCGCGGTGGCGATGAGGTACTCGGCATACCAGAGCGTCGTGATGATCCATGGATTGCCGACGACCGCTTGGTTCTCGCGATAGTATACGTCGCCCTCATAACGAGCGATGCCGCCGGTGACGATACCGCGCGAAAGCGTACGCACGCTCGCCTCGAACGCGCGCGAGAGCCGTGGATCGCCCGGCGGCAAGACGCCGAAGCGCCATACGCCATACACGCTGGAGATGTCGATCGTATGGTCGACCGCCCCCTCAGCTCCTTCGCCGCGCATCTTCACGAACGTACCCGTGGCATCGTCCCACAAATGCGCGAGGATCGCTGCACGGACTTCGGCGGCGGCGGCGGCGTAACGCTCGCTATGCGCACGCTTGCCGAGGGTGTCGGACAACTCGGCGGCCCCCACCAAGGCGCCATAGACCGAGGCGGCGGTGAACGTTGTTACGCCGTGCTTCTCTTCCCAGAGGTCGTACGAGGCGCGAGGCAGATGCGTTGCATCATCGCGATACGCGACCAGAAAATCGGCCGTGCGTTCGACAAGCTCATCGAACACGCTCTCGACGAACTCAAGATCGTGGCTATAGCGGAAATGCTCGCACAGAGAGTACAGGACGAGCGCCGTCTCGTCCTCTTGGATCGGCAGCTGCGGCTTGCCGTCGCGGATCCACGGATGCCAGGATGAGCCGAGTGAACGGTCGGGCAGGTATTTGTGCAGGAAATACCCTTCGCTGGCGATGACGTCGCGCGAGAACTCGAAAAAGCGCTGAGCCGTGTTCGTGTCGCCGGCCTGATCGAGCGCGAGCGCCGCAAACGCCGCATCGCGCGGCCACACGTAGCCGTACGTATCGAGTGCATAGCGCAGCATGTCGGAATCAAGCGAAGCGAGGATGCCGCCTTCGTGATCGACATGTGCACGCAGATACAGGAGTGACCGTCTGAACAAGAGAATGTGCGCGTCCGACAGTCCCTCGAAATGCCACTCATACGAAGACAGCCACGCCTTCCAGTAATCGCGGACGGAACCGAGCAGGTGTTCGGGTGTCTTGGCGGCGACGTATGCATTTGCCGTTGCGACATCGCTCAACGACTGGCCCGCCACGATCCAGTAATGCGCCACGCGCGATTGCCCAGGCGCATAGCCGGCCGACAGACCGATTGCCGAATCGACCTGGCCGTGTTCGATGGGATTCTGCGAGAGATGCCCGTCGTCGGCATCGCGATGCGTCCCCTCTTTGCCCTGAAAGCCATGACGCCCCGTCGCGTAGTCGTCGAACAGCACGGTATCGAGCATACCCTTGATGAGAAAGACGCGGCGACCCTTGTAGTGGACGATGGCGTGCTGGGTCGGATCGAAGTAGGCGGTCTCGCCACCGTGCGTCTTGCCGATCTCGAACTGGTGTGCGAAGAACAGCTTGATGCCGCGTGCCTCTTGCGCCTGGTTCGTAACCGAGACGCGACGCAGGAAGATCGGCTGCTCGTTGTAGACGGCGTCGACGAACGCCAGCTCCACCTTGAGCGCGGCATTGCGGGCGATGGCGTGGCTTTCGAGCGCGTCGTCAGCGCAACCGACGGTGATCTCCCACTCAGGGTCTTCTCCCAGCCAGCTCATCTTGCCATCGACCCAGATGCCGATGCGGTGCATGTAGTGCCCGCGTGCATGATCTTCGAAACCGACATATGGAAAGTAGATGTCGCGCACGCGCCCGAACTCATCGAGCGCAAGTGCAAGCTCGCCATTAGACAGCACGATCGCGCGTGACATGCACATAGTATACCCCGTTAGAGAGAACACCGGGGGCCGCGATGTTGACGATTCTTTCCATGCGAACCAGACGCACGATTCTCTAACGGGGTATACCCCGCTCGCGCACGACAGATGTACCGCACAAAGGTAAAAGCGCCGCTTGCGCGGCGCTTTCCGTTCGCCTTCTTCCTGCCTAGTAGATCCGAGGCAGGATCGGCAACTGCACGATGACCAGGTAGACGCCGGTCACCGCCGCAATAAGCAGCATCTTCGTCCGTAGACGCAGTCCCACTCTGTGAAGCATCGTGTACACCTCCATCAATCAATGCCACATTCCGCATGAGCACCATGACGCCAGTTCCGTGTTACGGAACACGACGAACAGCATGCTGCCCGCAATGACAAACATGATAAGCGCGACGATCGCCCCGCTCAACGAAAGGTCGAAATGGCCTATCGCACGAGGATGATCATCGGGTTCCATGCGGCGCCCTCGACGGTTTAAGATAGTCCGGCCACATCTCCTGCATCTCGGCGCGTTCGTCGTGCGCAAACATCCCCGTGGCGACGACAGCCGCCAGCAATAGCATTGCTGCCACAAGCGGACCGACGAAGTCGCGCACTATACGTCTCAAACGCATCAGCACCTCCCAGAAGCGAGAGCCTCATCTGAGTGGCAGTATGCCACGAAAAAACAATAGAGTCTATACCTTCCCTTCCACCCGCAGCCGCAGGTCGGAGAGCGCGTTCATGTACGCGATGTAGGCATCGTAGGGCGATTCGTACGGCGAGAAGTAGGCATGCACATCGCCGTCGGCCGACCATTTGGTGCACATGTAGTAGAAGTGGTCCGACGTCTGGAGCTTACGCCAGTCCTCAATGAGCTTCTGATCGCCGGTGGCATGCACCTTATCTTCAAGCGCATAGATGTTCTCTATCGCCGCACGCTGCATCGGATTCCCCACCCACGCAGTGAGATCGCGGTCGGTATCGGCCCAGGTAACCACATGCGGCATATCGACGTGATCGCGCGCCTCGTAGCTACTGACCACCTCGGTCGGACTCGCAAAGCGGATACCTGGATTCTTTGCGACCTCCTTGGGCAGCTGTTCGAGGAAATGAAAAATGCCTGTCTCTTCCCACTGGTGTTCACCGAACGTCTCGTAATCCATGAAGAGGTTGACCGTGTCGCCCTCGGCTTCGCCGAGCCACTGGTTGAACTTCTCGGCAGTCAGCGGCCACTCGCCCCACTCCCGCGACGAGAAGCGAAATGCGACGTCGTCGGAAAGGCGGTAATTCTTCAGCAGCAGCTTGATGCGCTCGGTACCGACCGGACGATACACATAGTTCGGGCTGCGCCAGCCGAGGACCGGATCCCATCCTTCGGCGACGATCCCGAGGTATCCTGCGCGGTCCGCCCATGCAGCGAGATCGTTGCGATACGACAGCTCGGTGTTGCGGAACACGCGCGGCCACACGCCGAAGATGCGCCGCACCGCATCACGATGCTTGGCAACCTGTCGCTCGAACTCTGCGGGCGAGTAGAAGAACGCGAGCGAGTGGTAGTATGTCTCCGCCAAGACCTCTGCTTGGCCGGTATCGACGACCTGCTTGAAGAGATCGAGCGCCTCTGGCGCATACCGTTCCAACTGGTCGAGCGCAAGACCTGAGAACGAATACGCGACCTTCATCTCCGGATTCTCTTTCAAGAGCTTGAGGATGAGTGAAGTCGCAGGGATATAGGACTTGTGGGCGACCTTCTCGGCGATGCGGCGGTTATTGAGATCGCTCTCGCTGCGGTCATTGAAATACTCAGGGTCGTTCCCGATGTCGAACACGCGATAGCGCTTCACGCGGTAGGGCTGGTGCACTTGGAAGTAGAAGCAGATAGATTTCATGAGATGTTTTCCCTATTCTACCCCATCGACAAGCTCGCGTATGATGTTATCCACGGATGACGCCGCGCGACGCCAGGTCAGACCCGCCACTTCCGTCGATGCATGTTCGGTGACGGTCTCGGCAAGCGCCGGATGCGCGACAATAGATACTATCTGATTCGCCATCTCGTCGACATCCCAAAAATCCGCCTTGAGCGCGTGGTGCACGACCTCGGAAACGCCAGATTGCTTCGAAATGAGAACCGGCGTGCCCGCGCGCATTGCCTCCAACGGAACGATCCCGAACGGCTCAGACACCGACGGCATGACGAAGAGGTCGGCCGATTCGTACATTTCGTGCCTATCCGCACCGGTGAGAAATCCGGTGAAGATGACCTTGTCGGCAATGCCCAGTTCCGCCGCCAAACGCATCGCGCCATCTTCCATGTCGCCAGAACCGGCGACGATGAATATCACCTTCGGGTTATGCGCGACGACTCGTGCTGCCGCCCGTAGAAAATAATCCGGCCCCTTCTGCAGGGTAATGCGGCCGAGGAAGAGGATCAGCTTGTTGCCGCTGGCCTTGAGCGCACGTAACCGCATGAGACCGGTCCCGCCGGAGGGCGCCGTAGTATCGTCGATGCCGTTATAGACGACACGCACCTTCTCGGGTGCGATACCGTATTGATGGATGATGATATCGCGCGTGAGGGTCGACACGGCGATAACGACATCTGCCGCCTCCATGCCATCCCTTTCGATGCCGTAGACATATGGATTCACGCCTTGGGAACCTCCGCAGCGATCGTATTCGGTGGCATGCACGTGCACGATCAAGGGCTTCCCGCTGGCGCGCTTCGCCTCAATCGCTGGCGCGAACGACAGCCAGTCATGTGCATAGATAACATCGAACGACTCCTGCTCAGCGACTGCCGCACCCTTTGCGGCATACCGCATGACCTCGCTGAAGAGATCGGTCCCGTAGATCGCGCTTTCCATAAGGTGTCGTCGCTCGCGCAGGTATTGCTTCGAGGTCACATAGGGGGAGAGGAGGACGTCTATGGGGCGCTCGGTAATGGCACCGCCCGTCGCCTGGTCGGCGAAGACGAAGCGCGCAAATTCTGCTCCGACGTTGAGTTTTTTCGGCATCACGAACGCGACGTCGTACCCGATCTCCGCCATGGCGCGCGTAAGCCCGAGGCATGCGACGCCGAGGCCACCGCTGTTGAACGGCGGGAACTCCCAGCCAAACATGAGTACTCGAGCTTTTTTCACAACAGCATACGCGACCCGCGCTTTCATGGTAGCACGCCCAGACAGCCAAATTATGGCGCAACTGTGCGTATCTATCGCTGCTGCGTGAGTCGAACGCGCAGCGACACGAGGAAGTCGAGCGCCTTGAGGAGCGCTGTTTTGAGATTCGAAAGGACGGTACCGAGAAAACCGCTTGCTTGCCGCTGTGGAGAGAGCGACGACGGCATGGTATCGCGCAAATCAGGGGAGGTGAACGTTTCCTGGCCGGAACCGCCCCGGGCGATGCCGCCTGAAGTTCCGCCAGAGACGAGGCTGCCCTGAGCGCCGGGTGCCGCACTGCCGAAACCCTGCGGATCGCGGCGGCCGGATACCGGTGCGAATGCATCCTCAGCATCAAGCGCCCGCAACAGGTCGAACGCGTTCCGGTTCATGCCGCTCGCCGTATTCTCCAGCTGCCCCTGGCTTTGGTAGAGTAATTCGCTGATGCTGGCAGGAATCGATTCGGTGCTGCCGCCAGGGCGCGATGCGCCACTGCCCCCGATCGCCGTACCTGTCGCACTGCCGTCGGCAAGAATGATGCGCGACACCGTATCGATAGAAGTGCCGCTGCTTCCCTGCTGCTGGCCAGTCGTCTGACCGGTCGTCTGACCTGTGCCAATCGTCGCACCAGTACCAACCGTCGCACCAGTACCCACGGTCGCGCCGGTGCCGGTGAACCCGGTACCCTGCGTCAACCCGCCGATCGAGCCTCCCCCGAACGGCTGCTGTGACATCGGCAACAGCTGTTGGCTCCCCTGTATGGGCATACACGTGCCGTTGTACGGTATCATGCCCTGCGGGCACTGCTGCTGCATACACTGTCCGTTGTACGGCAGCGAACCGTCGGGACAGCGTTGATTGAGACATTGACCATAGACCGGCAATGAGCCATCAGGGCAGCGCTGTTGGAAGGACGGCAGCTGGCACACGCCGTTGATGCAGCCGTATTGGCACGTCTCGCGCACGAACGTCGAACACAGCCCGTCGCGCGACATGACCGTGTTGCCCGAGCAGAACTGCCGCGGTTCGCATTGGTTCTGATTCAGCGGTGCGGAGTAGTCGTAGTTCGGGTCAGGCGGCGGCACGGGGCCCGTGTACGAACGCGCGAGCCCTGCGGCTCCCTGCTGGTCCATGATGCGTCCGGCCAAGGACGAGTCGGTGTAGGTGCCCTGATAGCCGGTGAACTCCTTCACGCCCGGTACTTTGAGCTTCTCGGCAAACAGATTGACGACCTGCGCGAAGGTGCGCGGCGTGCCGCCGTTGTAGAAGATGCCTTTGTTGGCTTCGGCCTGATCCCCCCCGACACCTGTTATCGCTGGCGCGTTCGGATTCGCGATCATGCCCTGCAAAAAGCGCTTTGCACCACCAGTGCCCAGGAAATGTCCGAGGTAGAGGCCCACGGTCTCATCAATATTCGCCTGCTTGATCAGGCCACCGACCTGTGCGCGTATCTGTGCCAAGGAGTAGGCCGTGACCTCCGCCGAGACGAATGGGTCGGCGCGTAACGCCGGATCCTTATATGTATGGTACAGACCCATCGTAGCTTGCAGCCATGGAGATTTGCTCGGCGAATGGAGCCACTGGAAGAGGCCGAGTGCAGAGCTTATTTTTGCACGCGCACTGATATCGTTCTTGCTCTCCACCCACGCAAGCTTCGCGAGAATTCCCGACGGCAGCTGGTACTGCTTCTCCTGTTCGGCAAATTTCTCGAGGATGCGCTGGTCAAGCGCGGTGGCAGCCGTCACGATGCCGACGAGCGCGAGTGAAAGCCCGAGCGTCCATACGGCGATGCGGCACTTCCCTGCGCGCTCCAAACCACGGCGTGTCATAGGTGCTTCAAGTATAGCGTGCTATCTAAACGCTGCGGCACGGTGCAGTGGATATGCCCGCACACCAACCAAGGTCTTGTCTCTGCGGCCAATGTCCCCAGTGCTCGGTATGAATAATGAATCAACGGATGACCATGTTGCCACGTAACTTCTACGACGGCAGCGAGACCTTGGTTGGTGTACGGGTATGCTATCCTGCGGCCATGCCACAGCCTGTGCCGAAAGCCATCCTCTTCGATCTCGATGACACGCTCGCTGCCAGCTTCGAGACGCCCGCCCCGGAGATGATCGAACGACTGATCCGCGTGATGGCCCGAGTGCCACTCTCGATCATCACCGGTCGTGACTTCGTACACGTAGAACAAGGTTTTTTGCCACGCATCACACCCTACGCTCGCCCCGAGCACCTGTTCGTGATGGCCGAAAGTTCGGCGGATTCGTACGAATGGGATGGCAGCGCGTGGCAGTCGGTATATCGGGTGGCCTTCCCGCCAGACGAAAACGCCCGTATCCGCGCAGCGATAGAAGAAGCGCTCCGCAAGACCCGCGTCTTGGAGGGGCAGCAGATATATGGCGCACAGTTTGTCGAGAAACGCGGCCAATTCTCATTCTCCATGCTCGGCATCGAGGTCCCCGCCGACATGCGGTACACCTGGGATCCGCAGCACGAGCGCCGCAAGGCACTGCAGCGCGAACTGGCAACGCGCATGCCAGAGTACGATGTCTTCCTCGGCGGAGCGACGACGATCGACGTCACGCAGCGTGGCATCAACAAGGCTGCCGGCGTGCGATGGCTTGCCACACGCCTCGGCATCGAGGCCGCACAGATGCTCTATGTAGGGGACGCGCTCTATCCGGGCGGCAACGATGCGGTCATACTCGAGACCGGCGCACAGACACGAGAGACCAGCGGTCCCGAGGAGACCGGCCGCATCATCGACGAGCTGCTCGCCGGCTATGAGGCAACGTCCGATCGCTAAAGAGCGGCCGCGACGGCGGCAAGCACGGGCTTCGTGAAGAAGAACACATCGGCTGCGAAGAACAGCACGAGCATCGCCACGACAAGCACTGCCGCGCGAGCTGCATGCTTCCGATGATGCCACCGCAGTTCCAGTCCGGTCTCCAGCGCGAGCGCACACAGGATCAGGATACCGAGGATGTAATAGGTGTACTGCAACGTCGAACGCGGATACGCGATGACCGCCCGCCAGAACGGGCGTGAGGCATTTTCGTGCGCGAGCGCAGCTGCAATCGCCGGGTCAGTGGTCGCCACGGTGATCGTCGGCATGGTTGCACGATGCTCTTCTACTATCTGCGGTTCCATGGCCGGTTCGTCGGGGCCCGAGGTCGCGCGCGGCGGCTTTGAAGCGCCGAGTACCGCCTGGGCGGTCGCCGTCTCGATCGGATCGGCGGGAACCGTCACCGATACGATCCGCCCAGACCCGGCTGCGGCAGGCGCCGCGAATACCTGCACCACGAAGACCGTGAGGCGCCCTTGGTACATGCCCTGGGCGGTCGCAATGCCGACATGCGTGTAGTGCGCATCGAGGATGTTGGCGCGGTGCGAGGGCGAGCTCATCCACGCTCGGTTCACGTCGCCCGAATCGGAAAAGTCGATGGCAAGGTTCTCACCGGCATAGACAAACTCATACCCCTCTTGTGCGAACCAGTACCAGGGATCACGGCCAGCGGGCGACGTATGCGCAAAGTACCCTGATGAGGCCATGTCATTGGCCTTCGCCTGCGCGATCGCGGTGAGACGCGGGTCGGTCGTCAGGGCATCCAAGCCTTCTTGGGAGCGATCGGTATTCGCCAGATCGACAAGGGCCGCAGAAACCACGGCTGCAACCTGCGGCGAGCGAAGGGCTGCACGATGGAACGCTGCCCCACCGAATGCCGTCACTATGACGAACAGGAACAGCGCTGCTACGGCAGTCCCGAAGTAGGCAACGCGACGCACAGGGCGGCGCAGGGCAGAGGCCGGCCGCTTCGCGGCCGGCCTCCTCCCCTGTCTGCCTCGCACATCTTTCTTCACATACCTATTGTCGCACGTGGACCCGCATGCACAACACCCGCCGTACGGCGGGTGTTGTGGGAATCCAGACTTGTCGGCTTATTCACCTGTGTACGGCGTAAGAGTCGGCATCGGGATGGCAACCGCTGCGCAGTGCGTCAGGTTGATAGCACGCTGCGTCGTCTTGTAGACGAAGCCAGTTGGCTCCTTGATGCCCCACGGCGAGAGCACCTCGGCCGCATGCGCTGCCTGGAACTGGCGCGCCGCCGCATCAGTCGCGCGGTCAAAGATGCCGTCCTCGGCAAGCACGAGACCCAGCTGCGTGTTGAGGAACTGCTGCAGCTTCTTCACTTCTCCCGGATCGTTATTCTTCTTCCCGAGGCGGAGATAGCTTGTGAGAAGCGCGGTGCAGCTCTGGCTTGCGCCAGCCGAGCTGGTCGCGGCGCCGAGCACCTGCCCGCCGATAATCGGACCGTCCATGCCGAAAGACCCCATTATTGGACCATTCCCGCTTCCGCCCGACGGCGGCGTCGGCTGCGGCTGCGGCTGCGGTTCTGGCTGCGGCTCCTCATCAAGGATGAAGGCTGCACAGTCTGGGTCGGCAAGGTCGGTCAGCTCGTCGCTGTCGTTGTCAGCCTCATCAGTGCACAGCTCCTCTGTGTTCTCGACAGGCTCGGCAGTCACGACGACCGTGCGCGTTGCACTGGCAGCCTGTTCACCTGCATCCGTCACTGTGTAGGTGATGCTGTAGGTACCCGGCGTGCCGGTGTCGACAGTACCCGAGACAGCGGGCGTAAGCGTGCCGTCTTCGATGTCGCTACCGGTGGCTCCCGGATCACTGAAAGTGTCGCCGACGAGCAGATTCATGGTCGCAGCACCGTTGAGCGTGACCTGCGGTGCGTCGTTCACCGGTGTCACCGTAATAGTGATGGTTGCCGGCGCACTTGCCGCAACGCCATCGTGCGCCACAAAGACGAACGAGTCGCCGCCGTAGTAATCGGCCATCGGCGTGTAGGTGAAAGCGCCATCAGTGCCAAAGACCAGCGTGCCGTGGGCCGGATTGCTCGTGGTGGCATAGGTGAGTGTCTGCACCGGAATGTCGATATCAGTTGCACCAACTGTGCCTGCAAGCGACGTATCCTCGGCCGTCGTAAGCGACTGCGCTGCGGCAATCGGCGCGACATTCACTTCGTTCACCGTAATAGTGAACAGCTGCGAGGCAGTCGAAACGCCATCGGTCACCGTTGCGGTGAGGCTGTACAGGCCGTAGCCCTGTTCCTCAGTCGGGATCCAGTTGAATGCGCCAGTTGCCGTGTTCAAGGTCGCGCCTGTCGGTAGACCTGTGATGCCAAAGGTGAGCGTGTCGCCATCGTCATCAGTACCTGTGAGCGTGAAGGCAAGTGTCGTCAACTCATCGACAATCTTGTCGGCAACCTCGCACAACGAGGGCGCGCCATTGTCGACAGGGTCGACCCCTGTGGTGCAGGTAGGAGTGGAGGTAGCATACTCGAACTCGACGACTGCGTAGTCGGTGAGCGGAGCGGTGGTCGTGCTGCTCTGCGCCCACGCGCGCATGGGCGCGTAGTTGCT
>Ga0194120_10001513_pt1 | contig 42091 bp, 37 predicted proteins | sample TA2MahCa65mmetaG_FD_148642 | JGI IMG/M metagenome (GOLD analysis project Ga0194120, IMG submission 148642) | Freshwater microbial communities from Lake Tanganyika, Tanzania - TA2015019 Mahale Deep Cast 65m | ecosystem: Environmental > Aquatic > Freshwater > Lake | place: Tanzania: Lake...
GAGGGGCTAGTATCTTAGGATTTCGTGGGTTCAAATCCCACTTCCCGCACTCCTCACTTCTTCATTGACTTGATTAGTTCCGCACGCCTTGTCTCTTCGGTAATTGCAATTCGTGTCTCTTCAACTAGAATTCTTGCAACATCTAATTTTCTTCTTGCCTCTTTGACTATCTTATCAAAATACGCAAATGGATACAACATCAAATACAACTCGTCCATTTTCTCAAACGTTTTTCTGGCATCATCTGACTTGCCGACTCGGATTTTATCATAAACATCTCTTCGCATCTCTCCGATACAGTCCAACAATCCCAAAACATAGGACTCGTCTTTTACCTTGAGTGCTTCTGGGCTTGGGATCTCTTTGCCTTGGATTAGCGCCAAAAATGATGATGCCTCTACGAATTCCTGCTCAGACGGTATGAGATATTTGTAGAGTGCCTTGTCGATGTTTTTGCGGTATTGCTCTAGCAGTCTTTTTGCTTGTAGGATCTTTTTTGCGGCTGACTTTGTGTCGTTTTTGTGGCAATCTATTATGGATTCGCTACAGAATGTGATGATCTGTCTTGTGTTTTTGATCAGACTTTCTCTCTCGTCTAGGTTTTTTTCTAGCGCCTTTGAGATTCTGTCCAGAGATTTTTTTGTTGAATCCATGGTCTCATTCTGCAAACCTAGGATAAAGTCGTTTTCAAATAACTTATTTTATGTCGAAAATTTAGCTGTATCATGGAAATCACAGTCAAACAAATGTATCAAATTGAGGAAAACGGCCACCAAATGGGCTTTCCGAGACAACTAATGATGGAAAATGCTGGTGCCTCGATGGTAAAAAGAATAGTAGAAAAATTTCCAGACGTATCATCAAAAAAGGTTCTGGTTTTTGCAGGACTTGGAAACAATGGCGGTGATGCACTAGTAGTGGCACGACACTTGGCAGGATATGGAAGCAAAGTAACCGTAATACTGTTAGGAAATCCGTCAGACATCAAAACCATTGAATGCAGAACAAACTGGCAAATTCTAGAAAAAATGAACTCGATTCAGCTTGGATTTGGCCCAAATGATGCCGCAAACTTTGATGTTGATATTATAATAGATGGAATTTTGGGCACCGGAATCTCTGGAGCCATTAGAGAGCCACACGCATCAGCAATTGATCTTATCAACAAAACAAAGGCATTCAAGGTTGCAGTCGATGTCCCTTCTGGCGTTGACCCAGACACTGGAAACACTGCCAACAAACACGTAACAGCAGACATGACTGTGACATTTCACAAAATGAAGAGAGGAATGCCAAAAAGAAAAGACCTGTGTGGAACAATCTTTGTTGAAAAGATTGGCATTCCACCAGAAGCCGAAGTCGGTGTACTATGATAGTCCACCAGATTCCTGTTGGCAATATGCAGAACTTTACCTATGTTTTGGAAGACGAGCCAACAAGTGAGGGAATCATAATTGATCCGTCTTGGGATCTGGATGAAATTATGAGAGTTGTCCAGAAAAACAATATCAAAATAAAATACATTGTAAACACACACCACCATTTTGATCACACAATAGGAAATGACACCATAAAAAATGAAACAGGTGCACCAATACTACAATACAAGACATCCACAATAAAGCACGACTTGGAAGTATCTGATGGTGACAAGATCAATTTTGGAGGCTCCGAGCTTGCAGTAGTCCACACCCCGGGACACTCCAAAGATAGCATGTGTCTTGTAGGTGATGGCAAGATCTTTTCTGGCGACACGCTCTTTGTTGGAACATGTGGAAGGGTGGACTTGCCTGGAGGAGACGCAAGGGAGCTGTATCATAGTATTGTCGATATTTTGCGCAAAATGGACGATAGCCTAGTGATGTACCCTGGGCACAATTATGGCTCTACACCAACCTCAACATTGGGCACGCAAAAAAAGATGAATTTTGTAATGCAGCCACGAACTGAAGCAGAATTTTTGGAAATAATGGGTATTAGCTAATTGCACAAGGACGTAGATGTTTTTATACAAAAAAAGGGAAAAAAATTCCTAGAACAATTAGAAAAAAAGCAATTTCTCTTCTCCTTGGTAATATCATATACTGAAACCTGCACAATTCCCGGAATTACTGTGGCTGGAAAAACTCCCGAAGTCTTACCATATACTTCTCCTGCAGATGCAGAATTTCTCAACTTTGGATACTGCAAATGCATTGATGCAGTGCCAATGACTCCTGACGGAAAACCAACACCAGCACTATTAACAAAGACTGCGCTAGAGTCAGCAAGCATTCCAAATATAGTTGTAAATGCCGGAAGTAAAATTGCACCACAGCTTCCGTGTTTTGAAACAGGACTAAATCCAGGAAAAAACATTGCAGTAGAGCCTGCTATGTCACTTGACGATGTGACTCATGCAGTAGAATATGGAAGAATGATTGGCAGAGCGCTTGGCTCTACTACCGATTGTCTTGTGATTGGCGAGAGCATTCCTGGTGGCACCACCACGGCACAGACAGTTCTGACATCACTTGGAATAGACGGCTCTGTTAGTAGCAGCATGCAGGACAATCCATTATCACTAAAACAAAAAATTGCAAATGATGTTGCAAAAAGAACCGAATCCAAAAACCAGTTTGATGTCGTATCAAACGGTGGTGACCCAATGATACCTACCGTTGCAGGAATTCTAAGTACTGCATCTGCACAAACCAAAGTTATTTTGGCAGGTGGAACACAGATGGCGGCAGTTTTAGCATTTAGTAGAATCACTGGATATAATCGCGACAATGTCGCAATTGCCACAACGTCATATGTGACAGAAGACAAAACAGCAAATCTTGTGAACATGATATCGCAAATAGACGAAATTCCGGTGTTTTCAGTCAAACTAGCACTGGATAAATCCAAAATTGAAGGGCTGCGTGCATTTGCAAATGGGTTTGTAAAGGAAGGAGTCGGTGCAGGCGGCGCATCGCTTGCGGCAATGCTAAAAATTGGAATCGACTCTGATAAGTTACTTACACTAACTGAAAAACAATACTTGGAAACTATTTCACAGTAACCGATTTTGCCAGATTTCTTGGATAGTCAGGGTCTGTGTTCTTTTCTATTGCAGAATAATATGATAGCAACTGAATTGGAATTATCTCAATTAGCGGATACAGAGCATCATCTATGGTTGGAATTTGTATCCAGTGATCATAGACATCACTTGACTTGTCAGAGACTCCAATGATTTTTGCACCGCGTGCCTTTATCTCTCGAGCACTAGTCAGGGTGTCATTATAGGTAAAGTCGTTTGGATTTATTATCACAACATAGACACTAGAATCCATCAGTGCAAGCGGCCCATGCTTTAGCTCGCCACCAGGAATTCCCTCTGCATGAATGTATGACAGCTCTTTTAGCTTTAGCGCAGATTCTGTTGCAATTGGATAGTGAACTGCTCTGCCCAGAATGTAAATGTCTTGGACGTCCTTGAGCTCTTTTGCTATTTCTTTGATCTTGGTGTGATCAGCTAGTACTTTGGCAACAGCCGATGAAATTTTCTCGCCATCAATGTTGATACAGCCATCACAGAGCTTCTTTGCAATTTTGTAGATTATGCCGAGTTGTGCAGTAAAGCTCTTTGTTGCTGCCACGCCAATTTCTGGACCACAACCCATTCCAATTACTACTGCAGATTCTTGTGCTAATGATGATGTCAAAATGTTCACAATAGAGAGAATCTTGGCGTTTGCCTTTTTTGCAATCTTGACTGCTTCTAACACGTCTGCACTCTCACCGCTTTGGGATATTGCAATTAGAATCGAGTTTGGCTCTATTGTCTCTGGCGTAAATGATAATTCGCTGGATATGATTGGCTCTACTTTGATTTTGGCATATTTTTGCCACAGGTATTTTGCCACTAATGCTGCATTGTAGCTTGTACCGCTTCCAGTAACGTAGATGCTTCTAGCATGCCTGATGAATTCAGTTGCCGTATTGATTGCGTCTGTAGATTTTTCACCGGCACCTACTATGGTGTCTGGTTGCTCTGAGATTTCTTTTAGCGTAAAGTGCGCATAGTCTCCCTTGTATGCATCTGCAAATTCCTTTGATACTTTAGTTACCTGGTGCTTTACTGCGTTTCCATCAAAATCATAAATCTGGATTCCAATTCTGTCCAGTATTACCAGCTCGCCATTGTCCAAGTATATGGCGTCATCTGTCTTTTCAATGAACCCTAAAACATCGCTTGATAGGAAAAATCCCTTTTTGCCTATTCCAATTATTAGTGGCTCGTGGTATCTTGCCGCTGACAGAATTCCATTCTCAAACATTGCAACAAATGCATAATGACCTTTCAGCTTTGATACTGTCTTTATCATGGATTGTTTGATGTCGTGGTTTTGATCATAGTTGAACTGGAGTAGATTTGCAATCACTTCACTGTCTGTCTGGCTCTGGAAGCGATAGCCTCTTTTTTCTAGGTCTGCCTTTAGCTCCTCATAGTTTTCTATTATGCCATTGTGTACTATGGCAATTTTGCCGGAGCTGCTAGGATGTGGATGCGCATTGACATCGGTAACATTTCCATGTGTTGCCCATCTGGTATGACCAATGCCAACATGGCCTGGCAGATTGTCCAAGTGTAGAGCATTGTTTACTACTTCTACTTTACCTACTCCTTTTTTGACTACAATATCATTGTCAGATTTTGTGGCAACGCCTACGCTGTCATATCCGCGATATTCCATTCGCTTGAGGCCCTTGACCAATATTGGCGCTGCAGGTAAATCGCCGTAATAGCCGATAATAGAACACATTTTCTGTACTGATCTAATGAAATGGTGTATTAAAGATAAGCTTGTCTTAGGATTGTTCTGCAGGTGTCTCTTCTTTTACTTCAGGCTCGGCTACTGGAGTTGGTGCCTGGACCTTGAATCTTGGTGATAACTGGATTCCATTTTCCTCTTTTACTGTTACTGTATATGATGGGACTGTGATGATTCTATCGCCAATTGTAATGTGACCGTGCACGATTGCCTGTCTTGCCTGATATGGTGTCTTTAGTGTGAATTTTCTCTGCACTATTGTTTGCAGTCTTCTGTCAAGCAAGTTATTGACTGCCAAGTTCAAGACGTCATCTAGTGTTGCATCGTCCTTTACTAGGCCGATCTTGACAAGTGATTTCATCAGGATTGGTTCTTTTTGTGCACGAACTTCTTGTCTGAGTGCCAGCAGTGATCTTGCCTGATGTCTTACTCGAGACAACTCAGTTCTTGCCTTCCATAATTCTCGCTTGTTTTTTAGACCATAATTGCCAAGTGTATTGAGGTCCTCCATCATAAAGTCATAGTTCAGTGGACGCTTTGGTTTTTTCCAGACTCGGCTTGGATATTTTGGATCTCCCATTCACATTCACTCTATTTCTTTGCTGGAGCAGCTGGTTTTGCAGCTGGAGCCGCGGCTGGTTTTGCTGGAGCAGCTCCTGCAGCTGGCTTGGCAGCTGGTGCAGCTCCGGCAGTTGGGGCAGATGGCGCTTCAGCTCCTGGGGCAGCTGCTGGTGCAGCTCCTGCAGGTAGTACTTTACCTCCCTTCTTTACACCGACTGATGCTCCTTTACGACCAGTGGTTCGGGTTCGCTGTCCTCTAACCTTTAATCCATAAGTGTGACGAAAGCCTCTCCAACTGTTTGAGAGCTTTTCACGTTCAATATCGTTTCTAACTGTAAATGCTACATCTGATGTGATAAGATGTGTAGTGGCACCCGTCTCGACATCCTTTCTTCTGTTTAGTAACCAAGATGGGAATTTTACTGATACTGGGTCCTTGAGTGTCTTTTCAATGGACTCGACTTGGGACTCTGTCAAAAAGCCAATGTTGCTGTTTGGATTCAAGCCTAGTGCTCCAATTATTGCATTGGCAAAGTTGTATCCGACACCTTTGATGTGGGTTAGGCCTACTGAGAGCTTTTTGTCTCCCGGAATGTCCTTTCCGACAATTCTTACAATGTGTCTATAGTCTTGAGCTGACAAGTAATTGGGGAGTCCAAGCGACCCCGATAAAAACCCTGCCTTGGCAATTATGATATCTCCGCAATATTATTAGATAAAATAAACCAAGTAGTATCACATGGAAGCCTCGCAGCTAGTCTCAAAGTGTTACGATTCCCAGCCAAAGTACTTACAGATCAAGGCAGGCCTGCCAGAAGACTACCGGTCACTAAAAACAATTGGCGATCTACTGGAAATCAATTATAGATTATTGGAGGCAAAAGAACAGCTCAGGCAAAACCTAATTCGCACAATGAATGAAAACGGAACCAAATATCCAGGAATTATAGGTTATGAGGATGATGTGGTTCCTGGATTGGACAGGGCAATTTTGTCATGTCATGATGTATTTTTGATTGGGCAAATAGGCCAAGCAAAGACAAGACTAGTCGAAGTAATTGCAAAAAATCTCCTATCGCCAATACCTGTAATTGATGGTTCCATTACAAATGACACTCCGATGGATCTGCCGCAAGATGATCTTGTGTCATTGTTGGAGGGACAAGAATCATCTGGTGCATCGCCTACATTTCACATCAGCCCAGAAAGCGCAAAAAAAATCCAAGACAACAAGCTAGACACAAAGATAAACTGGATTGAAGGTTCGCAGAGATTTCGCTATGTCTTGGCAACACCAGACATTTCCGTCAAGGACTTGGTTGGCTATATTGACGCAATCAAGGTTGCAAAAAAAGGAGTTGAAATGTACAAAATCGACTCGTATTCTCCGGGGCAACTGCTCCAGGCAAAGCACGGGATCTTTTGCATTGATGAGCTGCCTGTTCTGGACCCAAGAAAGCAGGTAGCGTTATTGTCGGTATTGCAAGAGGGAAGATACACCACAGGATCGTATCCAGTTGTTTTTGAGCCAAAGACTGCATTTTTTGCAACAGCAAATCCAATTGATTATACTCATTCTGGAAAAATCATAGAGCCACTCTATGACAGACTAAAGTCGCATATACACACTCACTATCCAAAAACAATAGAGCATGAAATGCAGATTATTCTACAAGAAGCAAAACTTGCAAACTGTCTTGTCCCTGTCTTTGTACTAAAAACTCTGGCAAGACTAGTCCACAAGGCTCGCACAAATTCCGAAATCAATCAGGCAAAGGGAGTAAGTGTAAGATTTGGAATTCATGGACTGGAACTATTAGTAGGGGAATCAGAAAGAACTCGCGCAATATCTCACAAGACAATTCCTGTACCTCGACACTCTGATATGTATTGCCTAGGACAGATTGCCAAGTTTGAACTATCGGAAATTGACGACACACTAGAAAACCGCAAAAAAATATTTGACTCTATTCTTGGCGACTCTATTCGTGAGACATGCCTAGAATACATCCAAGGAATACAACAAGAAACACTTGATGCAATAAAGCAAGAGTTCTCTGGCAAAACATTCCAGATATCACAGGGAATGGTCTGGCAGAACGGCCAGGTCTCTTATTCTAATCAGCTTTTAGGATTTGCAAATCTATCAAATCTAGTCCAGTCCAAGCTGGAGCAAATAACACAAGAACAGTCAAGCCTTGCAAAAAATACCAATGCCAAAAACATTGAAACATCTGAAAATACCGAAGCTGAACTAAAAGCAGCAATACTGGAAATAATCCTGGATGGCTTGCATTATACCACCCCAAAGATAATAGACAAAAAAGACGCAGGCTATGTTGCAGCATAATTTAAAAAAATTCGTCTACCAGTCAAGCACAGAAGAAAATCAACCCTCTGGTAATTCCAAAGGCCTAGACCAGCAGACGATAGAAAAACTGCTCCAGTCCCTGGCAAACCAATCCATGCGGGAAAATGCGCCTAGCTTTGAGGAACTAGAATCTATCTTACAGGGAAACATTGACGATTCTAGCTCGGATCAGACCAAAACAGAATCTGACCAGAGCCCAAAAAGCGACGACACAAAACCCATCACAAAATATCTACTAGAGCATGGCTATCTCAGAGACGAAAAAAACTGGCTTACCAAAAAAGGATTCTTTGCGATAGGAAACCAGATCCTCAAGGATTTACTAGCAGAATTAAAAACCGGCGACTTTGGATTGCACGAGACAAAATCTGTGGGTACTGGAACCATCATACTCGATACCACAAAAAAATTCGAGCTTGGAGGCGAGCTCAAGATGCTAAATGTATCTACCAGCATCCTAAACACAATACAAAGACTATCAAAGCAAGGAAAAACAATTGATTTTCCACTGGACCTGGATGTTGATGACTTTGAGGAATTTGAGACAACCGAAGATGTTAGGGCTGCAATTGTGTATTGTATAGATCTGAGCTCCACCATGAAATCATCACTGACCAGCTCCGGCATGAGTAGAATAGAAGCGGCAAAGCGAGCACTGTGGAGTCTTTATGTTTTGAATAATAGGTTCTTTCCAAACGATTCCATCAAGATTATTGGCTTTGCCTCTATGGCATCCATAATCAATCCGTTTGATATTCCGTTTTTGAAGACATATGACGCAAATGACGAATTCCTTCACTATACCAACTATCAGGCTGCATTTAGGCTGGCAAAAAAACTACTCCAAAAGACAAGTGCAAAAAACAAAAGAATCGTAATGATTACTGACGGCCAGCCGAGTGCCTGCTTTGTTGACAATGATTCCCAAAAAAATGCAATTCTATCCGAAAAGCCGTATTCTAACTTTTATGTGCCAAACGAGCAGTTGTTATCAAAAATAAAGTTGGAACGAAACCTTGCAATTGACCAGTCCCAGGGAGCGCAGGTCTACCTTTGTTACAGGTACAAAAAGGTCGATGCCAAAGTAGACGAACGAACCGTAACAGAGGCAAAAAAATGCATGCGAGAAAACATCCAAATCGATTCTATTGTAGTCAGCGAGGAATCAGAGCTGCTAGAATACGTGCAGCAAATGGAAAAAATTCTCCAAGGCAAAACCTACCACATAAACCAAAACAATATGGACAAAGTCCTAGTGATTGACTATCTTTACAACACCAAGAAGATATTAGGCTCAAAAAACTAGCCAAAAACATGTCCTACGACAAGGTCAAAGTAGCAGAGGCACTCTTTGATCAGAATGTATCAATAATAATGGCAGAGCTGGAATCCGGACCAAAAGAATCCGTGGTCTTGTCCTCAAGCCTCGGAATTACAGAATCTGAAATCAAAATCAGGCTGGCATATCTTGCAGAGACGGGATTTGTCATTGTGTCTGGCAATACTTATTCGGTTGACTCTGACAAGCTGGCAAAATTCATGGAAAATGACGAAAACTACAAGGGCGTAGTTGACGGCCTAACAGAGCTAGACAGCTATCTCAACTAGACTTTCTTGTTTTCAACGCGTATATTGCGGCAACTCCGACTCCGACAAATCCTGTTATGATCATGGACTGTCCTAGCATGTTTAGTGCAACAATTGACTTGTCTGGCATGTGAGTCAGGCCCAACACGACTGGAGTTTCTTGGCCGCTATTTCTTATTTCGAGCTTGTACGTCCCCTTGGATTCAATGTCAAAATAATCCTCAGTTGAAACGTCGGTTATTTTCTTTGATGCGATTTCTTCTCCAAACGGACCATACACCGTGGCGACTAGGTTTGTTCGCTTTTCATCTTCTGCCCGTACTACAAATGCGCCCTGTTCTGTTACTGACGGGTCTAGCTCTTTTTCAAGTATGACTGGTATTGTTCCGTTGACTAGCGCTTCTTTAATGGATACCTGGCCAGAAATGACTGATGCGCCAGTGTATGATAGTACCATTCCGATTGCAACTAGTGCGCCGCCCACAAAGAGGATCAGGTGCGACTTTTTTATCATGCCTTTGCCTCTTTCTGAGCCTCTATATTGGTATTGCAGCCTCGAAATTTAGCCTTGGTTAACAAATTTAGCCTAGGCTAAATTTAAATAAACAAAAAACCAACTAAAATTATCTTGAAGCCGTTCTCAAAGATGTTATTTGCCATAGCAGTAACTGCAGTTCTAGCTTCGCTTTACTTTGTTTACCCAATCTCATCTGATGCAAAAGAAGAAAAGACCTTTGTGACCCATACTGGCGGCGTAATCAAAACATCTGGCGATGTGCTGGATCCGCTATACACTGCGCAAACAGTAGAAATCGATCCCGACAAGTATCTTCGTGAATTTAACTACGGCAGAACATCAAGTGTTGACGGCAAGACAGTACGTGAATACACCATAATTGCAGAAGACGACAAGGTAATGGAGATATCGCCTGGCGTCTTTTACAATGTCTGGACCTTTAATGGGACGGTGCCCGGCCCCACAATACGTGCTACTGAAGGGGACTGGGTCAAGGTAAAATTCATCAACATGGGCTCTAAAACCCACACGATTCACTTTCATGGATTCCATGCCGCAGAAATGGACGGAGTCTTTGAGCCAGTAGGCCCTGGTGGGGGACAATTCATGTACGAGTTTGAGGCAGGCCCGGCAGGTGTCCATCCATATCATTGCCATGTGATGCCACTAGAGGAGCACATCTCACATGGACTGTACGGAGTGTATATTGTAGATCCAAAAGAGCCGCGTCCACAAGCAGACGAAATGGTGATGGTGTTAAATGGGTTTGACACTGACTTTGATGCAGAAAATAATTTCTATGGCGCAAATACTATACCGTTTTACTATCAGCACCACCCAATCCAGATCAAAAAAGGCGAACTTGTGCGAATCTATGTGGTAAACATACTGGAGTTTGATCAGATAAACAATTTCCACCTCCATGGGAATCTATACCATTATTATCCAACAGGCACGTACAGCGTGCCTAGCGCATTTACCGACATGATAACTCTATCGCAAGGCGAGCGTGGAATCATGGAGTTTACCTATGACACTCCTGGCAAGTTCATGTTCCATGCTCACAAGACCGAGTTTGCGGAAAAGGGCTGGACAGGACTGTTCCTAGTGCAAGACGAGGTCTTACAATAATGGAATCTACAAAAACATCCAAGGCAAAAATCGCAGCAGCTGGAATAATCCCACTAGTATTGCTTTCCGTAATGATTGTGTATCTTTTTGGACCTGGCGCCGAGCTTGTAAACTTTGGAACTCCGCTACCAAACATCACAATAGAGCGAGTCGACTTTGTGGAATCTGAAATCCAAGTCACAGTGAGAAACACAGGACCGATAGAATTGTCAATTGCACAGGCCGACGTCAACGACAGAATCCAGCCGGCGGCAATCGAGCCAGACAAGTATTTGGCAAGATTTGAAACAGCTCTGGTCAGAATTCCATATTCGTGGAATGAGGCAGAGCCGTACGAGATAGGCCTCACAGTAAATGACGGAACCCGTTTTGCGCATTCAGTAGAGGCGGCAGCTCCTGCAATCAAGCCAAGCATTGATCTTGTGTCATACTTTGCAGTGATTGGCACCTATGTTGGCATAATTCCCGTATTGATTGGATTGCTTTGGTTCCCGTTTATTGCAAAGATGAGCCCTGCAAAATACAAGTTCTTCTTGGCACTCACCGCAGGCCTGCTTTTGTTTTTGGGAATAGATGCAATAGAAGAAGGAATGGAGATCTCTGCAGAAAGACTCTCTGGCGCATTCAACGGACAGCTGCTTGTTGCAACTGTTGTAGTTGGCTCTTTTGTCGGATTGTACTATGTTTCTGAAAAGCTAGTCAGCCGTGTTTCATCCGCATCCAAGTCAGTAGCCATTGCCCTGATGGTCTCAATAGGAATTGGACTGCATAACCTAGGTGAGGGCTTGGCAATAGGTGCAGCAATTGGCCTAGGCGAAATAGCATTGAGCACATTTCTCATAGTGGGCTTTACCATCCACAATACTACTGAGGGTTTGGCAATAGCTGCTCCCATGGCTCGCCAAAAGCCAATGATTGCAAAACTAACGGCAATGGGAGTGATTGCCGGGGCGCCGGCAATATTTGGAGCATGGATTGGCGGATTCCAATATTCTCCCATTTCTGCAATTATTTTCTTGTCTGTTGGAGCAGGAGCAATATTTCAGGTCATAGTGGCAATTCTAAAATGGATACGACAGGACGAGCAAGGACTCTTGTCTGCACCGACTGCTGCGGGAATTGCAATAGGAATGATAATCATGTATGTGACTAGTATTCTGATCTAGTAGGGCTCTGGATGTATTGTTATGACGGAATTCTTGAAATGACTTCGAATGCTTTGCTCTATTTTTGATGTAACGTCATGGACCTTTTCAATTGAGAGGTCCCTATCAAATGAGCAGTCGATGTCTATTTTGATCAGATCATCAAAGTTCAAGGTCACAATGCTGCCTATCTTTTTGACTTCAGCGTGCTCCTTTAGAAGTTGAATTATTTTTTCATCGTTGGTGTCATATGATTTTAGATCCCTTGGCATTGTAATGTATGGCTCAAGATGTATTGTGATGCGGTCAATTTCTGAAAGCTCCTTTCGTATTTTTTCCTCGATTATCTCTGATATACGGTGTGCATCATCAAGGCTCATCTGCCTGTCCACCATTGCATGAAGACTAACAAATGTAGAGTCAGCTGATGTGTGCTGGCTTACATTGTGTATTCCCTTTACGCCTGAAACACTGGATGCAATCTCATAAATCTTTGAATCCGATGGGACATCTTTCCAGCTGGGCTCAAAGTGTACGGTGATTTCCGAGTTTGAGATGTGATCCTTGATGTTTTTCTCAACCGCAGTCGAAATTTCATGCGCTTTATCAAAACTAACGTCTGCCCGCAATGACACCGTAACATCTGCAAATATCGAGTCACCAGACCTTCTCATAAGAATAGGCCCTGTGCCTACTACTCCCTCTGTGGATAATACGATATTTTGGACCTTGTTTACTAGCTCTGGCGATATGATATCCGTTAGGTCTTGGGCTGTTCTGTATACAAGCTTGATCGCGAGAACGCAAAGCAATCCACCCAAGATTAGTGCTGCAAAGAAATCTCCATGGTCAAAGCCAAATGACACCAATGCAATTCCTGCGATTACGACAAGTGTGGAGCCAAGATCCAAAAATGCATGGTAAAAGTCTGCTTTGAGTGTGGTGCCTCCTAGTTTTGATATGGCACGTCTTAGCAGAACAATTCTGAAAATATCAACACAAATTGTGTATGTGGCACCTGCAAGTGCTAATGTGCTAGTAACTGTAAGGTGAGTCGGACTTTGGATTTTTACGATCGCCTCAAAAATAAAAAAGCATGCAATCAGAAATATTGCAATTCCCCCAATCATTCCCCCAAGGGACTCTACCTTTCCATGGCCGTAGGTGTGCTCTGCATCTGGAGGCTTGATCGCAAATCTTGCTGCCAATAGCAACACGACTGTCACAACACTGTCCAACAATGCATGAATGCTGTCTGTTAGTAATGCAAGACTATTTGATAATACTCCAAAGACAAACTCTACTACAAATGCCGACAAAATGGCTATCAGTGATATCTTGAGCGCCCCAGTCCTTTTCAAAAAGACATTTTCCATCAAAGCAGTATCTACTGGTTTACGAATAAATCATACGGAAACGTTATCTTTGATGGGCACAAAACTCAGACAAATTGAACAAGCTGGCATTGCTGGGAGCGTTAGGATTCTTACTGGTGCCGTTTTTGGCACAGGCAGATGCTGCCAACCCAAATCTGTACGTATCCGCAGAAAACTCGTACTATAACAATCATTTTGCAGGCTCGATGGTAGTAGAAGTAGTAATCAACGATCCATCCCTTTCTGATACCAGCGTAGGCAAGGGTGAGCCAGACGTCACACTAAACGGCAAGAATATCAGAATGGTACAGGCAACCGACGGAAAGTGGTACGGCTATTTTGCAAACCTGGAAAAAGCCAAGATAGCGGACCAAACAGTAGGTCTTGCAGGACGCGGCCTTGACTTTGGTGAATTTTGCAGCAAGGATACAACTGTGTTTGGCCCGTCATTTTCAGAATCTGATGGGATAGCAATACCAAAGACAGGTGCGGCCGGCGCAACAAACGGCAACTCTGGGTTTTCCACATGTACCAGTGTTCCTGCAGGTGCAACCGTCAACAATGTGGTCCGAAGCCCGCGATCAATTAACACAAACTCTGCAATCCCAACAGGACAGATAGGCCTAAACTCTGCAGTCTGGCCAATAATTCAGCTATATTCTTTCAATAATGATGTGGTAATACAATACAATGCAGCTGGCGGAACGCAATCTGTCACACTACAATACGATGAAATACCAAACATTACAACATCGCTAGACAAGACAAACTATCCTCCAATCTCCCAAGTCTTTGTGACTATTCGGGACATGCAGCTAAATCAAGACCCGACATCTAGGGATTCCTGGACATTTAACATTGGTTCGCCACAAACTGTCTTTTATGCGGCATTTACGGAAAATGGTGCAAATGCGGCAGCCGGCGGTGCTGGACTGGTAAATCTCTTATCACAATTATCTTCGCTTGGATTTGAAAACAACGGCAAAATAGCAATGAGCCTTGGCAGTGTTGCAGAACTGCAGGCAAACGGGCATCAAACCGCAACTGTAAGTGATGGTACCACAACATATTCACAAATCATAACTTTTGTAGAGTCCCAGCCAAATTCGGCCACATTTGAGAACTTTGACTTTTCTGACGTGTCTACCATTAAAATCAAATCAAACGCCCCACGGGGACAGTCTGCCATCCTAGAATACGACCAAAAATCATACTCGATTGTGTCTGGCCTAGGAGATGCAAGCATTACACTTGGCACAAACCAGCCTGTTTCTGGGCAAAAGGTTCCAGTTACGGTAAGCGACCCAGACCAAAACGTCAACTCTGGCGCAAAGGACAAGCTTGATGTCTTTAGAAGCACGGCTCTGATTCCTAGTCTCACAATAGGAAATCCAGGCACACTCCAAGGAGCAGGAAGCGTCAAGATCTATGCCCTGTCTACTGACGCGCTGACTGGTGGTACATCCGTTTCATCATCTGTTCCAGACACTGCATCTGATAGACTAGTTCTGGATACCAGACCATCCACTGGAATTGCAAACCAAAGCTTTGAGAAACTGTCTGCAAGCACAGGACTTTCTGCTACAACACTGCAAAATCTCTTGATAAGACTAAACTCTGGCGATCAGGGAACAAACTGGGTAAACTATGATTTCAGATCATTACAAAACCAGCTTGGAATCTCTGACTTTGCAGATACAACAATTCAACTTTTCTTTGGCCTAACCGATGCAACACCTGTAACACTGGTCAGTACTGCAAACATGACAAGTGCAAAGGGATTTGTGCAATTGCCAAATGCTGCAGTTGATGCAATTGCAGCAAAGTCTGGCACTGCATTTTTGGTAGTAAACTTTGACTCGTCAAACAATTCTCCGGCGCAAGGATCTGTATCGTCGGAGACAGACACACAACCCATAGTCTTTGATCTGTTTTCGTTTGGCCGCAAAAACAATGAAGACATTACCAACGGAATCTATAGATTTGAACTGCAAGAGACATCGTCCAGCTCCGGAATATTTACAGGTACCATGGAATATACAATTGCAAACCAGCTAAATCAGTTTGACGCAAACACAATCAAGACACTTCGCACAATAGATGACGATGTCAAGTTTTTTGTCAACCAAAGACTAATTGACGAAAAAGGAATCAACATTGCATACTCTGATGTTGCACAAACCGGCACCAAAACAACTGTGTCGTCAAAAACCGACATTAGGACTCACTCTGGCAGCGCATCGCTGACTACAAACGTCTTTAGATTTGGCCATCCAGTAACCGTGGTTCTAGCGGACCCAGACTTGAACATAAAGCATGATTCCATTGATATCTATATTGTAATAGACGATCCAGCCTCGACAAACGTCGATACTGTAGGCAGCTCAAGCGGAGGAATCCTACTTGAGGTGCTAATCAAGGACATTAGGTACAAGCGTTGTACCATAGGCGGCGTGGCGACTGGCGGCCTTGCAGCAAGCGGATTCTCGCTAATAGAGACAGGACCAAACACGGGACGTTTCGAAGGAGTATTCAAGATGCCTTCAAAAATATGTAACAAGGCAGGCACTGCGCTGATTTCTCCAGCAGGCGGAACAGTTGATCTGAAATATCATGACTTTAGGGATTCATCTGGCCAAGCAAGCATATCTAGTCTGACAAAGACTGCGACAAAGGCAAAGCTGGCCACTCCAAGCTCTGCAAAGCTTGATTCAAAATCATACACATTACCCAGTCCTGGAAAAACAACTGATGTTGTCCTGACAGGCAAGATCCAAGACTACAAACCAGGAACCAAGATCAAGTTCACACTGCAGACACCAGATGGCAAGTCCTCCGTTCTTTATGCAGTTGCTACAAAAAGTGGCAGCTACAAAACAATCGTCATGCTAAAACCAAATTCGCCAACAGGTCAGTATGCAGTTGACATTGATTATCTAAAAAATTATGTCGGCAAAGTGACCTTTATGGTAAAGAAAAAATAATTTTTTGCAAAACTTGATCGAAATGACTAGGTCAAAAAAGGTTCAACAAAACCATATTCGAGTCAACTTTTCTTTCATAGAATACATAAATACCCTGAATTCTTGTATCAGCCTAGACATGAGAGGAGCTGGGAGACTCGTAGTAGTTTTATTGTCAGTAATATTGTTCACATCAACTGGATCAATGGCATTTGGACAGTCTTCACAAATACCGCCCCTGTCAGTTTCAACAGAGCTCCCACTGTACGAATCTGGTGATAGAGTAGTTTTTAGCGGCTTAATCAAGAGCCCGGATGTCAATAATCTGATTGATGTTACAGTCAGAATTGTAGGGCCAATTGTAAATGGAACAGGCGCTACCAATATTGTCACAGTTAAACAAGTGAGTCCTCTCTTAGATGGTACTTTTGCAGATAACTTTGTCGTAGGCGGTCCACTTTGGAATAAAAAAGGCGATTACAAAATCATAGTAAATTATGGCCCACAAAAGGCAGAAACCACGTTCTTCTATAATGGGGGCGAAGACTTGCCAACCCCGCCACCGCCAGTACAATGTGGACCAGATCAAATTATTATCAATAATCAATGTGTCAATCCACCTACAGAACCAACACAACCAAACTGTGGAGCAGGAACTGTGTATGATGAAGAAACCAACTCTTGCATAGTAAAACCAGTAGATACAGTAGAATGTCCACTAGGAGAGGAACTAGTTAATGGTAAATGTGTTGAAACTGGAGAACCAGTAGAACCAACCCCAATCAACTGTGGCCCAGGAACTCACGCTGAAAACGGAATTTGTGTCCCAGATGCAAAAACAGGTGAAAAGAGTGGATGCTTGATTGCAACTGCAGCCTTTGGCACTGAGCTAGCACCACAAGTGCAACTACTCAGAGAAGTAAGAGATGGAACTCTGTATAGCACCGGCGCAGGAACAACATTCATGGCAGGATTCAATGAATTCTACTATGCATTCAGCCCTGCAGTAGCAGACCTGGAAAGACAAAGTCCACTATTCAAGGAAGTAGTAAAGACTGCAATCACTCCAATGCTGTCGACAATGTCAATACTGAACTATGCCAACATTGACTCCGAGCAGGAAATGCTGGGCTATGGTATCGGTGTGATACTGCTAAACATTGGCATGTACTTTGTCGCACCAGCGCTAGTCATAGTCAAAGTTAAGGGCTTGCTCCAAAAAAGACGCCTTTAGGATTATATCCCCTTTTATCAAACCAATTTTATGAACGTAGAATACGAGGAATTCTCTTCCGTTACTGACATTTTCTCATACATGGCAGCTGTCATGCCACCTATGAAAAACACAATGCCGATCAACTACTACAAAGGCTATGTCTTTGCGTTTATTCCACTGACTCATAATGGCGGTGATGTATACCTGATGATATACACAAAGGCAGAACTAGACGGAAGAATTCTGGAATTTGACATCAACGCAAACTCGTACAGAAAGGTAGCCGCAATAGAGAGGGCAGACAAGACATATTTCATTGTCATTTCTCCAAAGAGAAACACAATTGCCGATGAGGCAATCAAAAAGCTAGGCTAGTTTTTTTAAAAACCAACGCCAAACTATACCATTGAAAAAGCTAGTCGCTGTAATTTTTGCAATCCTGCTTTTATCAAGTGTTATGAGTATTGCGTCTGCAAAAAGATTTGAGGTAAAGTATGATCCTCTGCCAAACAGATTTGAAGGAACACCAACATTTTGTACTAAAGAGCCTGCACAGGATCCAAATGTTCCAGAAAGTATCATTCCAATTCTCCTAAAAAAGACCAAGGCAAACTTGGATGCGTGGATTGGTCCACTCAAATCATCCTCTCAGCGCGACGCAAAATGGGACATAAACTATGTAGAGATTCCGCGAAGCAAACAGGCAAGCTTTGATTATGCAAAGTGTAATGTGATAATATCATTTCTGAAAACCCCGCCGCAAGGACTGGAAGGAGTCGAAATCCTTGGAAGGCACTATTTCAAAGACAACACAAACCACGTTGAAATCTATTACCAAGGATACGGAATATGTGAGACTAAGGATTCCCAGTGGACATACTGGTATACGTGCCAGCAGGACTCGCCAAAACTAATTGTTGCAATGGAGGCAATTCTGCGACACGAGCTTGGCCACGCAATGGGCCTAGGGCATTACATTTCTGAAGAACTTCTCTACACTGGAGGCCTAGGACACCCGTCCTCGATAATGGTGCCAATCTTGGATGTATTGGCAAGCCCAAGCCACACTCCACTGGATCCTGAACTAATGGAGATAATGCCTGTAGATATTGCCAAGCTCAAAGAAATCTATGGCAACGATGGTTGGGGCAAAAAAACAGAAATAAAAAAAGAAAAAGCCAACTCAAAAGTAATCCAGATAAAAAATGGCAAAGCAATAATTGAAAAAATAACTGTCCAAATTCCTCCAGAACTATACAAAAAAGGCCAAAAGGCAAATGTTATACTATTACATGACGGAAAGACAGACACGCAAAAAGTTCTGGTAAACAGCAAGGGCAAGCTGGATTATACATTCAAGATAACCGACAAGACGGTACCTGGCAAATACGAAATCACAATAAACTATCTTGGAAAGACAATAAAGAAATTCTCTTACGAAATCAGATAATTATCTTGTGTATGTTGGGGCAGCTACTGATCTGCTTCTTGCGTATTTTTCGACAATCTCTTCTGGGAGTTTGCCGTTGAACAAATCCTTGCAGAGACCTCGCAAATATCTCATGATGGCCCAAGTTCCTGCCTTGATCAATCCATACATGAAGATCTTCATTGGCGGGCCGTATGTTTTGTTTCTTAGAATTATAGGAACAATATCATTGATTACGCGCAAGTTGTTCTCCCAGCATCTCCAGAAGAGCGTGAACTGGGCTTCGTTGAGGTTTCCAAAGTGCATCGAGTTCTTTTCAGAAAAGTCTTGGTATAGTAATGGCGCGACCAGTCCTCTAAAGCCGGTCTTTCTAAAGTCTTCAATTAGGTCTATGGTATATTGAGTCTCATCTGGTGTTTCGTCTGGCCAGCCGATGATCAGTGTGGCTGCCGGGAACCAATGGTTTTCATTCATTATTCTTGCACCCTCTCGCACAACCCAACCCCACTCGTCAGTTGAGAATGGTTTTGTTTTGACCCCTAGATGCTTTTTGACCATTCTTGGCGCAACTGTTTCAATTCCGAGATTTGTTGCAAGCCATCTACCGTTTGTGTGCATTTCGTTGATTTCAGACATTTGTTTTAGTAGTGTTGGGTCTGCAGCAATTGCTGAGAATGTCATGTGTGTTGTCCCAACAAAGTTTGCTCCTAGGCCCTTGAGGTTTTTCCATAAATCAGTGATTGCGTCCCTGTTTGGCTGGAAATCCTTGTTGTCGCATCCGTATAGTAGCATCTCATCAGAGTGCAGCCAAATAGAGTCAAAGCCGTAATCGAGGTTTATCTTTGCCTCATGTTGTAATCGTTCAATTGGCAAGTCCTTCTTTGAGCGCTTGTTCACATCGCAAAAGTCACATCCACGACCACATCCTCGCATTGCCTCTATTAGCGAGTTGACAGTTGGGCCTTCAATTACTGGAATGTTTTGTATGTTTTTGACAAAGCAGTGCATTAGCTCCGGTGCGTCTCCGCCTTCTAGGTCCTTGAATAAATCCAGTGCAAGCTCGTCTGCTTCGCCTACTACAACTGTGTCAATTCCATGAATCTTCATTCTATCCGATTTTGCAAGCTCCCATGCGCCGTTTCCACCTACTACAACCTTGAAATCATATTTTTTCTTTAGCTGGATGATATTTGCGCACATGCGCTTGAACTTCATTGCAACATAGGATAATTTTTCAGGGGACATGGTTGTGGTGACTGGCGCCATTCCAAGTGGGTCCATTACGTTGATGCCAACTACCTTGGTGTCTGGGCCAATTGCCTTGGAGAGGTAATCTGGATTTGCAACAAAGATTTCATCTCGTCTGTACCCTTGGAGCAGTGCGGATTCCACTCTTCTTAATCCAACTTGGGCTACCTTTGCCTCACCCGTGTTTGGGTCTGTCTCCACTGCTGGACAAAAAACCTTGTCAAAGACCCATTCTGGGAGAAGCTCGTATGGGCCGCATGCAATAAACCCGTAAAGGAAATTTCCTCGATAGTTTGTCATTAAACTGCGGTCAGCAGTAAGAACAATACGTTTGCCAGCCAATTACACATTGACTTTCTATAAGGTATAAATTATTTTCCCGCTCTCAAACTTAAATTGCAATCAAATCTACACATACCATGAAAGAAGTATCAGAGCCACGGCACATGGAGCCACACCTCTCCGAGTCCAGCGGAGTTCGCGATTTTGTATTTGGGTTTGGAGACGGAATCAACACATCACTTGGTATTGCTGCGGGGGTGGGCGGTGCTGACGTTTCTTCCAATATTATCATTTTAGCTGCCCTAGTCGGAATGTTTACTGGGGCAAAAGCAATGGCAGTACAGAACTATCTGGCAGTCAAAGCCCAGCAAGAACTCCTCAAATCCGAAATTGCACGTGAAGAATGGGAAATTGAGAACAAGCCGGAAATAGAGCGCCAAGAAATAGAGGAAATCTACAAGGCAAAAGGCTTTGAGGGAAAAGACCTGGAAATGATCGTAAACAAGATTACATCAGACAAAAAAGTCTGGCTGGACACAATGCTCACAGAGGAGCTAAAACTAAATGTGGATATACTTGGCAACCCTCTAAAGAGCGCACTGCGAATGTTTGGTGCATTCTTGGTTGGCGGAATATTGCCGATAATTCCGTTTTTCTTTGCGCAAGGATACACTCCTCTGATAATAGCAATTGGAATAAGCTTGTCTACATCGTTTGCAGTGGGCGCAGTAAAGTCAAGGCTTGCTCAGACAAACATTATCAAAGGCGGCCTTGAAATGGCAGGCCTAGGAACTGGAATTGCGCTAATTGGATTCGGAATTGGATCCGAGCTTGCAAATCTCGGAATTATCGACGTCTAGCCAGATTTGCAATGTTTGATGCAACTGCTCCCGCACCAATGCCGTTGTCGATATTTACTACGGACAATCCAAGAGAGCAGCTCTGAAGCATTGATGCTAGTGCAGCAACTCCTTTTTCTCCATAGCCGTATCCTACAGATGTTGGCAGGCCTATTACCGGCACATTAACCAGGGATGATACTACAGATGCCAGTGCTCCCTCCATTCCAGCTGCCACAATAATCACATCCACATCGGACTCGATGAATTTTTTTATGATTGGAAATATTCGGTGCATGCCGGCAATTCCGACATCGTACGTGGTTATGGTATTACAATGCATTGCCTCACATGTGAGTCGAGCCTCTTCAGCAACACCAATGTCGGATGTGCCTGCAGTGACAATTCCCACACTGCCGCCTGTATTTTTGAGCGTGTTTTTGTAGATTAGAAGAGTGGTAGTGTTCTTACCGTCCTTGATTTTGAGCCTTTTTGCCTTTGCAAATTTGACTATTCCAGAATAGTCCTTTTTCTGAATTCTAGATATCAGAACAGAGTTTGATTTTTCCATTACGCGTATAATGATTTTTTTAATTTCATCTGGGGTTTTTCTTTCCGCAAATATTACTTCGGGAATGCCTTTACGGTGCTTTCTGCCCATATCTATTTGGGCAAAATCTTCTATCTTTTCTATTGAATATAGTGAGAGGAGCTTTTTTGCCTCTGATACAGTAATCTTACCAATTTTGAGTGATTCTAAAACGTCTGTTACTTCCATTATTTTGGATTTGATTGACTTGATTAAAAAACTGATCAGATGCCTGCAAGTGCAGACTTTACACTTTCTACTCCCTTGAGGAAGTTTTCCTTTTCTTGTACATCCAAGTCCAACTCGATTATTTTCTCTATGCCCTTTCTGCCAATCACTGCTGGAACGCCAATTGATACGCCGGACTGGCCGTATTCTCCGTCTAGTGGTGTTGCAACTGGAATTACCTTCTTTCTGTCTTTTAGTATTGCATCAACTATGGTGGATATTGCGTTTCCTGGGGCGTGAACCGTGGCTCCCTTGAGCTCAATTACTTTGGCTGCCACCTGCTTTGTGTTTTGGACAAGCTCGGCTAGCTTTTCTTTTGGAAGTATTGAGTTTAGTGGGATTCCAGAAACTGTGGAAAATCTTGGCAATGGCAACATGTTTTCTCCGTGTTCGCCTATGACTAGTGCACGAATGGATTCTCTGGAATGGCCTGTTGCTTCGTGGATAAACTGGATGAATCTTGATAAATCTAGCATTCCACCCATTCCTACAACTCTGTTTCTCTCAAAGCCAGATGTTTGAAATGAGATGTGAACCATTGGGTCCAGTGGGTTTGTTACTGGAACTATGATAGAGTCGTCTGCGTATTTTTTGATATTTTCAACTACTCCTTTTACAATTCCTGCGTTGATCTTGAGCAGATCCATTCTGGTCATGCCTGGCTTGCGTCCTGAGCCTGCCACAACTACAACAACCTTGGAACCCTTCATTTCTGAATAATCGTTAGAGCCTCGGACTGTGACATCAATTCCCTGCTCTGATAGCATGTGGTTGATATCCATTGCCTCGCCCTGTGGCAATCCGTTTACTACGTCTAACAGTAGAATTTCTTTATCGACTTTTTTTAGTGCAGAAAATAATGCTGCATCTCCACCAACTTTGCCTGAGCCGATAATTGTAATCATTTACATTTTGCGACTTTTTTGCTCTGTAATTAAATCTATTGTGATTATGTGGAAATTTTTTTGGTTGCTACCGAGAATTTATATGCATTTTTGAAGCCTTGATGATATGGTTCTTGTAATAGATCCGCAGATTGCCGGAATCTCTGGAGACATGTTGTTATGCGGTTTGGTGGATCTTGGAGCAAAAAAATCTAAAATTATTTCTGGAGTAAAAGCATCAGAAAAATTCCTACATCATTCCAAAATAACAAAAATTGATTTTAAAAAAATAGACAAACACGGAGTAAATGCTACTTCCTTGGTTTTGAAACTAGATGAACATCATCATGACAGAAAGGGAACAGAAATCCAGGACTGCATTGTAAAAACTGCCCAAAAAATTGGACTATCTGAGAGGGCTACAAAATTTGCCAAAGACAGCATAGAGACATTAATTTCTGCAGAATCTAAAATCCACGGCGTACCAAAGAATTCTGTTCATTTTCACGAGGCGGCAAGCATTGACACTGTGATTGATATTGTCGGTACTGCAATAGCGCTAGATGATCTGAGATGTTTTGATCACCAAATAATTACAATGCCTATTGCTGTAGGAAACGGCACAGTTTCGTTTTCGCATGGAATGGTATCAAATCCAGCAGGAGCCGTTTTGGAGATATTTGCAAAATCTGGCGTAATAATTTCTGGAAACAATGCAAAATCCGAGCTTACCACGCCTACTGGAGCCTGCATGCTTGTGAATATGGCAGACAGATGCGCCCAGCACTACCCACTAATGAAAATAGACTCGGTAGGATACGGGGCAGGCCAGAAAAACTTTGAAGGATTCTCCAATGTCTTGAAGCTGGTGCTAGGGGGGCAATCCCAACTAGAATCCGACACTGTAAGTGTCTTGGAGACAAACGTAGATGATGTCTCTGGCGAAGTGCTTGCACACGTAATTGACAAAACAATGTCGAGCGGTGCAAAAGATGTATCCATAGTTCCAACAATGACAAAAAAGGGAAGGCCAAGCCACATGATCTCTGTTATTTGCTCTCCAAAAGACGTGGACAAGCTAGCAAACGTCTTGATTTCGGAGACTGGAACATTGGGAATACGAATTCGCTCATCGGAGAGATTCATCGTTCCAAGAAAAATCATCCCAATTAAAGTAAAAATCCAAAACAAGGACTTTACAGTACGGTGCAAAATCGCAGGAAAGTCCTTCAAAGTAGAATACGACGACATCAAAAAAGTCTCTGAAAAGCTAGCCCTGACATTCAAGCAAACCGAAGAATTAATCAAAGCCGAAGTAAGAAAGCAACTAAAATGAAACTAGACTCTCTGAATGATTGGTTTTCTGATAAGAAAAGCGTGCTTGTGGCATTGTCTGGTGGAGTAGACAGTGCACTAGTTGCTTACTCTGCATATTACACTCTTGGAGAATCTGCAGTCGCAGTTACTGCCGATTACAAAACCCTGGCACAAGAAGAGCTAGAATCTGCCAAAAAAATCTGCCAAGAAATTGGAATTACACACCTAATCATATCCTATGATGAGCTGGAAAATCCGGATTTTGTCAAAAACGACCAGAACCGATGCTTTCATTGCAGATCCGAGCTTGCAGACCATCTCATCAGACTAGCTAGGGAGAAAAACATCGAGACAATAGTGGATGGGACAAATCTAGATGACCTTGGCGATTACAGGCCAGGCATAGTTGCGCTACAAAACAACGGAATTAGGAGCCCACTTGTGGAATCTGGTTTGACAAAAAAAGAGGTACGAGATGCAGCAAAATCAGTCGGACTCTCTGTCTTTGATAGACCGTCAAACTCTTGCCTTGCCTCGCGTATTCCTTGGGGACAGCGAGTCACAGCAGAAAGACTGGCAAGAATTGAGATGGGAGAGATATTTGTCAAGCAGCAAATCGGTGCGCGACAGATACGTGTTCGTGACATTAACGGTGCAGCAAAAATCGAGATAGGCACTGACGAATTGCACTTGATTCAAAATGCAAATCTTGAGGAATTAACATCCAAACTAAAGTCAATTGGATTTGAATCTGTAACAATAGATGAAACAGGATACAGGCCGGGCAAAATCAACGTGATTGCTGATTGATATATCTGGATCATGCGGCATCAACTCCGATTGCTGACTCTGTACTGCAAGAAATGATGCCGTATCTGAAAGAAAACTTTGGTAACCCTTCTTCGATTCATAGATTTGGCAGACTAGCTACCAAGGCAATCGAGTCTGCAAGAAAAAGAGTAGCAGAGCTAGTCGGTGCCAGTCCAGCCGAGATTCTCTTTACGTCCGGTGGAACGGAATCCAACAATACTGCCATACATGGAATAATGACTCAAAACAAATCAAGGCAGCTAATCACAACATCCATCGAACATGATGCAATACTAGAGCCGTGCAAAAAGCTAGAATCTGCCGGATTTGATGTTGTTTATCTTCCAGTTGACTCTACTGGGCTAATTGATCTGCAAAAGCTAGAATCAGTAATTTCTGAAAAAACTGCACTGGTCAGCATAATGCTTGCAAACAATGAGGTTGGGACAATACAGCCAATTGCCGAAATTGCCAAAATCTGCAAAAAGCACAACGTGTTATTGCACACCGACGCTGTTCAGGCAGTGGGAAAAATTCCAATTAACGTAAAGGAACTGGGAGTTGATCTAATGTCGATATCCTCTCATAAAATAAACGGGCCAAAGGGAATTGGCGCGCTATACATAAGGCATGGCGTCGCACTCGACCCCTTCATTTTAGGTGGCGGACAGGAAAACGGAATGCGCTCTGGCACGGAAAATGTGGCAAACATTGTGGGATTTGGAAAAGCGTGCCAACTTGCCAAAGAGAATCTGGAGAAAAATTCTATCCATCTGGAAAGCCTTCGCAATTACCTGGTGCAGCGAGTCTCATCAGAGATATCTCACGTCACAGTAAATGGCAACAAGGAAAAACTGCCAAACAATGCACACTTTACATTTCTGGGAGTAAACGGAGAAGATCTCATAATAAAACTGGACGAATATGGTGTTGCGGCATCAACTGGCTCTGCATGTTCTGTCAAGACGCAAAAGGCATCACATGTTCTGATGGCAATGGGTTTTTCTCATGAGCAAATTACTGGCTCGCTTCGGCTAAGCCTTGGCATATCAAACACAAAATCCGAAATTGATCAGACAGTTGATTCTCTAAAAAATATTGTAGTAGAACTGCGTTCGGTTTCTCCGTTTAAGGCAAAATACGGATTCTAGCTAAATCGCAAAAACGTACTCTTCTTTGATAATATCAAAACGGATGATACTGCAATTACTAGTATCAGTATTGCAATTGGTCCAAATTCCGGCACTACATAGGTTCCAATTATTTCGATATCAGAGTCGCCCTCTTGGAATTGTATTGTGATGAGTCTTGATTCCGGTCTTACTGATGACTCTTGGTATGGCACTTCCAGTCCGTCGATATAGATGATGTATTTGTCATCATCACCAGTTCTTCCGTTAGGGCCTGTCTTTGCATCAATCCATTCTCTTCCCAAGTCCAGTGTTATGGAGCCATCATCGTCTGCTTGTATTGTGATGATTAGGCCCAAAATTGCCGGGTCTACTATGATGTTCTTTACTGTGCCGCCGTTTATTGTATATGGCACATCAAACGTTCCTTGGTCGCCTGCTCTTACCTCAAAGATTTGCGATGGATTCTGTCCTGTAGCAGTTGTCTGAAAATTAAAACTAGTCTCAAAAACGTTTCCAGTGACACCATATGATGCCTGAATTACATATTTTCCATCCTGCTTAAAGTATGGTCCGTCTGCAATCAGTGAATAGCTATATGTGCCATCTTGTGCAACATCTACTTGGGCAATGTGTACCCGATTTGTGTCGCGAAACACTTGGACTAGTAAAGGCGTGTTTGGCAAAAACGCGTCTACCTTACCTGAGATTATGACTGCCTCGCCTTCAGAGTAAAATGGCTTGGCTACGCAGACCTGTTTGCATTCTGTCTGGGCAAATGCAAAGCCATAGCCTAGTGGCGCAAATGCAACCAAAAACAAAATCAAAATATGGCTAAACTTCACATCAAAGCTTTAGGATAATCGTATATTTCCTTTTCTCGGAATTTGTACTAAAAAATGAAAAAAGTATAGAGACTTTAGTATCTTGGTGAGATGCTAAGTCGTGTTCTTGCAGAAACTGCAATTATGGATACAATTGCTACTGCGAGAATGATTGCTGCCATTGTGCCAAATTCTGGAACTGCATAAGTACCTATGATCTCAATCTGTGAAGCGCCCTCTGGAACAATGATCTCGACCCATCTTGTTGAATCGTCGCTATCAACTTCCTCATAGTCTGCTTCATCATCATCAACTAGGACAATGAAGTCTACATCAGAGCCGTCCTCTGTTGCATCCAAAACATCTCTTGGAATTGCGAGTGAGACGAATCCGTCGCCTTCAGTTTCGATTTTCAGAATGAGTGATTTTGTTGCACTGCTGACAGAGGATCCTGTAGCTACTACTCCATCTGCTTCAAATGGAACACAGTAGACTTCTCCACCGCCTTTTACTGCAAGCTCACCATCACCACATGCTGCCTCTCCCATTGGTGCTTCACCTACGAGCTCAATTGCGACCTTGTCGTTGATTTCTTGTGGGCCATATTGTGCTCTGACGGTGTACATACCATTTGCGTTAAAGAGAGCGCTTGAGGTGCTAAACACTGTTTCAAATGTGTTGTCCTCTGAAACTTCGACTTGATGAATGCTCACAATGTTGTTTTGTGGACCAATCACTGTGACTGTTACTGGGAAGCCAGGTTTGATGTTTGCAACTGTGCCACTTACTACAACTTCAGACTCGTGGTCATAGACTCGACTGTCTGTCCAAACCGCGATTGGCAAGTCATTTTGAGCTGCCAAGTTGGCTTTTGTGTAAATGTCGTCGCTGCCACAATCTGGGCATGCCTCTTCGTCGAAAGTAGATGCATAAGTTGGTACTATTGCTAAAGTGCCTGCTGCAGCTAATATGGCAATTAGCACTGATAGTGCATAACTATTCATCTTGATTGGCGATTAGAATGCTGACTATTTATGTATATTTAAAAAATGAAAAAAGTTGAAGATCTAGTATTTTGGCAGGATACTTAGTCTGCTTCTTGATATGGCAACTATTGATACAATTGCCACTGCAAGAATGATTACTGCGATTGTGCCAAATTCTGGGATCACGAAGGTTCCGATGATCTCGATCTGAGTGTTTCCGTCCTCAAATGGTATGGTCAAAGTGCGATCTTCGGAGGTGGTCGTTTCCTCAAAGTCCACTTCTGCTCCATCTACTAGGACGAAAAAGCTGTCATCTTCACCGCTCATTCCGTCTGGACCAAGTCTTGCATCAAGGATGCTTCTTGGGATAATCAGTTTTACTTCGCCATCGTCCGTTGTCTCTATCTCTACGATTAGGGACTTTGCCTGGACGTCTGGGGTAATGCTGAGTATTTTACCTCCTTTTATGGAGTATCCGACTGAACCATCTTCTGGGTTTGCCAATGGGAATGTCTTGCCCTTTGGTCCTGGAATTATGTCTCCGGAGCCACCAAACTCAAAGCTTGTCTCTGCAGTTCTTGTTGCTGTTCCATATAGCACCTTTACGGTGTATTCTCCAGCAGATCTCCACAGAGGACCGCCAGCAGTCAGGTCAATTCCAAATGTATTCTCATCTGAAACTGGCAATTGTTGTATAGTCACAATGTTACCGTTAGCGGCAATGACTGTTATGGAGACATCATAGCCAGACAGTCTTTCTCTGACTGAACCTGATACTGTGATTGTCTCTCCGTCCTCGTATGCCTCTTTGTCGGTACTAACTGTGACTGCATCTACAAATTCCTGAGCAAAAGCTGGTACTGCTACTGAGCCTGTAGCCAGAATTGTAAACAACGCTAGTGTTGCGTACAGAGTATTCATCTTGCTTTTTCGTTCTAACGAATACTATTTAAGCTTAGGAAAAAAATCATTGACTAATAGCGAAAAATATTGGATTTTTGCGTGGATCTTGATTAACTATATATAAAGTCTTTTTAGAGTTTTTTTAGTTTGTTTGGTAATTTTCAAGATTTAGCTAATGCTATCCATGGTGAGAAAAGTGGCAACTAAAAAGACACACGTTCTAGTACCTGATCACATTTACGTACCAAAACACGAGATTATGACTAAAAAGGATGCAGAAGAAGTACTCAAAAAATTCAACTGCAAGCCAACTGAGGTGCCACTGATTTTTGCAAACGATCCAGCAATTATCGGACTTGGCGTAAAACCTGGTGACATGATAAGAATTACAAGAAAAAGCCCAACTGCTGGCGAGAGTATCTATTACAGATATGTGGTGGAGATCTAAATGACCGATCCATCTAACAAACGCTGGCCAATTATTCAAGACCTTCTAAAAAGAGAGGGAATTGCAAGACAGCACCTAAACTCCTTTGATGAATTTCTAGAAAGAGGTCTACAAAGTATCATTGATGAAGTAACACAAATTGAAATTGAAAACGCAGAATATCCATACAAGATTCAGCTTGGCAAAGTAAAACTACAACAGCCAAGGATGATGGAACTTGATGGCTCTATTACACACATCACACCAACAGAGGCAAGACTGAGAAACGTATCGTATTCAGCACCAATAATGATGGAGGCAAGCGTAGTAGAAGACGGCAAAATCCTAGAATCTAGATTCGTCCACATTGGTGACATTCCAGTCATGGTAAGATCAAACGCATGCATTCTGCACAACTTTTCCACTCAAAAATTAATTGAACACGGAGAGGATCCAAACGACCCAGGTGGATACTTTATCATCAACGGCTCAGAACGTGTAATCGTAGGACTAGAAGATCTATCCTACAACAAAATTATTGTCGACAAGGAAAAGGTCGGAGGCAACGATGTCTTCAAGGCCAAAGTCTATTCTTCCATTGTTGGTTATCGCGCAAAACTAGAACTTGTAATGAAAAACGACGGACTGATCGTTGCAAGAATTCCTGGCTCACCAGTAGACATTCCAGTAGTTACTCTGATGAGAGCCCTCGGACTAGAATCTGACAGGGAAATCGCAGCAGCAGTTTCTTTGGTGGAATCTATCCAAAATGAATTAGAGGCGTCATTTGAAAAAGTAGCCGAAGTCCAAACATCAAAGGATTCCATTGTGTATATTTCAAAGAGAATCGCGCCAGGTATGCTAGAAGAATTCCAAATCAAGCGAGCAGAAACACTACTTGATTGGGGTCTATTGCCACACCTAGGCAAGCACCAGGAAAACAGAAGAGAAAAGGCACAATTCCTCGGAGAAGCCGCATGCAAGCTAATCGAGCTAAAATTGGGCTGGATATCTCCAGACGACAAGGACCATTATGGTAACAAAGTAATCAAGTTCGCAGGACAAATGCTAGCTGACCTGTTCAGAACTGCATTTAGAAACTTGGTCCGAGACATGAAATACCAACTGGAAAGATCCGGACAAAAGCGAGGAATCAATGCAGTAGCAGCTGCCATCAGACCAGGTATTGTCTCTGATAAACTAAACAATGCAATTGCAACAGGAAACTGGGGCAGAGGAAGAGTAGGAGTAACACAACTGCTCGATAGAACAAACTATCTGTCCACAATTTCACACCTTCGAAGAATCCAATCACCATTATCCAGAACACAGCCAAACTTTGAGGCAAGAGACTTGCACCCAACTCACTTTGGAAGAATCTGTCCAAGCGAAACACCAGAGGGCTCTAACTGTGGTCTAGTCAAGAACTTGGCATTATCTGCTATAATATCAGTAAACGTTTCACCAGAAGAAATCATCGAAAAACTCTATGATTTAGGTTCAGTCCACTTTACAGACGCCAAAGAAGATCTGAAACGAGACGGAACACGTGTCTTCGTTGACGGAAGACTAGTTGGATATTACAAGGACGGCGACAAGCTAGTAGAATCATTGCGTGATCTGAGAAGAAACTCCAAGATTCACCCACACGTAGGCATTTCATTTTTCAAGCCAAACGTAGAAGGCGCAACAAAGCGACTGTACGTTAACTGTAATGCAGGCCGTGTCTTGAGACCACTAATTGTAGTCAAGGACGGAAAACCACTACTCACACAAGAACTAATCGACAAAGTATCAAAGAAACTCATGTCTTGGAACGACTTGCTCCGAATGGGCATAATTGAGCTAAACGATGCAAACGAGGAGGAAAACTGCTACATCACAATAGATGACAAGGACACAAAGAAATTCACTCACCTCGAAATATTCCCATCTGCAATTTTAGGAGCAGGAGCATCAATCATTCCATATCCAGAGCACAACCAGTCTCCAAGAAACACATACGAGTCTGCAATGGCAAAACAAAGCCTTGGATTCTCAACACCAATGATGAACACCAGCACATATGTTAGACAGCATCTCATGTGGTATCCACAAACACCAATTGTAACTACCAAAGCACTAAACTTGCTTGGAATGGAAGACAGACCGGCAGGACAAAACTGTGTCGTTGCAGTGTTGCCATTTGACGGATACAACATTGAAGACGCAATTGTAATTTCCAAAGCAGCAGTGGATAGAGGCCTAGGAAGAACATTCTTCTATAGAATCTATGAAGCTGAGGCAAAACAATACCCAGGCGGAATGAGAGACAATTTCGAAATTCCAAACGCAGAAGACAACATTCGAGGATACAAGGGAGAAAAGGCATATCGATTACTAGAAGAAGACGGCGTAATTGCAACAGAATCAAACGCAGTTGGCGGAGACATTCTGATTGGCAAGACCAGTCCTCCAAGATTCATGGAAGAGTATAGAGAATTCGAGTCCAAGGGACCATACCGAAGAGACACATCAATTGGCGTTAGACCATCAGAGACTGGTGTTGTAGATACCGTAGTCATGACACAATCCAACGAGGGCGGCAAAATGTACAAGATTAGAGTTAGAGACATGAGAATTCCAGAAATCGGTGACAAGTTTGCATCAAGACACGGACAAAAAGGAGTTGTCGGAATTTTAGCAAGATACGAAGACTTGCCATATACTGCAGAGGGAGTTATCCCAGACGTATTGATCAACCCACACGCATTCCCATCACGTATGACAGTTGGAATGTTCATGGAATCTGTGTCTGGCAAAGCTGCCGCAGTTAGAGGTGCAAGATTTGACGGCTCTGCATTTGTAGGAGAAAAAGTAGAAGAAATCAAGGCAGCACTTGAAGGCTCTGGCCTGAAATATTCTGGTAAAGAAATAATGTATGACGGCAGAACTGGAAAACCATTCCCAGTAGAAGTCTTCATCGGAGTTGTGTATTATCAAAAACTGCACCACATGGTGGCAGACAAGATTCACGCAAGAGCAAGAGGCCAAGTCCAAATGCTGACCAAGCAACCAACAGAAGGTCGTGCAAGAGGAGGAGGACTCAGATTTGGTGAAATGGAACGAGACTGCCTAATCGCATACGGTGCATCAATGATTCTCAAAGACAGACTATTGGATGAATCAGACAAGTCTGAAATCTATGTCTGTGAGCGATGTGGACTAGTTGCATATCATGATGTTAAACAAAGAAAATACGTTTGCCGTGTCTGCGGAGACAAGGCAAAGGTTTCATCAGTTTCTGTGGCATATGCGTTTAAGCTGTTGCTCCAGGAAATGCAAAGCCTCAACGTAGCACCAAGACTAATGATCAAGGAGAGAGTGTAATTGTCAGTTCAAACAGTAAAATCAATTGACGGAATCAAATTCTCAGTTTGGTCCCCAACTGAAATTAGAAAATACTCTGTAGCTGAAATCACGGCACCAGAGACATACGACGAAGACGGAATGGCAGTACAGGGAGGACTAATGGATGGAAGACTAGGAACACTAGAGCCTGGACAAAAATGCCTCACATGCGGAAACACTGCAGCAAGATGCCCTGGACACTTTGGCCATATTGAGCTAGCAGAGCCAGTATTGCACATTGCATTTATCGATAACATTCACAAATTACTACTAGCCACATGTCGCTCTTGCTCCAGACTAAAACTCCCGCAAGAAGACTTGGACAACTATGGCCAAATTCTAAAGAAAGAAGCAGCATACACAATAATTTCACAAAAGAGAATCCCAGATGAAATCCTGGATAAAGCAAAGAAGGCAAAGGAATGTCCACACTGTGGAAAGCCTCAATACGACATGATTTTCACAAAGCCAACAATATTCATCGAAAAAACCGAAATTGGTGAGCACAGACTATTACCAATTACAATACGAGAGAGATTTACACAAATCAGGGACGAAGACCTAAGACTCTTGGGCTATGATCCAAATACTGCAAGACCGGAATGGTTCATTCTCCAAGTATTGCCAGTACCGCCAGTAACAGTCAGACCATCAATCATTCTGGAAACAGGTATCAGATCAGAAGATGACTTGACCCACAAAATGGTCGACATTATTCGTGTAAATCAAAGACTCAAGGAAAGCAAGGACGCAGGAACACCACCATTAATCGTCCAAGACCTAGTTGATCTGTTACAATATCACACAACCACATACTTTGATAACGAAGTTTCTGGAATTCCACAAGCTCACCACAGATCTGGCAGACCACTAAAAACACTAACACAACGACTCAAAGGAAAGGAAGGAAGATTCAGAGGCTCACTATCTGGTAAAAGAGTAGACTTTTCCAGCAGAACCGTAATCTCCCCAGACCCAAGCCTTGATCTGTCCGAAGTAGGCGTACCAGAGGCAGTAGCGAAAAAGCTAACAATTCCAGAAATTGTAACTGAATGGAACATTGAGAGAATGCGAGAGCTGGTAATCAACGGACCGGAAAAGTTCCCAGGTGTCAATTATATCGTAAGGCCAGATGGTGTCAAAATTAGACTGGATTTCGTAGAGGACCGCTCTATAATTGCACAAAACCTCGAAGTCGGTTATCTAGTGGAAAGACACCTAGCAGACGGCGACATTGTAATGTTCAATCGACAACCATCACTGCACCAAATGTCAATTATGGCTCACTATGTGCGAGTTCTTCCAGGAAAAACATTCAGACTGCACCCATCAGTATGTCCACCATACAACGCAGACTTTGATGGGGACGAAATGAACTTGCACGTACCACAAAGCGAAGAAGCTAGAGCAGAAGCAATTCTACTGATGAGAGTACAAGACCAGCTAATCTCACCAAGATACGGAGGACCAATCATCGGAGGACTAAGAGACTTTATCACAGGATCATACCTTCTAACTAAAGATGATACAATGCTTACACCACAAGAATTTGCAAACTATGCAATGCTTGGAGGATACGAGGGAACATTCCCAGAACCAGCAGCAAAGGGAATGTATTCTGGAAAGCAGCTCTTCTCGCTGTTCTTGCCATCTGATTTCAACTATGTAATCACATCAAAATGGTCCAAGGGAACAAAAGGCGCACCAAAAGACGTTGTAATCAAGAACGGCCAGCTAATCAGCGGTGTAATTGACAAGGCGTCAATTGGCGCAGAAGAGCCAGAGAGCGTCTTGCACAGAGTCGCAAAAGACTATGGTAACGCAGTTGCAAAGAAGTTCCTCAACTCTGTACTAATTGTGGCAAAACAGTTCATCACTCACTATGGATTCAGCTATGGTTACTCTGATCTGGAACTATCAGAAAAAGTACGATCTGACATTCATGCAGGAACCGACGAAGCATACAACACAGTATATGATTTAATTTCACAGGCAAAGAAAGGCACACTAAAACTGACAAGAGGTCTTTCTGCAGACGAAGCACTAGAAGCGTACATTGTAAACGAATTGTCAAAAGCAAGAGACAAGGCTGGCAATACCGCAGACCAACAACTAGAGAAAAACAACGCAGCAAGAATCATGGCAACAACAGGTGCCAGAGGCTCATCACTAAACATTGGCCAGATGGCAGGTGCACTAGGACAACAGTCAATTCGTGGTAATAGACTAAACAAGGGCTACAACAATCGAGCATTGCCGCACTTTAAGGAAAATGACGACAACCCAGACGCACACGGATTTGTAAAATCAAACTATAGAGACGGATTATCCACAATAGAGTTCTTCTTCCACGCAATGGGAGGAAGAGAAGGTCTAGTAGATACTGCAGTCAGAACCCAGCAATCTGGTTACATGCAGAGAAGACTAGTCAATGCACTCGAACACATCAAGCTAGAATACGACAACACAGTGCGCGACCCACACGGCCACATCATCCAGTTCCTGTATGGTGAGGACGGAATCGATGTAGCAAAGTCTGACCACGGAGAAGCATTCAACATTAACAGACTAATCGAATCCGAGACAATCGTAGACACTGGCAAGAAAATTACCAAAGAAGAAGCAGAAGACATGCTAAAGAAATACACCAAGCCATTCAACCCAAGACTAACTGGTTTAGTAGAAGAATCAATCTTGCACTCTAAATTATCCAAAGAGGGAACAGAAAAAGTTCTCAAAAAGGCAGTTGACTTGTACCACAAGGCAAAGGCAGAACCAGGACAGGCAGTAGGAATCGTAACTGCACAATCCATCGGTGAGCCGGGAACCCAGATGACACTCAGAACCTTCCACTTTGCAGGAATCAGAGAACGAAACGTAACACTAGGTCTGCCAAGACTAATCGAACTAGTAGATGCAAGAAAGAAGCCGGTAACACCGACCATGGACATTTACCTAGAAGAAAAATACAAAAAATCTAGAGAAAAAGCAATCGAGGTAGCAAGAAACACACTACAGACCAAGATATCTGCATTGGTAGAAAATGTTGAAACCGACTATGCAACACAAATCACAATTGAGCTCAGCTCAACTGCACTATCTCAGAGAGGTTGCACAGTAGAAGAAGTCGAGGCAGCACTTGCATCAAACAAGAAATTCAAGATGGAGACTAGCGGCAACACCATTACATTAACACTGGCAGAAGAATCTGATGCGCCAACTGCAATTGCAATTAGAAACAAGGTACTCAATTCCATAGTAAAGGGAGTGCCAGACATTACTAGAGTTACAGTAGCACAAAAAGACGATGAATGGGTCATCCAGACAACCGGATCTAATCTGGCAAAAGTGCTAGAAATTGACGGAATTGACAAACAAAATGTTCGAACAAACAATGTCTTTGAAATTGCAGCAACACTAGGAATTGAAGCTGCAAGAAATGCACTAATCAACGAATTATCAACAACTCTGGAAGACCAAGGACTAGAAGTCGATTCCAGATACATCATGCTAGTATCAGACATGATGTGCTCTCGTGGATATCTCCAGCAAATAGGACGACACGGAATTGCAGGAACCAAAGACAGCGTACTAGCAAGGGCTGCATTTGAAATCACAGTCCCAACAATTGCAGAGGCAGCACTGACTGGAGAAATCGAGGAACTAAAAGGAGTTACAGAGAACGTAATCGTAGGATCAAACATTCCAGTTGGTTCTGGAACAGTAGACCTCTACATGCAAGTCTCCAAGAACTAATCATTAGTTATCTTCAAAAGCCGGCAGCGCATTTTATGAAATATTGTTAGTGCTATTTTTGATACCATTGCTTTTTTCAAGTGCATTTGCAGAACAAATCCCTGATTATTACAAGCCTTATGCGCCAATCTACTTTGATAGAGATGTCTATTCGTGGACTGACAAGGTTCGAATCACAATTGCAGCGCCTGCATGGAACGCAAATCAATACGGAATTGATTCAATTGGCGATGATTCCGATCATCCAATCAAAATATCCACATCATCTGCATCCCTGAATCAATACAAGCTAACAGAGACTAGTCCAAACAGCGGAGTCTTTACCGGAGAGATAATTCTGTCTGGATTTGCGCACGATGCAGACGGAGACGGCGATGATGACACCACGCCGAGAACAAGTGGCAGTGGCCCAACTGGAGGATTTTTGGAAGCAGACCGCGATGACGGATTGACTATATCGTTTGAATTTGCAGACGGCGTTGTTCTGACAGAGTCTGCCCAAATACAATGGAATGTTGGCGAAGTTGAATTTTCAAATCCAAATTATTTGGAGGATGACCAAGTTTTGATTCGAGTAATTGATCCTGACATGAACCTAAATCCAGAAACTCTGGATGATGTGCAAATCGACGTATCGTCTGACTCGGATTCTGCAGGAATCAAAGTCATTGCAACAGAAACAGATGACGAGTCTGGAATCTTTGAGGCTGTAATAATTCTGACGCAAAGTGATGATTCCAGTGGAAACAGACTGCGTGCACTAGATGGTGACACCATCACTGCGATATACAAAGACATGACACTGCCTGCGCCAAATTCCATACGGGATGATCTGGACATAATTGCAAAATCACAAGTTGGATCTGGCTCTCCTGATACATCAAAAATTGCAATTGATGAAATCTATCTGGCGGACTCGCAAGGAAGGCAAATCCAAAACCCAAAACAAAACCAGCAGTTCCAAATCATAACGCACATCCAAAGCCTAGAATCACACAAGCAAGACTTTACCAATATTATTCAAATCACTGACCAAAATGGCGCAGTTGTCTCATTGTCATGGATTGTAGGCAACCTAAATTCGGGCCAAAACTTTGAGATATCCCAGTCCTGGACCCCAAAACACAAAGGCCAGTACACAGTAGAGGCGTTCGTGTGGAAGTCGCTAGACGACGCATCACCACTAGCACAAGCCCGAGTGCAAACTGTAACAATTCAGTAAAGTAGCACCCAAGAATATTATATGTGATCTTACATTTCGAGTATAATGGCAAAAACAATGCTGTCAATTCTGACAGTAAGTGTATTGTTGTCTGCCGCATTTTTCACATCGTTTGCAGTACAAGCAGCCGAGGCCGCAAAGGCACAAGGCTCACCGCAAAGCCAAGGCGCAAAGGCCTTTGGTTCCAAGACTGCAAGCAAAATTTGCGGCGACAAGCTATGCAAGGACGTAAAGAAATCGTCTGCAAAACCAGAAATGCTGTCCGAAAAAGCAAAACCAGTAGCATGCACCAAAGAGTACATGCCGGTTTGCGGAGTAAATGGCATCACATATGGAAATGAATGCATGCTAAAGGCAGAAGGAATGGATCTTGCATACAAAGGAGAATGCAAGGCACCAGCAAAGCCTCAAGGAAAGTCAGCAGAAAAACCGATGGCTCACAAATCCACCATAACATCCAAGACTGCCACCTCTGCAACTGATCCGGGCCTTGGCCACGAGTCACACCAGCTAGTGTTGGTCTTGTCTCCAAGCAAGTCAATCTACAAAGGCACAATCACATATTCCGCATCCGAGCCAGTACAGCTAGTAGCATTGACTGGACCACTTGCCGAAGGTGAAGACCGGGGCCAGCCAATCTGGACACCAGACGGCAAAACAAAATTTGCACTGACACTGGTTGATCCACAAACAGCATCAGGCACATGGAACTTTGCAGGCAACGCACTTGCTGTACACACAAGAAACACGGAACCATTCACCGTAAGCTACACCGTTGTAGCGTCACAGTAATCTCTTTTCTTATTTTTAGTTAAAATCGCAAAACCGCACATTTGATCAAAACATCCAAGGGTAAATCTATAAAGGAGCTATTTCGGATCGACATTACACAGTGATATAATTGGGAAAACTCTTAGAAAAAGCACTCAAAGACGCACTAAACGATAACAAGTGTGTACTGGGCTCAAAGCAAGTGGTACAGTCAATCAAGGGCGCAAAACTAGTCGTAATTTCGAATTCAGTAACACCAGAAGAACTAAAAAAAATTCAGGACTCTACTAGTGACGGAAAAATTTCCACACTAAACTTTGATGGAACATCAATTGCGTTGGGAAAATTGTGCGGATTACAGTTTAGAGTTTCAGCAGCTTCACTAACATCCATTGCCGACTCTAATGTCAAGGCAATTCTAAAAGAAGAATCCAAATGACCACTGAAAGTTTAAATGAGAGCCATCTCGGTCTGAGATAATCCGTCGATATGCCACAAACAATCAAACTAACAACCGATCAAATGCGATTAATCTCGCTTTTTCAAAACGTAACCGGCGCGTCTGCGCGTGATTGTGTGGAAGACGAAAAGCAAAACCGCGTCATTTTTGTAGTAAACGAAGGCAAAATGGGCTTGGCAATCGGAAAAGGCGGTGCCCATATTCGAAACCTGCAAAACATTGTCAAAAAATCAGTGGAACTAGTTGAATATTCTGATGATCCTGCTGTGTTTTTGAAAAACATGCTAAATCCAAAACTTGTAACCGAAGTCAAACTAAACAAGCGCCTTGATGGTTCAACTCAGGCTATTGTATTAGTTGATGCCAAAAAGAAAGGAATCGTAGTAGGACGAGAAGGAAGAAACGCCGAAAAGGCAAGACTGCTGGCAAAACGCTACTTTGAGATTACAAGCGTTTTAATTAACAGTCCAGATGGAATGATGGAGTAGATATGGCAAAGTCACCACTAGGATTATTCGCAGGTAGAGTACTCAAGGCAAAGCGCAAGCGACAACGCTGGCAAATTGGCACCTACAAACGAAGACTGTTAGGATTAAACATAAAGGCAAACCCACTTGGTGGCTCTCCACAAGCAAGAGGAATTGTTTTGGAAAAAGTAGGAGTAGAGGCAAAACAGCCAAACTCTGCAGTCAGAAAATGTGTCCGAGTACAACTGATCAAAAACGGCAAAACAGTAACTGCATTTTTGCCACGAGACGGCGCAATGAACTTTATTGATGAACACGATGAGGTACACGTAGAAGGAATGGGTGCAACACAAGGTGGTGCAATGGGAGATATTCCAGGTGTACGATTCAAGGTTTTCAAGGTTAACGGCACTTCACTGCGAGAACTAGTTCGCGGAAGAAAAGAAAAGCCAAGGAGATAGAGAAATGGCCGAGACTCAGAATCTTTTGTTATTTAGAAAATGGGACTTGACTGGAGTTGAGATTAAAGACCCAGGCCTCAAGACAGTAATCTCACTAAGAAAGGTAGTATACCCACACACATTTGGATTATCAGCTCTCAAGAAATTCAACAAGGCTGATGTCAATATTGTGGAGCGACTGGCAAACAAGCTGATGCACTTTGGCAAAAAATATGCAAAAAACACCGGAAGAATGGGAGGCAAAAAGGCAAGAACAATGAACACTGTCAAGGCAGCATTTGAAATTATACACCTAAAGACTGGCAAAAACCCAATCGAGGTTTTGGTGCGAGCAATTGAGCATTCATCACCAAACGAGGACACAACAAGAATAGTGTATGGTGGTACTGCATATCACGTATCAGTTGATGTATCTCCACTTAGACGAGTTGACCTTGCACTGCGATTCATCTCTGATGGTGTCAAGGAATCATCGTTCTCAAATCCAAAATCAATGGAAGAATATCTGGCAGAGCACCTAATTGCAGCAGCTGCAAACGATGCGGCAGCTCCTTCCGTCAAAAAGAAAAACGAGCTAGAGCGCGTAGCACAGGCATCTAGATAGTATTCAGAAAATATCTATTCTACCTTAGAATTTCTTAATGCCTGCAACACATTATCAGGTAACATCTAGACTGTAATGACTCCATATTTCATATAGGCACTAATGTCGTCTAGCGCGAATTCTTTGTTTAGTGAATTGGGCGCGAAGGTATTCTTGAATTTCTGAGCAGACATGGCATACTAATTGCATCTTGATTCTAATTGGCTTTTTGACACTATACTTGGGATTTTTTAGTGGAAAAAGTAGCCCGAGGCAGATTCGAACTGCCGTCTCGGCGTATCCTCTCTAATGATCCAGAGCGCCGAATCCCTAACCTGAAGAATTCATTTGGCCGCTAGACTATCGGGCTACTGAAAAAACTCTCAAGCATTAGCAATATAACATTTCTACTTGACTCGGACTTCTTTGATTGCAGTTGCATAGTCGCATTCTGCTTTGAGTCTCATGTATGGAATTAGTCTATAGTGAATGGAATACAGATCGTTTTCCTTGAATAAAATATTTTTTTGAATCAGTGAGACCAAGCCCCTTGATGAGACTGCAAGCGGCAGATTGTGTTGCTTGCAGACAATGTCTCGCCTTTTTTGGTATTGCTGTAGAGTAAATGAGACGTCGTTTAGCTCCAATATGATGGGCCAGACAATTTCCTTCCAGACAAATCTTCGATTCTGCGTTCCGGATGCGTACTTGCCCTTTTCGCTCAAATTATTAATAATCTGAATAATTTAGTTATAACTGCATTTGTCCTCTCACATTTCTGAATCGCTTGCATTACTAAAGAAAGACTGGGATGTGGACCCAATACTGGAAGATTTCATGCTTGGAAAAAGAATGGATGTGACAGACCATGCCATTAAAGTAAAGCAGGTGATATTTCACATTCCATACCTGACAGAAGAGAAAAAATACATTTTATGGAAATGCTACTGGCCTGACTGCCACAATTGCTGCGAGCGACAGGGAAGACTGCCGTTGACGTCAGATGATCTAATCACAATAGGAAAAGGCCTAAAGTACCAGAAAACGTCCGACTTTGTCAAAAATGAAACAATAATTGCTACCTGGATGGAGGCAGGCCCGTCTGGGAATAATGTCTTGATGACATCTGTTAATCTCAAAAGAAAAACAGACGAAACAGAAGCGGACGATGGCACACACATCAGGTGTCGATTCCTAGATGAGAAAGGCGCATGTTCCATGCACCCAAATCGCCCCGGCGTGTGCTATCTGTATCCGTTTTCTACTTGGCTTGAGAATGAAAACGGCAATGCGCGGGTGCACTCGACATACCAGTTTACGGGTGATTGTCCCGGGTTTTACCTGGCAGATACGCTAGAGCCAATGAAAGAGGTGTTAACGGATTATTCCAAGTCCATATACGAATACAACATGCAG
>Ga0194120_10001517_pt1 | contig 42036 bp, 36 predicted proteins | sample TA2MahCa65mmetaG_FD_148642 | JGI IMG/M metagenome (GOLD analysis project Ga0194120, IMG submission 148642) | Freshwater microbial communities from Lake Tanganyika, Tanzania - TA2015019 Mahale Deep Cast 65m | ecosystem: Environmental > Aquatic > Freshwater > Lake | place: Tanzania: Lake...
ACTTGGTCGCGAACACCCACTCGCGCAGCGGCGTTCGCCACGGCTCCGCGAGATACGGCGTCAGGCTGACCCCGTCGCTGCGCCGCAACGTCGCCTGCGCGGCCGCGCTCGCCCCACACAGGTCGAGCACGGTCGGAAACACGTCGACGGAATTCACCAGCGCGTGGCACTGGCTGCCGGGATGCGCGACGGTCGGCCCTGAGATGACGAGCGGCACGCGCACGCCGCCCTCGTACAGCGTCCCCTTCGCGCGGCCGGGAATCGACGGCGGTGTCACGACCTCGTTCGGCGAGCCGTTGTCGCCGAGGAAGATGAAGGTCGTGCGCGAACGCACGCCGGGGTCCATCGACGTGAGCAAGCGACCGATCTCGGTGTCGAGCGCCTGCACGCTGGCGCGGTAGTGCACGTCCGGCGTCGCACCGGGTGAGCCCGCGAGCGAATACGTGTGCAGCCCGCTCGGCGGCACGTGCCAAGGCAAGTGACCGGCGTTGAAGGCGACGTACATCAGCCACGGCTCGCGCATCGTCGACGAACGCGCGATGGCCGCATCGACCTGTTCGCTGGTGCTGTAGGTCGTGCTCGCGAAGGCCACGCCATTGCGGATCGTCGTGTGCGCCGTGTAGGTCTGCCCGAGGTACAGGTTGCCTGGCACGCCCTCGAACCAGTCGAAACCCTGCAGGTTGGGCGCGAGCGGGACCTGTAGCGGAGGCGCGGTCAGGTGCCACTTGCCGATGGCCGAGCTCTCGAACGGCCACGGCGCGATCGCTTCGACGGCTTCGGGCAGCGTGATCTCGGAGGGCTGGAGCGAGTGCTCGACGACACCCAGTGGCGACAGGAAGTTGCCGACACCCGTCCGAAACGAATAGCGCCCGGTCAGGATGCAGGCGCGACTCGGCGAGCAGATCGGGTCGGTGTACGCGGCCTGAAACGCGACGCCCGTCGCCGCGAGCGCGTGCAAGTTGGGCGTCGGCGGAGCGTCGGGATGGCCGCCAAAGAGGCTCAGCATGTCGCAGCCGACGTCGTCCGCAAGCAGCACCACGACGTTGCCCGGCGTCGACGAGGCCTGCGGGAGGCCGAGCGCGGTGGCGAGGAGCAGGGTGGTGAGCATGACCATCTCGGGCGCAGAGCGCCGTACTAGCAAGTCTAGGCGCTCCCGAAGATCCGTGGGTCGAGCGATCCCGAGGGCGCCCGCACGGGGCTCCAGAGGCCTAGCGTCAGCAGTTTTCGCGGCGTCGACGCAGCAGGAAGACCGCGGTCACGACCACCGCCACGATGGTGACCACGAGCAGCTCGCCCGGGCTGAAGAGCACCAACGCGGCCAACATCTCCGCCGACTCCGGCTCAGGAGCCCGCAGCGCCGCGAATCAAGTCGAGGCTGCGGCTCGCCCAGCTCTCCAGCGGCGCGACATACAGGCCCAAGCCGACCGTCGCGAGCCCGAGCACCGTGACAAAGCCGGTGAGCACGGGCGCGGGGGCCGCGTCCTGCTCGGCGGGCTTCTCGAGGAACAGCGCCTTCGCGACGCGCAAGTAATAGAACAGGCTCACCACGCTGTTCAGCGCGGCGATCATCACCAGCCACAGCAGGCCCTCGTCGACGCCCTCGACGAACAGCAGGTACTTGCCGTAGAAGCCGACCGTCGGCGGCAGGCCCGTGAGGCTCACGAGGAACGCCACCATGACCATCGAGATCAGCGGCGCCTTGAAGCCCATGCCCTTGAGGCTGTCGATCGTGTCGGAGCCCGTGACGCCCTCGAAGTACACGAGGAAGCCGAACGCGCCGAGGTTCATGAAGTAGTACGCGGCGAGGTAGTACATCGCCGCCGAAAAACCCTCGCGCGTCATGCACGCGATGCCGACCATCACGTAGCCAGCGTGCGCGATCGAGGAGTACGCCAGCATGCGCTTGAGGCTCGACTGGCGCAGCGCGGCGAAGTTGCCGAGCGTCATCGTGATCGCGGCGAGCAGACCGAGCATCAAGGCCACGCGCTCGCCATAGCCGCCGAGCGCCGTCGCGCCCTGTCCGAGGAACAGCGCCGCGAGGAAGCGCAGCAGCGCGCCGAAGCCCGCCGCCTTCGAGGCCACCGCAAGGAAGGTCGTCACCGGCGTCGGCGCACCTTCGTACACGTCCGGCGTCCAGAAGTGGAACGGCGCGAGCGAGATCTTGTAGGCGAAGCCCGCGAGGATCAGCACGGTCGCGATGCCGAACGGGATCGGGTTCGAGCCGACCTGCGCGACGAGGTTGGGACTCGTCGCCATCAGCGACAGATCGATCGTGCCCGTCAGGCCGTACAGCAGGCTGATGCCGTACACCATGATGCCCGTGGAGAGGCCGCCGAAGATGACGTACTTCATCGACGCCTCGGCGGACTTGCGGTTGCCCTTGTGGAAGCCCGCGAGCGAGTACGACGAGAGCGAGAGCAGCTCGAAGCCCAACACCATGAGCAGCAGGTTGTTGGTGCTGACCATGAAGAAGATGCCGATCGCGGCGCCGAGCAGCAGGAAGTAGTACTCCCCCACTCCGCTCTTGCGCTCGCGGCGGTCGTGCATCACGTACAGCACGACGACGGCCAGCGCGGCGACGGTGAAAAGCTTGAAGAAGTTGCCGAACTGGTCGATCGACACCATGCCGAAGGCCGTGTGCGCCTCGACACCCCACTGGCCGAACAAGAACCACGCCGTGGCGGCGAGGCCCGCGAGCGAGAGGTAGCCGACGCGCACCGACTCGCGCCCCTTGACGACGAGGTCGAACACGAGCGCGGCGAGCGCCGTGACCGTCAGCACGATCTCCGGCGCGATCGACGCGAGGCCTTCGAGGTACGGATTGCTCAAGGGTGCGCTCCGGCCGGGCTCAGCCCTGGACCTTCAGGATGTTGATCAGGTTCTGAACGCTGGGGTGCATCCAGTCGAGCAGCAGGTACGGCAGGATGCCGAAGAGCACGCACAGGAACAGGAACGGCGCCTGACAGAACACCTCGCGCGCGTTGATCTCCTCGATGCCTTCGTACTTCGCGTTCTTCTTGCCGAGGAACACGCGCTGCATGGCGTACAGCAGGAAGGCCGCGGTGAAGACGATGCCGAGCGTCGAAACCAACACGAGCACTTGGAAGCGCGTGTCCTTGGCCTCGAAAGCGCCGACCAGCGTCATCGCCTCGCTGACGAAACCCGCGAGGCCCGGCAGGCCGAGCGCGGCGAAGAAGCCCAACGTGGTCAGCGCCCAGTAGCGCGGCATCAACTGCGAGAGGCCGCCAAAGCCGTTCAGGTCGCGGTGGTGAGCACGGTCGTAGACCACGCCCACGATGAGGAACAGCGCGGCGCTCGAGGTGCCGTGGTTGAACATCTGGAGCACGGCGCCCTCCATGCCCCACACGGTGAAGGCGGCCATGCCGAGCAGCACGTAGCCCATGTGGCTGACCGAGCTGTACGCGACCATCTTCTTGAAGTCCGACTGGCCGAGCGCGACGAACGCGCCGTAGACGATGCTGATCACGCCCAGCACACCGAGCGCGAAGGCCGACTCGTGGAAGGCGTCCGGCGCCAGCGGGAAGCAGGCGCGCAGCATGCCGTAGCCGCCGAGCTTGAGCAGGATGCCCGCGAGGATGACCGAGATCGGCGTCGGCGCCTCGACGTGGGCGTCGGGCAGCCACGTGTGGAACGGCCACACCGGCACCTTGATCGCAAAGCCCACGAACAGGAACCAGAACACCCACGTGGTGAAGTCCATGCCGAGCAGCACGCCGTGCGCTGGCAGGCTCGCGCCCATGAGCTTGCCGCTGACGGCGAGTTCCGTGAGCTGCGGGATCGAGAACGTGCCCGAGTCGAGGCGCAGGGCCACGATCGCGACGAGCATCAGCACCGAGCCCGCCAGCGTGTAGAGGAAGAACTTGATCGCCGCGTACTCACGCCGCGGCCCGCCCCAGATGCCGATCAGGAAATACATCGGCAGGAGCATCACCTCCCAGAACACGTAGAACAGGAACAGGTCGAGGCTGACGAACACGCCGAGGATGCCGACTTCGAGCATCAGGAGCAGCGCGTAGTAGGCCTTGCCGGCCTTCTCCATGCCGAAGCTCGCGATGACGCCGACGAACAGCAGCACGGTCGTGAGCCACACGAGCGCCACCGACAGGCCGTCGATGCCGACGTAGTACTGGGCGCCGATCGAGTCGATCCAGTCGAAGCGCTGCACGAACTGCGCGCCGAGGATGTCGCCGCCCGCGCGCGCGGCCTGAATCTCGGCCAGCGAGCGCTGCTCGAAGCCCGAGAAGTACAGCCACGTTCCGAGCACCATCGCGACGAACGTGGCCGCGAGGCTCACGCCCTTGATGGCGTTCATGGACGTCTTGGGCATGAGCAGGATCACCGCCATGCCGATCAGCGGGAGGAAGGTGATCCAAGTCAGGATCTGGGACTGCATGGGGAGGGTGGGACGGCTGAGATCCGACTAGAGGAGGATGAGCCAGACGGCGAGCGCGAGCCCGCCGAAGACCGCGAAGGTCGCGTACTGCTGCACGCGGCCGGATTGGAACAGGCGCACGAGGGACCCGAAGGTCTGCGTGAACAGGCCGACGCCGTTGACCGCGCCGTCGATCACGACGCGGTCGAAGGTGGCCGAGCCCTTGCCGAAGGACATGCCGATGCGACCGACGAGGTTGACGGTGGCGTCCACGACGTGGCGGTCGATCCAGCCGAGGAAGTTGGCGACGTGCACCGACGCGCCGATCACGCTCGCGTCGGGCTCGTAGCGCGGCTCGTCCTTGCGCTTCATGTCGACCACGATCGCGGTGCCGAGCGCCTCGTCGACGAAGTACTTGCCCTTGACCACTTCGTAGATCGCGTGGATCGCGTGGGTGATTCGGCCCGCGATGCGCTGCGAGCGCTCCCAGCCGCGGCCGTAGATCAGCCACGCGACGAGGATGCCGAGCGAAGCCACCGCCAGCGACACGCACAGCGCGACGGTGTGGGCCTGATGCGCCGCGTGCTCGTCAACGGCCACCGCGGCGGCGAGCCGGTCGCCGATCTGCGCGCCGTAGAGCGACTGGAACGAGACGCTGGTCTCGAACCACGTGTGGGCGTGCTCCCAGAACTTCAGGCTGTGCAGCGGGTCCGCCAGCCAGAAGTGGCCGCCGAACACGCCGAGGAAGGCGAGGATGCACAGGGCCACCAAGATCGGGAGCGGCGACTCGTGCGGCGTCGCGTGCTCAGCGTGGCTGTCGTGCCCGTGCGCATCGTGCCCGTGCGCATCGTGCCCGTGCGCATCGTGCCCGTGCGCATCGTGCCCGTGCGCATCGTGCCCGTGCGCGCTCGCCGCATGGGCATGCGCGGGAGCGGCGTGAGCGTGGCTGTGCCCGTGATCAGCGTGCCCGTGATCAGCGTGTCCATGGTCAGCGTGCCCGTGATCAGCGTGCCCGTGATCAGCGTGCCCGTGATCGTCGTGCCCGCCGCCGTGGTGCGCGAAGGGGCTCTCGACCGTGCCCGGACGGTAGCTGTCCGAGAAGGTCATGAAGATCATGCGGAACATGTAGAAGGCCGTGCAGGCCGCCGCGAGCGGCAGGCCGACCGCGGCGAAGAAGCTCGCGCCCGTGAACCTGCCGCCGAGGATGTTCTCCCAAGCGCGCAGGATGATCATGTCCTTCGAGTAGAAGCCCGAGAAGAACGGGATGCCCGCGATGGCGATCGTCGACGCGAGCATGCACGCGAAAGTGATCGGCATGTGCTTGCGCACGCCGCCCATGTTGCGCATGTCCTGCTCGTGGTGGCAGCCGTGGATCACGGAGCCCGCGGAAAGGAACAGGCAGGCCTTGAAGAAGGCGTGCGTGACCATGTGGAACAGGCCCGCGACCACGCCGCCGAGGCCGATCGCGGCGACCATGAAACCCAACTGCGAGATCGTCGACCACGCCAGCACGGCCTTCAGGTCGTAGGCCGTGGTGCCGATCGTGGCCGCGAAGATCGCGGTGATCGTTCCGACCGCCGCGATCACGTTGAGCACGTCGGGCGTGAACATCGGGTAGCAGCGCCCGAGCAGGAACACGCCGGCGGCGACCATCGTCGCGGCGTGGATCATGGCGCTCACCGGCGTCGGGCCCGCCATGGCGTCGGGCAGCCAGATGTGCAGCGGGAACTGCGCCGACTTGCCGATCGTGCCGCCGAAGATGAACAGGCCGCCCACCGTCATCCACAGCGGATACTCGCCGGGGTGCAGCGACTGGTGCCGCGCGAGCTCCTCGATCGAGAGGCGCCACAGCTCGGTGAAGCGGAAGGTCTCGAACTTCCAGAAGAAGATCACCATGCCGACGAGCAGGCAGGTGTCGCCGACGCGCGTCGTGAGGAAGGCCTTCTTGCAGGCCTTGGTGGCCCACTTGTGGAAGTAGCCGCTCGAGGGATCGTGGCTGAAGTGGCCGATGAGCAGGTAGCTCATCAGGCCCATGAGCTCCCAGAAGATGAACAGGAACAGCAGGTTGTCCGACAGGACCAGCCCGAGCATCGCGAACGTGAACAGCGAGATGTTCGCGAAGAAGATGTGGTAGCGCGGCGTGCCGTGCATGTACCCGATCGAGAACAGGTGCACGCAGAAGCTCACGACGCCGACGACCATCAGCATCGCGGCGCCGAGCGGGTCGTAGAAGATCGCCGCCGAGACGTTGGCGACGCCGTTGGCGAGCTCGTCGCTCGAGTAGAACCAGTGGAACCACAGACCGGCCTCGTCGCCGGAGTGGTGGCGGAACTCGAGCCCGTGGTACGCGGCCCACAGGGACTTGGCGAACATCAACACGGTGATGCTCGCGGTGGCGAACAAGCCGCTGGTGAGCAACCAGTCGCCTTGCCGCGGCAGGCGCTTGCCCGCCGCGATCTGGATCACGTAGCCGACGAGCGGCAGCACGAACGCCAAGAACAGGAGCTTGAAGTCCTGTGCCGGGTCGAACGCGAGGAAGTGGGATTCCGCGGTCATGCGTGGGACTCTGCGTTCGCGCTCACTCGCGCAGGAGGTCGGCCTCGGCAGGCTTGACCGAGTTGAACAGGTGGAAGACGTTGAGCACGATCGCGAGCGCGACCGCGGCCTCGGCCGCGGCGAGGATGATCACGAAGATCGCGAACATGCGCCCGTCGAGGTTGCTCTGGGACCCCTCCGCGTGGTTGAAGCGGTTGAAGGCCACGAAGTTGATGTTGGCGGCGTTGAGGATCATCTCGATCCCCATCAGCACGTAGAGCACGTTGCGCCGCACGAGGATGGCGACGATCCCCAGCGCGAACAGCGCCGCGGAGACCGCGATGTAGGCTCCCAGTCCCATCAGCCCTGCGCTCCTTCGTCCTGCAGGTCGATCTTGCGGCGGCGCGCGACGTACACGGCCGCGACCAGCGCGACGGTGAGCACGATGGCCGCGAGCTCGAAGGCGATCGCGTATTGGTCGTAGGCGAGGAAGCCCACGCCGATGCGCTCGGTGGCGTGCTCGGGCTCGGCGAGCTCCGCGGCCTGCACCCAGTTGACGGTCGAGGCGACCTTGGCCGCGACGAACGCCACGCCCGCGCCGACCGCGACGAGGCCCGACAGCACGCGCGGCAGCTTGCGCTCGGTCAGATCCGGCGGGCTCAACATCACGCCGAACAGGATCAGAGCGAGGATGCCGCCGACGTAGATCAGGATCTGGCTCATCGCCAGAAAGTCCGAGCCGAGCAGCAGGAACAGGCCCGCGGTGCCGCCGAACGTGCCGATCAGGCAGAAGGCGCTGCGCACGACCGAGCGCTCCCAGATGCACAGGAGCGAGCCCGCGAGCACGAGGATCGCGAACAGCGCGAAGGCCGCGCCGCCAGCGCCGCCCATGAGCGTGCACAGCGCCAGCGCGCCGAGCGATCCCGCCGCGAGCAGGCCGTAGAAGAGCTTGTCCGAGAGTTCCATCTACTCGTCCTTCTCCTCGGTCGAGGCGCCCGCGGCGCCCGCGCCGCCCTTCGCCGCGGCCTTGGCGGCCTTGGCGGCTTCCTTGGCGGCCTTGGCGACCTCGGCTTCCTTCATGCGGATGCGGGCCTCGCGCGCCATGCCCTTGAACGAGAGCAGGTCGTGCTTGAACTCCGAGCGGTCGAAGGTGACGAACGCGTACTCCGTGCCCATGTGGATGCAGTCCTTGGGGCAGGGGTACACGCACAGCTCGCAGAACATGCACTTTTGGTAGTCGAGCGTGAAGCTGATCCACTCGAGCTCCTTGCCGTGGCGCACGGCCTCCATCTCGATGCAGTCGATGGGGCACGCGCGCGCGCAGGCGAGGCAATTGATGCACTTCTCCTGCTCGAGGTAGTGGATGCCGCGATACCGATCGGGAATCGGCATGCGCTCATCGGGGTACTGGACGGTGATCGGCTTCTGGAGCATGTAGCGCCAGGTGATCTTCATCCCGACCAGCGTCGTCTTGACGCTGTCCCAGATGTTCTTGACGTAGGCTTGAGCGGTTTCGGTCTGCTGCATGGTGCTTAGCCGAGGAGCGCCTGCTTGCCTGCTTCCCAGAGCGCGGCGCCGAGCGCGCATGCGAGCGCGAGCGGCGTCAAGTACTTGTATCCCATCGTCATCACCTGATCGACGCGCACGCGCGGGAGCGTCCAGCGCAGCCACATCATCAGGAAGATGCCGGCGAAGGTCTTGATCAGCAGCGTGAGTCCCGCGACCGCGTGGTAGGGGATCGCCTGCAGGTTGAGCTCCTTGGCGCCGTTCGCTCCGGCGACGAACAGCTCGCGCCCGAAGAACTCGCCCGCGGCCCACGTCAGCGGGCTCTCGAAGCCGCCGAGGAAGAACACCGCGGCGAGCGCGCTCATCAGGAACATCGCGGCGTACTCCTCCATGAAGAAGAACGACCAGCGAATGCCCGAGTACTCGGTCATGAAACCGGCGACGAGCTCGCTCTCGGCCTCGGGCAAGTCGAACGGCGCGCGCTTGGTCTCCGCGAGCGCGGCGATGAAGTACAGCACGAAGGCCGGGAGCATGAACGGGTTCTTGAACATGAACCAGCCCATGCCGTACCAGTCCGACTGCAGCTCGCTCGCCTCGCGCAAGTTGAGCGTGCCGGCGACCATCACGGGCACGAGCAGCGCGACGCCCAGCGGAATCTCGTAGGCCACGACTTGCGCGGCCTCGCGCATGGCGCCGAACACGGTCCACTTCGAGTTGGATGCCCAGCCCGCCATGACGACGCCGATGGTCGTCATCGAGCTCATGGCGATCACGAAGAACACGCCGAGGTCGAGGTCCGCGAAGAACACGCCGGGCGCGAGCGGGTAGGCCGCCATCGCCGCCACGATCGCCGCGAGCACGAGCGCGGGAGCGATCATGAACAGCAGGCGATCCGCGTCGCGCGGAATCATGTCTTCCTTGAGCAGCAGCTTCACGCCGTCGGCGATCGACTGCAGCCAGCCGTGCCAGCCGACGTACATCGGGCCGTAGCGGCACTGGATGTGGCCGGCGACCTTGCGCTCGAGCCAGACCGAGAACATCGCGATCAGCGAGATCAGGCCCATGACGATCGCGACGCCGGTGACGGCCGCGCCCAGCCACAGAGCCCACTGCGGGAGGTACTCGCCCAGCGTGGCGACGAGCCCTTCGAGGAACGCGTTGCTGCCGCTGCCGACTGTGACCGGCGCGGCTTCCTGCACGAGCATGTGAGCGGGCGTCATCACCGGTCCGTCTCTCCCACGACGATGTCGGTCGAGCCGATGATCGCCACCGCGTCACCGACGAGCGAGCCGGGCAGGATGTCCTCGAGCACCGCGAGGTTGCAGAAGCTCGGGCCGCGCACGCGCGTGCGCACCGACACCTTGCCGCCGTCGGAGACGACGTAGTGGCCGAGCTCGCCGCGCGGGTTCTCGATGCCGACGTAGGCCTCGCCCGCGGGCACCTTGAGCGTCTTGGGCAGCTCGCCGATCACCGCGCCATCGACCATGTGATCGAGGCACCAGCGCACGATCTTGATCGACTCCATCATCTCCATCACGCGCACCCACGAACGGTCCCAGCAGTCGCCGAGCGCGCCCATCTCGCCCTTCGCCACCGGAATCGTGAACGCGCCGTCGCGCCAGATCTCGCCGTAGCACATGTAGGGCATGTCGCGGCGCAGGTCCCAGTCGATGCCCGAACCGCGCACCATCGTGCCCGACAGACCGAAGTCGAGCGCCATCTCGCGCGAGATCACGCCGACGTTGGCGGTGCGCTTGACGTAGATCTGGTTGACGAGCAGCAGGTCGACGTACTCGGGCCACTTCTGCTCGAACACGTCGCAGAAGCGCGCCACTTCCTCGAACCAGCCCGGAGGCGCGTCGTTGAACACGCCGCCGATGCGGATGTAGCTGTAGGTGAGTCGCGCGCCGCAGATCTTCTCGAACAGCGACATCATCCACTCGCGCTCGCGGAAGCAGTACAGGAACGGCGTGAAGGCGCCGATGTCGAGCCCGTACGTGCCGAAGGCGACGAGGTGCGAGCCGATGCGGTTGAGCTCGGCGCAGATGATGCGGATCAAGGTCGCGCGCCGCGGAATCTCCACGCCGAGCAGCGCCTCCACGGCCAGCGAGTAGCCGAGGTTGTTGTTCATCGAGGCGAGGTAGTCGTAGCGATCCGTGTACGGCAGGTACTGGAGCCACTCGACGTTCTCGCCGATCTTCTCGGCGCAGCGGTGCAGATAGCCGAGGTGCGGCTGGGCGCCGGTGACGAGCTCGCCGTCGGTGCGCATCAGCACGCGCATGACGCCGTGGGTCGCGGGGTGCTGGGGCCCGAAGTTGATCTCGAGATCGGGCGTGCGGATGTCGACCGTCACCTCGCTCGCGTCGGTGCGACGCAGGCGCGTGCTCGGAGGCATCGTGTTCGTGACTTCGTTCGCCATGGTGTGCGCGGCCCTCACTCGCAGGAGATGCCGTGGTACTCCTTCGGGAACTCGTAGTCCTTGCGCAGCGGTGAGCCGACCCAGTCGTCGGGCAGCAGGATGTTGCGCGGATCGGGGTGGCCCACGAAGCGAATGCCGAACATCTCGGCGCACTCGCGCTCGTGCCACTGCGACGCGCGGTACACCGGCACGAGGCTCGGCAGGCTCGCGGCGGCCTTGGGGAGCAGCGCCTTGATGGCGAGGCGATGGCGGAACTTGAGGCTCAAGAGCTGCACGTTGATCCACAGCTCGGCCGCGTCCTTCGACGGGTCGGTGGCGGTGAGGTCGACGAGCTGCTCGAAGTGCAGGCGGTCGTCGTCGCGGCAGGCGCGCACGAACTCGGACAGCAACTGCGCGTCGACGATCGCGAACGGATCGCCGGCGCGGCCCTTGTCCTTCTTGTCCTTGGGATCGGCCTTGCGCGGCTCGTCGCTCCCCACGAGGCCCGGAGCGCGGATCGCCGTGAGGCGGTCGAGAATGCCCTGAAAGTCCATCGGTCGGGCCCCTAGGCGAGGCGCGCGGGCTTGCGGACCACGGACGAGCTGCGGATCTTCTCCTGCAGCTTCATCAGACCCTCGAGCAGCGCCTCGGGGCGCGGCGGGCAGCCGGCGATGTAGACGTCGACGGGGATGACGCGGTCGACGCCCTTCACCACCGTGTAACCGTACTTGTAGTAGGGACCGCCGCCGGTGGCGCAGGCGCCCATGGCGATCACGTACTTGGGGCTCGGCATTTGGTCGTAGAGCTTCTTGACGCGCTCGGCCATTTTGAAGTTGACCGTGCCCGCCACGATCATCAGGTCCGCTTGGCGCGGGCTGGCGCGGAAGGCGCCGGCACCGAAGCGGTCGATGTCATGGTGCGCCGCGCCCACGGCCATCATCTCGATGGCGCAGCAGGCGAGGCCGAAGGTCATCGGCCAGATGCTGGACAGGCGCGCCCAGTTGATCAGCCAGTCGACCCGGGTCGTCAGGACGTTCTCTTCGAACTGGTTCTGGAGGCTCAGCATGGTGGTGCGGGGGGTGCTCGGCGCGTGCGGTTCAAGAGGCGCTCGGCTCGGGCTGGGGCGCGGCCTTGGCGGCCTTGCCGCGCGCTTCGAGCTCGGTTTCGATGTCGCGCACCTTCGCCACGCGGCCCAGGCGCGAGTCTGCGAACTTCGGCTGGTAGCGCTGGCCCTCGTAGGCGAGCACCCAGTCGAGGTCGCCCTTGGCCCAGACGTACACCAGACCGAGGAACAGGATCGCGATGAAGATGACGCCTTCGACGAGCGCGAAGTAGCCCACGCCCGAACCCGCGGCGGCGCCGGCGTCGGCCATGGCGTCCTTGAGGACGAGCGCCCACGGGAACAGGAAGGCGATCTCGACCGCGAACACGACGTAGACCAGCGCCACGGTGTAGTAGCGGATGTCGAACTGGACCCACGCGCCGCCGATCGGCTCCTCGCCGCACTCGTAGGTGTCGAGGCCCTCGTCCGTGAGCCGCTTGGGCCGCAGGACCGAGGCGATCAGCAGGTTCGCGAACACGAACACGAGCCCGACCGAGGCGAAGACGAGGACGTTGAGGTAGTCGAAATACATGGCGGCGGAACCCTGACCTGCCCCCCCGGGGTCAGGGGGGCGGCAGAGATGGACCACGCGGGGCTAGAAAGGGCGCGAAGGGTACCAGAGCGGGCGCACTTCGTTCGACCCCCCGAGGACCCCGCGCCACGATTTCCCGAGCGTGCGCCGCAGCGCGTGCGGGAGCATGCGCCGGACCGTCGGCTCGAGCGCCCGCCGGGGAGTGGGCCCGAGCGCGGGCCGCCGCGTCGCCGCGGGCGAAATCGCGGTCGACCCCGCGACCAACGGCGTGCTCGAGCGACGGGACTGGCGTGCAGCGCGACGCTCCGCCGACCACACCCGATTCCCCGATCCACGCCGGTGGCTCTCCCACCGGCTCGGAACGACCGTCTCGTGCGCCCCCCGCCGCGTGGGAGGCACTCCCGCCGGGCGCGGACGCGCCGCCGAGCGCGCCCGACGCCTCCCGCGGCAGCTGGCTCGGCGGTGTTCGAGTGGGCCTTATCGTAATTCCTATTGCAGTTTATTTGGCGGGTGAAGTGGGGTTCAAGCTCGGCTGGGACGGGCCGCGGCGCTGGCTTGAGGTGTGCTCCGAGCACCCGTGGCGCTGCGCGCTGGCCACGCTGCTCTTCGCGCACGCGCTGCGCAGGCCTTACGCACCCCTGCCAGAGCACGCCTAGCCGCCGCGGGGGTTTGCGCGTAGAATGGTGCCTCGCACGCGTCGGCCCCCTGAGGGTCCCTTCAGAACGTCGCGGCGCGACCTCGGCCGTCCAGCTCGCGGGTTCCCATGACCATCGCTCCCTACCACTCGATCCTCTACGGCCCGATCCGCTCCCGGCGGTTCGGCATCAGCCTGGGGATCAACCTGACCCCGACCCCCCGCGAGGGCTGTCCGAACGACTGCCTGTACTGCAAGACGGCCTACGCATCCTCGGTGCCGATCGTCAGCCGGGCCCACATCCTGCCCAGCGCCGGCCTGATCGTGACCAACGCCGCACGCCGCATCATCGAGATCCAAAAGGCCGGCGAGAAGCTCGAAGGCGTCACCCTCTCGGGCACAGGTGACCCCACTTTGCACCCCAACTTGCTAGAAATTAGCGAGAACTTGCGGGACCTCAAGAACAAGTGGTTCCCCAAGGCCAAGCTCAACCTGCTGTCGCCGTCCGAAGCGCTGGTGTGCCCCGAGCTGCGCGCGGTCTGCGCGGTCTTCGACCGGGCGGTGTTCAGCTTCGATTGGGGCACCGCCAAGACCTACGAGGCCTTCCGTCCCAAGGCGACCCTCGACTACAAGGCCTTGGTCGAACGCTTCCAGCCTCTGGACCGCTGGAGCGCCGAGGCCACCTTCGTGCAGGGCGCGTTGGACAACTCCAACGACCGCGAAGTGCTGGCGTGGATCAAGAAGATGGAAGAGCTGCGTCCCAAGAACGCCTACATCCTGACCATGCCCGGCAAGGGCAAGGGTGGGGTCAAGCCGGTCAGCACGGCCAAGCTCGAGGAGATCGCGGCCAAGCTGGTCGAGAAGACCGGCATCGCTGGCCACGTGGTCGCCCGCGAAGCTCAGCCGGTCTAGCCGGACCGCCCCACACCAAGGCCTTGGGTCCGCTCGCCGAGCTGCGCGGAGTCAGCAAGACCTACGAGGGCGCTCGCGTGGCCCTCGCGGGCCTGAGCTTGGACGTGCGGCCGGGCGAGGTGCTCGGCCTGCTCGGTCCCAACGGAGCCGGCAAGACCACGGCGGTCAAGATCCTCTGCGGACTGATCCCGCCGAGCTCCGGCGAGGTGCGCATCGGCGGCATCGACGTGCAGCGCGACCCGCTCGCCGCCCGACGCCAATTGACCTTCGTGCCCGACGGCGCGCCGCTGTACTCGAACCTCTCTCCGCGCGCGCACCTCGCGCTCGTCGGTCGCCTGCACGGCCTCGACGAGGCGCGCATCGAGTCCGAGACGCAGCGGCTGCTCGCATCGCTCGGGCTCGCCGATCGCATCGACGACCCCGTCGGCCAGTTCTCGCGCGGCATGCGCCAGAAGACCGCGCTCGCCTGCGCCATCTTGCCGCGCACGCCGCTGTGGGTGCTCGACGAGCCGCTCGAAGGCCTCGACGCGCCCACCACCGCCGTGATCAAGGAGGTGCTGCGCGAGTGGGCCGCCCAAGGCGGAGCCGTGCTCTACACCTCGCACCTGCTCGACGTCGTCGAGCGCGTCTGCGACCGCATGGCGATCGTGGCGCGGGGGGAGCTGCTCGCGCTCGGCACGCTCGACGAGCTGCGCGCGCGCTCCGGCCGCGAAGGCTCCCTCGAGGACGTGTTCCGCGCCGTGACCCGCGCCGAAGACCCGACCGAGAAAGCCCGCGAGGTCCTCGGTCTGTAGCTCGAACCCGTGCGCGCGTCAGCGCACGATCGGCGTGGGTTTGAGGTGCTCGTCGACGGCGACGAGGGTGACGCGGCCTTCAGTGACGTGGACGAGCTCGCCGTGCTTGCGCGAGCGCTGGGCCCAGACCGAGACGCCGACGGTGATCGAGGTGCGGCCGACGCGCAAGGTCTCGGTGAAGAAGCTGACGAGGTCGCCGACGAACACGGGTTGCTTGAACTCGACTTGGTCGAAGCTGATGGTCACGAGCCTGCCTGGGTGGCGCAGGTGTGCCTCGGTCGCGGCCGCGAGGTCGATGTGCGAGAGGATCACGCCGCCGAAGATCGTGCCGACCGCGTTGGTGTCGCGCGGCATCATCACCGTGCGGATCGAGGGCTGCTTGTCCTTGGGATACTCGTAGACCTTGGTGTCGTTCATGTCGGTTGCAGCGAGCGCTCGGCCCACTCTTGGATGATCGCCTCGAGTTCGGGAGTTGCGCCGCGGAAGAAGTGCGCGACGCCGGGGATCACGATGCGCTCGAAGCGCGCGGGCAGCGGGCCGAGCGAGGCGTCGAAGTCGCCCGGCGTGCCGAACTCGTCGTGCTCGGCGTGGACGATCAGCGTCGGCTGCGGAATCTCGCGCACGAAGCGGCAGTCGTAGGCCTTGGCCGGCGGGGCGATCAGGGCCACGCGGCGAATGCGCGGCTCCCTGCGCGCGAGCGACCCCACGGTCCGCGAGCCGAACGAGAACCCGGCCGCCCACTGCTCGAGCCCGGGGAACTCGCGCTCGAGATAGTCGAGCGCCGCGCGCACGTCGCCTTCTTCCTCACCCGTGCCATCGTGCACGCCCTCGCTCGCTCCAGCGCTGCGGAAGTTGAAGCGCAGCACCGCGAGGCCCGCGTGCTGCAGGCCGCGCGCGACGCGAAACACGACGTTGTTGTCCATCGTGCCACCGGCCGTCGGCAGCGGATGGCACACCACGGCGGCGGCGCGCGGTGCGGCGCCGTCCTTGGGCCTCCACAGGAGCGCCTCGAGGCGACCGACCGGGCCCGGAATGAAAAACCGCATGCGGCCACGTACTGTAGCGGCGATGCTCGGGCGAGTCGTGATCCTGCTGCGCGCGCGCCTCGCGGCGCAGGGCTCCGAGGCCGCTTTTCCCGCTGCGGCGATCCTGATGCAGGGCTTCGTGGCCGCTCTCGTGTGCGGACTGGTGCGCGGCGAGGTTGGGCCGTTCGCGTACGCGCTCGTCGCGCTCTCGACGAGCGCCGCGCTCGTCGCAATTCCGCTGCTCGGCGAGCTGTCGCGGCTGCTGTTCGCCGACGAGACCGGCGACTGGGTGCGAGCGCAGCCCGTGCGCGCGATCGAAGTGCACCTCGCGCGCACCGCGCACCTGTTGGTGGCGCTCGGCGTGCTGAGCCTCGGCGCGCTCGTGCCCGCGGCGGCGCTCGCGAAGGGCTTCGACACGATCGCGCGCATCGAGCTCGTGTTGCTCGGCCTCGGCCAGTCGCTCGCGCTCGCCGCCGCGCTGCTCGCCGTTCAGTCGCTGCTGCGGGGACGCGCGCAGGCGTTGCTCGTCGTCGTGCAGACCGCGCTCTTCCTCGGCGTCCTCGTCGGCGCCTCGATCGGCCTGCGGCTCGTGCCACAGATGCGCGCGTGGGAGTCGGCGACGAACATGGAGCACGCGCTCGCGTTTCCGCCGGCTTGGTTCGCCGCGCCCTTCTCGACCGGCGAGCTCCCGCGCCCGCTCGCGCTCGCCGCGCCCCTCGCCGTCGCACTCGCGATCCTGCTCCTGCTCGCCGTGCCGGCACCACAGGTGCGCCGCTTCGAGCACGGCGCGTCGCTCCTCGAGCGCCTGCTCGACCCGCTGCGACGCCTCGCCGCGCGCACGTGGGTGCACGGACGCGAGCGCGCGAGCTTCGAGTGGCTGTTCGAGGCTCTGCCGCGCGAGCGCGAGTTCGTGCTGCGCACCTATCCGCTGCTGGCCGTGCCCGCGGCGTTCCTGTGGATCAGCGCGAGCGGCGAGTCGCCGGCCGCGCAGCAGGGCTGGCTCGCGCTGTTGCTGTTCATCCCGGGCGCCTACGTGCCGCTGCTCGCGGCGCACGTGCCCGGCTCGGACTCGCACCGCGCGCGCTGGATCCTCGACACCGCGCCGATCGAAGCGGCGGACGTTCGCAACGGCGCGATCAAGGCGCTCACGCTGCGCTTTCTCGTTCCGTTCTATGCGCTGCTCGTGCTGATCGGTTGCCTGCTCGGCGGCGCGGGGCTGATGCTGCGCCTCGCGTTGCCCGCGCTCGTCGCCGCCGTGCTCGTGCTGCGACTCACGTGGCGTCGCTGCGTGACGCTGCCGCCGCTCTCGGTCGCACCCGACTCGATCCTCGTCAGCCAAGACTGGATCGGACTGCTCGCCACGGCGGCGGGTGCGCTGTCGCTCGTCGCGGTGCTCGCCGCGCGCGTCGTCACGGGTCCGCTGCAGGCGCTCGCCTTCGCCGTGCTCGCGCTCGCCCTCGAGCGAGCCTTCGACCGACGCGCGCGCGCCGCGCTCAGCCCGCGCTGAGCGGATCGCCGCTCGCGCGCATCCAGCGATCGAGCTCCGCGCGCAGGCGCGCGAGAACCGGCGCCTGCGCCGGATCCTCGGCGAGGTCCCGCAGCTCCCACGGATCCGTCTCGAGATCGTAGAGCTCCTCCGGCGGGCGCTGCATGAGCTTCTGCATGCGTTGGCGCAGCGCGACGTCGGTGCGCGCGGCCCTGATCCACGACTTCCACGTCATGCTGAACTCCAGCACGTTGTTGGCGAAGTCCTCGGCCGCGGGATAGTTGCGGATGTACTTGTAGCGCCCGTCGCGGATCGAGCGCGAGGGGTTGGGCTTGCCCGAGAGATGCTCGGTGTGCTCGCCGACGAAGAACTCGCGCACGCTCGCCGTCTCGCCGCGCAACAGCGGCAGGAGCGAGCGGCCATCGAGCGGTTGCGGCGCCGAGAGCGCGAACGCGTCGAGCGCCGTCGGCAGGAGATCGATCAGGCTCACCAGCGCGCGAGAGGTCGTGCCCGGCGCGATCACGCCGGGCCAGCGCGCGAGGAACGGCACGTTGATGCCCTGCTCGTAGAGCGTCGTCTTCGCGAACGGAAACGACTGACCGTTGTCGCTCGTCATCACGAGCAGCGTGTCCTGCGCGATGCCGGACTCGTCGAGCACGGCGAGCACGCTCCCGACCGTGCGGTCGAGGCGCCACACGAAGTCGTGGTACTGCGCGAGCTCGGCGCGCGTCTCGGGCGTGTCCGCGAACTTGGGCGGGATCGACTGCGCCGCGGGATCGTGCGGAACCGGCGTGGCCGGATCGTCGTCGTGCAAGGGCTCGCGGAACGGACGGTGCGGGTCCTTCAGGTTGATCACCAGCGCCATCCGACGCCCCGCGAATCCAGCGATCATCTCGCGCAGCGCCAGCGCTATTTCGTCGCCCGCGCGCGCGTCGCCGACCCGCTTGGGGGCGACCCATTTCTCGAAGCGGAACTTCGAGAGCGGCTTGACGTTGAGCTTGCCGATCATGCCCGTGGCGCACGTCTCGGGCTCGAGCAGCTCGCACCACGTCGCCACGTCGTCGCGCACCGGCACGAAGCCGATCGCGCCGTTGCGATGCGGGTACAGGCCCGTGTACAGCGCGGAACGCGAGGGCTTGCACACGCCGACCACCGCGTAGCCGCAGTCGAAGCGCGCGCCTGAGGCCGCGAGCGCGTCGAGGTTGGGCGTGTGGCAATCGACGTTGCCGTAGCAGCCCATGTCGGTCCGCGACTGGTCGTCGGAGACGAGGATCACGATGTGCTTGGGCACGCGCGGCGCCGCGGGAGTGGGCGAGACGACCGTCTCCGCCTGCTGGCACGCGACGCCGGCGACGATCGGCGTGACGGCGGCGGCGGCGAGCAGGTCGCGGCGAGAGATCGGCGGAGTCATGCGTCGAAATCCTCGAGTCCGGGGTCGCCGTTGCGCTCCATCCACTCGCGCAGTCGGCCCTTGAGCGCCGCGAGTGTCGCCGCGTGCGCGCTCTCCGACGCGAGGTTGAGCAGCTCGTCGGGATCGCTCGCGAGGTCGTAGAGTTCGTCCGCGGCGCGGTAGAGATAGGCCTTCATGCGCGCGGCGATGCGCGCGTCCGTGCGCGCGGCCTGCTTGCCGGACTCCCACGTCTCGGAGTGGCCGACGACGTTGCTCACCGTCGCGATGTCGGGCCCGAGGTTGCGTATGTACTTGAAGCGCGCGGTGTGCAGCGCTCGCGCGGGCCGCGCCTGCTCGCGGTTGTTCTCGGTCTGCATCGTCACGAACGAGTCGCGGCCGAGCGCGCGACCTTCGAAGAGCACCGGCGCGAGCGAGCGGCCGTCGAGCGCGGGCCGCGGCGCGCCGACGAGCTCGAGCGCGGTGGGCAGAACGTCGAGCAGCGACACGATCTCCGCGCGCTCGCCGGGCTGCACGCCCGGTCCAGCACACACGAGCGGCATGCGCACGCCGGGCTCGTACAGCGTCGACTTCGCGAACGGGAACGAGGCGCCGTTGTCGGCGCTGACGATGACGAGCGTGTCGCGATCACGCCCCGAGCGCGCGAGCTCCTCGAGCGCGAGCGCCACCGTGCGATCGAGGCGCGCGATGCAGTCGAGGTGGCGTGCGTATTCGCGCCGCGTGCCGTCGGTGTCCCACAGCGAGAGGGGCAGGCGCACGCGCGAGGGATCGCTCACGCGCGGCGTGTCGTCCTCGTCGAAGGGGCGGTGCGGATCGGAGAGCCCGATCACGGCCGCGAACGGCCGGTCGTGCGCGCGCTCGAGCACGTCGCGCACCTGTCCGGCCCACATCGCCGGATCGCGGCGCCCGGGCAGATCGACCGACTTGAGCAGGTGATCGAAGGGGAACTTCGCGATCGGATCGACGTCGAGCTTGCCGACCATCGCCGTGAACACGCCGCGCGCTCGCAGGAGCTCGGGCCACGTCGCGACGTCCTCGCGGATCGGGCCGAAGCCCATGGCGCCGTGGCGATGCGGATAGAGGCCGGTGTAGAGGCTCGAGCGCGAGGGCTGGCACACGCCGACGGCGGTGTAGGCCTGCGTGAAGCGCGCTCCACGGCTCGCGAGCGCGTCGATCGTCGGCGTGCGCGCGTCCGCGCAGCCGTAGCAGCCCAGCTCGCGCGCGCTCAGGTCGTCGGCGAGCAGCACCAGCACGCTCGTCGGACGCTGCCCGCGCGGCGCGAGGTCGCGGCGCGGCGCGCTGCAGGCGGCGCCGATGCCGAGCGCGGCCGCGCCGCCGAGCAGCTCGCGACGATCCAGACCGTCCGTGCGCGGGACCATGGCGCCCATTGTGGGCTTTCCACCGCGCGGCGCCATGGCGAGCCCGAGCGGGCTCAGCGCGTGGCGAGAAACTCGGCGAGGTCGCGCGCCAGCGGGCTCTCGACCACGACCGGTTCCCCCGTGCCCGGGTGCGCGAACGTGAGCCGGTGGTGATGCAGGGCCTGTCGCGGCAGCTCGAGCACCTCGAGATCCTCGGGGGTGAGCTCGCCGTCGTTGTACTTCTGGAAGTAGTGCTCGCCGTAGCCGTAGAGCTTGTCGCCGACGAGCGGATGCCCGATCGACTCCAGATGGACGCGGATCTGGTGCTGGCGACCGGTGAACAGGCGGCAGTGCACGAGCGAGCAGCCGCGGCGGCGCTCGAGCACCTTCCAGTCCGTGCGCGCCTCGTCGCCGTCGGGACGACAGGCCATCTTGAGGCCGATCGAGCTGCCGCGCGCCGAACCGATCGGGTCGTCGATCGTGCCGTAGTCCTGCGTCGGCGCCCCGCGCACGATCGCCAAGTACTCCTTGCCGATCTCGTGGTGCTCGAACTGCCGACGCAGCTCGGCGTGCGCCTCGGGGTGCATGCCGACGAGCACGATGCCGCTGGTTTCGCGGTCGATGCGGTGCGCGAGCCGCGGGCGAGCCTCGCGCTCGAGCTCCTCGGCGCGGTAGCGCGCGTGGACGCGCTGGATGAGCGTGTCGGCGAGGTGCCGGCCGCTGGGGTGCACGCTCAGCATCGGCGGCTTGTCGACCGCGAGCACGTCGCCGTCTTCGCGCAGCACCACGAGGTCGTTGTCGACCACCAACGTGAGGTCGACGCGCAGCTCCTCGGGCACGATCACGAGCACGCGCGTGCGGTCGCGCAGCCGTCGGCCGGGCCGCTTTTCCACCACCAGCTCGCCGGTGCCGTTGGGGCGATCGGGCGAGGTCGCGTCCACGTAGACGTAGCCGTCCTTGATCAGTTCCTGAATCGAAGTGCGCGAACGCCAGTGCATGTGCAGCCCGAGGAAACGATCGAGGCGCAGCTCCACTTCCTCCGGCCGCAGCTGCAGATCGCTGGCCCGCACGAGCAGCTCGACTTGCTCGAGCGGCTTCGACAGGTCACGGTCCTTCTTGAGCAGTCTGAGCTTCGACATCGCGCACCGGTCTGGACATGAGACCACGTCGCCGCGGTGCGTGGGCACCGCGGCGACGTGGAGATTGGAACCGACGCCCGACAGGGCGCCGCGCGCTCAACCGCGGCCGGGGCCGCCCGAGCGAGGGCCACCCGAGCGGGGGCCGCCGAACATCTTGCGCTTCGGGGGCGGGCGGTGACCCATGATGAGGTCGCGCGCCTGACGGCTCGCGCGCTGGATCGTGCGCAGGCGCTCGCGGCGCTCGCGGCGCAGCTTGTCCGAGCGCTTCTCGTGCCAAGTCTTCGCCTTCGCAAGGCGGAACACGCCGCTGTAGTTGCACTGGCGCTTGAAGCGGCGCAGGGCGGCTTCGAGGGACTCGTTTTGTCGGACCAGGACCTTGATCGTCAAGCGAACTCTGCCTTGGAGCCTAGGGCTCCGTCGAATGGTGGGCGGAAGAGCATACCGGCGCCCGTCGGCGGCGGGAAGGGGGTCGCCGCCGAGGGGGCGCCCGGCCCGCGCGGGCAGTCGCGGGCGCATTGCGAACGAGCCCGCAAACCTAGCTTGGACATGGACTTAGGCGTTGGTGTCAGGCCTCGCCGCGCGGCGGGTGAACGGGTCGACCGGCGCGCTTGCGAGCGCCGCCTGCCCCCTCACGCCGGACAGCTCGCTCGCGGCCCCGCGCGCACCGCGCGCCGCCGCGCCGGGCGATCGAGCGCCTTGCCCCACGCTCCCCGCCCTATCCTGCTCGCGGCCGAGGCACCTCGTGAGCGCGGAACAGGACGACGGATCGGGCGACGCGGCCAAGGCCGCCGCCTCCTCGCTGCAAGGCGAGGTCGAGGTCGTCACCTTCCACAACCCCGACACGCACTACACCGTGCTGCGCATCGCGCCGGAGGAAGGCTTCGACGACCCGCAAGCCCAGACCCTGTGGCGCTCGCTGCGCGTGACGGCGGTGGGCTCGATGGACCGGCCGAGCGCGGGCCAGCGCCTGCGCTTTCGCGGCCAGTGGACCAGCCATCGCTCCCACGGACGACAGTTTTGCTTCGAGAGCTGCGAGCCGCTGCCGCCGCTCGGCGTGGAGGGCGCCGTGCGCTACCTCGCGTCGGAGGCCTTCGAGGGCATCGGCGAGACGCTCGCGCGCCGCATCGTCGAGAAGCTCGGCGCGAACGCCATCGAAGTAATCCATCGCGAGCCGCAGAAGCTCACCGGCGTGGTCGGACTGCGCGGGCCGGTGCGCGAGGCGCTCGTGAGCGCGGTCAAGGCCGAGTTCGCTCGTCACAAGCTGAACGCGTTCCTGCGCGGCGTCGGGCTCGGGCCGCGCCAGTCCTCGGCGGTGCTGCGCAAGCTCGGCGCCGAGGCGGAGGAGCTCGTGCGCGCGAACCCGTATCGACTCGCGGGCAGCGTGAGCGGCATCGGCTTCACGATCGCCGACCGCATCGCGCGGGAGCTCGGCTTCGCGCTCGACGGACCAGAGCGCACGCGCGCGGCGCTGCTCCACGCCCTGCGCACGGCGGCCGAGGACGGCCACACGCTGCTCGGCGAGCGCCGCCTGCGCGAGAACGCGCGCGACCTCGTGCAACTCGAGATCGACGACGAGCGCTTCGAGCGCGCGCTCGGCGAGCTCGTCGCGAACGACGAGCTCGTGCTCGACGGCGAGGCGGCGCCGGGCGAGCGCGCGGCGTACCTGCCGCACCTCGCCGCGAGCGAGCGCGGGCTGGCGCACAACGTGCTGCGCCGAATCGAAGCCGCACAGGCGCCGGCGCTCGCGGGCGAGGTCGAACTCGCGCGCTTGGAGCGCCACAGCGGCTTCGAGCTCGATCCCGACCAGCGCCGCGCGGTGCTCGGACTGCTCGCCACGGGGCTGGGCCTGCTCACCGGCGGTCCGGGCGTCGGCAAGACGACGATCGTGCGCAGCGTCGTCGCGCTGGCCGAAGCGGCCGGAGCACGCGTGCTGCTCGCGTCCCCCACCGGACGCGCGGCCAAGCGCATGTCGGAAGCGACCGGACGGCAGGCCTCGACCGTGCATCGTCTCCTGCACTACGACCCCGAGACCGGCGGCTTCGCGCACGACGCGAAGAACCCGCTGAAGTGCGACCTGCTCGTGATCGACGAGATGTCGATGCTCGACGTCGTGCTCGCACACCACCTGTTCAAGGCGCTCGCGCCTCTCACGCGCGTCGTGCTCGTCGGCGACCCTGACCAGCTGCCCTCCGTCGCGCCCGGCAACGTGCTCGTCGACCTGATCGCGTCGCGCCGCGTGCCCACGTTCCGGCTGACGCAGATCCACCGCCAAGGCCGCGGCAGCCTGATCGTGGCCAACGCTCACCGCATCCTCGCGGGCGAGATGCCGCAGCTCCCCGAACGCGGCGAGCGCGCCGCGGACTTCTACTTCTTTCCCGCCGAGGACCCGCGGCGCTGCGCCGATCGCGTCGTCGAAGTCGTGACCGAGCGCATCCCGCGCAGCTTCGGCTTCGATTGGTCTTCGAGCGTTCAGGTGCTCGCTCCCATGTACAAGGGCGAGTGCGGCGTCGACGCGCTCAACGAACGCCTGCGCGCGGCGCTCGGCGCGAACGTCGAGGAGTTCCGCCTCGGCAGTCGTGCTTGGCGCATCGGCGATCGCGTGATCCAGACGCGCAACGACTACGACAAAGAAGTCTTCAACGGCGACATGGGCCGCATCGTCGCGGTCGACGAGGACGGCGTGAGCGTGAAGTTCCCCGAGAAGCAGGTGCTCTACGAGCCCGACGGGCTCTCGGACCTGCAGAGCGCTTTTGCGATCACCGTGCACCGCTCGCAGGGCAGCGAGTACGACGTGGTCGTGATTCCGCTGGTTTCCCAGCACTTCCTGATGCTGCAGCGCAACCTGCTGTACACGGCGGTGACGCGCGCCAAGAAGCTGCTCGTGCTGGTGGGCTCCGAGCGCGCGCTCGCGATGGCGATCGACAACGCCGAGCCGAGCGCGCGCGTCTCGGGCCTCGCGCGACGACTGACACAGGCCGCGTCGGCGAGCTGACGCGGCGCGGCGTTGCTAGGCTGGATCTCGGTCCAAGAACGGAGTTCGCCGCCATGCCGCGCACCCTCTGTGCAACCACGTTCCCCCCCACGCTCGCCCTGTGCCTCGCCGCGCCTCGCGCGGACGAGCTGCGCTTCGCGCCGTCGGACGCACGGGGCGGCGAGCACTCCGCGGCGGCCGAGGTCGAATGGTCCTTCGGGCTCGCTTGGAAGCCGAGCTGAGTCGCACCCACTGGGCACCCATGACGCTCGAACGCGCTCGTGAATCGACGGTGCCGTGGTGGACGCTCTTGGCCATCGCCTTCGCCGGTGCGTGGCTGCGCTTGGAGCAACTGAGCACGCAGATCATCGCCGACGACGAGTGGCACGCGCTCAATTTCCTGCTCGAGCATCCCGTGTCCGCGGTGCCTTGGCGCTTTGGACTCTCGGACCACAGCATCCCCTTGACCCTCTTCGACGGACTGCTTGCGCGCACGATCGGCCTCTCGGAGCTCGGCATGCGCGCGGTTCCGCTCGCGTGTGGACTCGCTGCGCTGATCGCGCTTCCGGTGCTCGCGCACCGTCACGTCGGCACCAAGTGCTGCGTGATCTTCGCGGCCTTGCTCGCCATCTCGCCGCTGCACGTGTACTTCTCGCGCTACGCCCGTCCCTATGCGACGGTGTTCGTGCTCGCGCTCGCCGCGCTGTTCCTGCTCGAGCGTTTCGCGCAACACCGACGCCCCGCTCTGGCGTGGGGCGCCGCGATCTGCACCGGGCTCGCGCCGTGGTTCCAGCCCGTCATCCTGCCCTTCGTGCTCGCTGGCCCGTTGCTGCTCCTTGTCGTCGACACTCGGCTGGGCGCGACGCTCGCCGAACGTGCGCGCTTGCTCTGGCCTCAGGCGCTCGCCGTGGCGCTGATGCTGGCTTTGCTGCTCGGACCGCCCGCGGCGCTCGATTTCGAGACGCTGCGTGAGCGCTCGGGCCATGGACACGTCGGCGCGCTCGACATCGGCGCCGCGTGGCGCTTGCTCGCGGGCTCGGGCAAGGACTGGCTCGCTCCGCTGCTCGCCGCCGCGTCGCTCGTGGGCGCGCTGAGCCTCGCTCGATCGAGTCCGCGCCTCTTGAGGCTGATGCTCGTGGCACTCTCGGCCTCGATCGCGGCGCTCGTCGCGACGAATCCGACGGGGATCGAGATTCCGATCGTGGCCGTGCGCTACGTGATTCCGAGCTTGGGGATCGTGTTGCTGCTCTGTGCGTGCGGGCTGGCGGAGCTGGACACTTGGCTGGCGTCGCTCGCTCCGCCTCGCTGGCCGCGCCACTGGCCTTCGATCGCCGCCTGCGCCGCGCTGGCGGCCTTCGGACCGCTGCTGCGCCTGCACGATCGCCCGAGCGCGATCTTCCGAACCCCCAACGACTGGATGCACCACGGGCTCCTTCAATACCAGTACGACACGGCCGAGCGCGTTCGCTGGATGACCGACACGATTCGACCGCCGAAGCTCTCGCGCTTCTATCAGAAGCTCGCGCGCGCGCGGAGCGAGGCCCCCACCGAGCCACTCCACCTCGTCGAGGCGCCCTGGAGCTTGCAGTGGGACCGTTCGCCCTTCGTCGTCTATCAGGCCATCCACGGTGTTCGCACGAGCATTGGCTTCGTGCACCGTCGAGGCGAAGCCCGGCCGTGGGGCGAGCTGCCTTGGGATGACAGCCGGTTCGAGTTTGCGAACTTCGTCCATGTCGCCGATGTCGAGGAGCTGCGGCGCCGCGGGGTCACGCACGTGGTGCTGCACAAGGATCTCGCGCGCGAGCTGCCGACCGACCTTGCACGCATCGGTGCCGACATCGGTCCGCTCGTGATCGAGCTGCAGGCCAAGCTCGGCCCGCCGTGCCACGAGGACGAGATCCTCGTGGCGTTCGACCTCCGGCCTACTTCGTGAAGTAGCGCCGGTCCTCGAGGGAGGGCGGCAGGCACTTCATCTCGTCCTTGGCGGCGGGATCGTCGTGCGCGTAGCGATAGCCCGCGCCGTAGCCCGCTTCTCGCATGAGCCGTGTCGGCGCGTTGCGCAGGTGCAGCGGCACGGGCTCTGCAGCGGTTCGCTGCACATCCTCGCGCGCCGCGTCGTAGGCCTTGTAGACCGCGTTCGACTTCTTCGCGCGAGCGAGGTAGACGGCCACTTGCACGAGCGCGAGCTCGCCCTCGGGCGTGCCAAGGCGATTCCACGCGTCGGCTCCGTCGAGCGCGATGCGCAGGGCGAATGGGTCGGCGAGTCCGATGTCCTCCACGGCGATGCGGATGAGGCGGCGCGCGAGGAAGTCGCGGTCCTCTCCGGCCTCGAGCATGCGCGTGATCCAGTAGGTCGCGGCGTTGTCGTCGCTGTTGCGGATCGACTTGTGCAGCGCGGACGCGAGGTTGTAGTGCTCCTCGCCCGACTTGTCGTAGGCGAGCGCCTTGCGTTGCAGCGCCTGCGCCAACGTTGCCTCGTCGAGCTCGCCGCCGTCGCGCACGAGCGCGGCCGCCGTCTCGAGCAGGTTCAGGGCGCGCCGCGCGTCGCCATCGGAGGCGTGTGCGATGCGCGTGAGAAGGTCGCGACTCGCGCGCACGCGACCGCCGAGTCCGCGCCCGTCCTCGAGAGCGCGCGCGAGCAGCGCGACGAGCTCGTCGGGAGCGAGCGGCTGCAAGACGAGCACGCGAGCGCGAGAGAGGAGCGCGCCATTGAGCTCGAACGACGGATTCTCCGTCGTCGCGCCGATCAAGACGATGTCTCCGGCTTCGACGAACGGCAGGAACGCATCCTGCTGGGCCTTGTTGAAGCGGTGGATCTCGTCGACGAAGAGCAGCGTGCGCACGCCGCTGCGTTGGCGGGTCGCCGCGGACTCCGCCATCACCTCGCGCACTTCCTTGATGCCGGACAGCACGGCGGAAAAGGGCACGAAGCGCAGCAGCGAGCGTGCGGCGAGCAGGCGCGCGAGCGTCGTCTTGCCGACGCCCGGTGGCCCCCACAGGATCAGGCTCTGCGTGAGCTCGCCTTCGAGCAGGCGAGCGAGCAGCTTGTCGGGTCCGAGCAGGTGGGCTTGACCCGCCACTTCGAAGAGCGTGCGCGGCCGCATGCGCTCGGCGAGCGGTCCCACGCAACGCGACTCCGCGGGCGCTTGCGGCTCGGGCGCGTCGAAGAGCTCGCTGCTCACGCGCGCGGATCCTCGGCGCGACCCGCGGCGAACAGGAGCAACGACGCCGCGACGGTGACGTTGAGCGACTCGACGCCTCCGCGCATCGGAATCGTCACGCCTTCGAAACGCGCGCTCGCCTCTGGCGACGCCCCGGTCTCGGAGCCCACCCACAGCGCGACGCGTCCCGTCCAATCGAATTCCGAGGGCGCGGCCCCACCGCGCGTCGCCGCGCGCACCTGACGGAAGCCGTGCTCTCCGAGCTCGCGCGCGGCACTCTCGGCGGTTTCGAACGCCATCACCGGCAGCCGCAGCAGGCTGCCCATCGAACCGCGCAGCGCCTTGGCGTTCCACGGGCTCGCGCCACCGCGCACGAGCACGAGCGCCTCCGCACCGGCCGCCTCGGCGCTGCGCGCGAGCGCGCCGAGGTTGCCCGGGTCCGCGACACCGGCGACCACGAGCACGAGCGCCTCGGCGCCAAGCTGCACGGCCGCGAAACTCGCGGGTCGCGGCGCGCGAGCGAGTGCGATCACGCCTTGGCTCGTGGCGAGCGCACTCAGCCGTTCCAGCAGGTCGTCGTCCGCGACACGCGCGTCGATGCCGCGTTGCTCGAGTTCCCGTGCGCGCTCCGCGCGGCTCTCGGCGACCAACGCCAGCTCGAATTCGCAGCCCGCGCGCAGCGCGTCGTCGATCAGTCGCTCGCCCTCGAGCACGAGCAGCCCTTTCTCGCGTCCGGCGAGCGCGCTGCGAACGAGAGCGACCGAGGGATTCGAAGTCGATCGAAGCACTTCTCTGCGCGTCATGGCCGCTGGATGTTCTAGCATGAGCAGCCCTGCATGAGTGAAGCGACGCAAGTGACCGGACGCGTGGTGCGCACGGACGCCAAGGTGTGCCACGTCGAAATCGACGGTCGCGTCGTGAGCTGCGTCCCGCGCGGAAAGCTGTTCGAGGAACGCACCGAGCAGAAGAACCCCGTCGCGGTGGGCGATCTCGTGCGCGTCGATACGGCCAGCGTCCCCGCGAGCCTCGACCTCGTGCTGCCGCGCCGCAATCGCCTCGGGCGCACGGCGTCGAGCCACGATCCGCGCGAGCAGGTCCTGATCGCGAACGTCGATCAACTGTGCATCGTCGCCTCGATCGAGCGGCCGAAGTTCTCGTCCAATCGCACCGATCGCATTCTCGGCGCGGCGCTGTGGTACGGCGTGCCCTCGGTTCTCGTGCTCAACAAGATCGACCTCGATCGCGAGGGCAACACCGAGTCGATCGCGCGCACTTATGAGGACATCGGCGTCGAGGTGCTGCGCACGAGCGTGACGACGCTCGCCGGCATCGAAGCGCTGCGCTCGAAGTTGCGCGACAAGGTCACGGCGCTCTACGGGGCCTCCGGCGTCGGCAAGTCGAGCCTGCTCAACATGCTGCAGCCCGGGTTGAAGCTCAAAGTCGGCAAGATCAGCAAGTTCTGGGACGGCGGCAGGCACACGACGTCCTTCTCGCAACTGCACCGCCTCGATTTCGGCGGCTGGGTCGCCGACACGCCGGGCATTCGGACCTTCCGCCTGCACAAGGCCGACGCCGCCGCGCTGCGCGGAATGTTCCCCGAGTTCGCGCGCCACCAAGGCGCTTGCCGCTTCCCCGACTGCTCGCACGACCACGAGCCCGGCTGCGCCGTGTTCGACGCTCTCGAACGCGGCGACATCGCCGCCTCGCGCTTCGCGAGCTACATCGAGCTGCTCGACGAGCTGCGCATCGTGCGCCCCACCGGCGACGATGAAGATGCTCCGCTCGACGCCGACGAGTGACCTACGCCAGCGCGAGGATCTTGTAGAGCCAACACAGCGCGATGAAGGCGAGCGCGGGCAGCGCGAGTCGGCGCCATGGAACTTGGACGAGCCGCTCGCCGAGGTCGACTCCACGCACGGTGGCAAACAGCGCGAGCGGCAGCGCGAGCGAGCCGGCGAGAGCCAGCGAGAAGCCGAGCGGCTGCACGCTGAGCGAGCGCAGCGGCGCTCCTTGCACGAACCACGTGACCGAAGTGGTCACGCCGCAACCGGGACAGGGAATCCCAAACCAGCGCGGCGCGCTGCACGGCAAGAGCCCGAGCTGCTCGTGCGTGCCGTAGCCGTCGGGATCGGGCGTGAGCACCAAGCGCATCGCGACGAGGGCGGCGAGACACGCGGCCGAAGCGAGCACGACGACCCAGTGCAGCGCGCGAAAACGTTCGGAGGACGACATCGCCCTCCGATTGTGCCGCAAGGAGGCCTGAAACGCTCTATTCGTTGAAGTCGTAGACGTACGAGAGCCGCGCCTTGTTGACGATCACATAGGGCAGCTTGAAGAGCAGTTGGAGGTCCGAGTCCTCCTTGGCGTTGAACCCGCGCACCTGCGGGTTGCGCATCACGAAGAAGCGCCGCGTCATGCGGTCGTCGGCCTCATAGGCGCCGGGTCGGCACTCTCCGCCGACCTCGACGTTGAGATGGCCGGTGAAGAACGCGCGCACCTTGACGAGCTTGTGGTCGCGATGGAGCGCGGCGAGCTGGGCGTCACCGGCCTGATCGAGGAACTCGTGCGCGACGAGGATCTCGTCGGTGTTGACGTGCAGGAGCGGCGTCTGGATGCGGTCGCACGTGTTGAGGTCCACGAGCGTGGCGTTGCGCACCTTGATGAAGAACTTGCGGTGCTCGTCGAGCACCTGCGAGAGACGGGCATGCTTGCGCTCGACCTCACCCTTGATCAGGAACGAGTCCGTGAGGAAGAGATCCGAGACGATGGTCGTGGTGGTCACGGTCGCGTCTGCCTGAGGTCGGGTCGTAGGGCTCCTGCGAGGTACAGCGAGCCGATGACGAGGACCCACGCGCCGCTGGCGCGGGCGCGGTCCAAGGCCAGCTCGAGCGCCGCTCGTGGAGGGGTGGCCAACTCGACCACCGCACCGGCTGCAAGCGCCGCCTCCGCGATCTCCGCGGCGGTGCGGTGCAGGTCGGTTCCCACGGACGTGCTGACGAGTTTTTCGGACCGGGGCGCGAGATGCTTGAGGATCCCGGCCATGTCCTTGTCACGGGCGAGACCGAGCACGACCACGGGCCGCGCCCGCAGGGCAGGGTCGCGCCCGAGATCCGCCAGCGCCGCCGCCACGCTGGCGGGGGTGTGGGCGCCGTCGAGCACGACCGCGACGTCCCCCACCGAGAAGCGCTCCTGACGCCCCGGCAGGCCCGCGGCGGCCGCCGTGCGAGCATCGAGGTGCCCCGCGCCCAGGCGCGCGCCGTCCCGCGCCGCCACTCCGCGCTGACCGAGTGCGGCGAGCACCGCGCGGGCGACGCACAGGTTGCGGCCGGCGACCGTATCGACCTCGCTGCGACCGGGGTCCTCGAGCGGACGAACGACCGGCACGCGCAGCTCCACCGCGCGCGCGCTGATCGCGCGGTCCGCCTCGCTGCCGCTCGGCACTCCGCTGACCAGCGTGGCGCCACGCTTCACGATCCCCGCCTTCTCGGCGGCGATCGCGGCGTGCGTGTCGCCGAGGACCGCGGTGTGCTCGAGCTCGATGTTGGTGATCACGCACACCTCGCCGTCGAGCACGTTGGTCGAGTCGAGGCGCCCGCCGAGTCCGACCTCGGCCACGATCCACTCGACGCCCTCCCAGCGAAAGCACAGCAGCGCAGCCGCGGTCATCACGTCGAACCACGTGGGATCGACCTCGGGTCGCTCGGCGACGAGCGCTTCGCGCGCATCGAGCGAGTGACCGAGAGCGGCGTAGAGCAGCTCGTCCGAGATCTCGGCTCCGTCGATCACGACGCGCTCGTTCAGGCGCTCGACGTGCGGCGACGCGTAGCGGCCGACGCGCAGCCCGGCGCACCGCAGCCCGGCGGCCACGAGCGCCGCGGTGCTGCCCTTGCCCTTGCTGCCCGTGACGTGCACCACCCGCAGCCCCGCCTGCGGTTCGCCTAGGCGCGCGAGCAGTGCCCGCGCCGGATCCGTCGAGACGCGCATCGCGGCACGCCTGCGGCGCTCCCAGTCGACGAGCCCCTCGAGCCGCTGCGCGACCCGCGCAGGACTTTCCATGTCGGCGACCGGCCGCGCGGGCCAGCCGCGCGACGCACCGCGTTCCTCAGGAACTCCCATTCCAGTCGCGACCCCCGACGGTCGATCCCAAGGAACGTCTCGGGGGACCGCTCCCCGCGGCGCGTTCCCTCCTCGACCGACCTCGGCTCCCAACCGTCGCCCCCCGACCATGACCGAGCTGGTGCACCGCATCAAGATCTTCGTCTACCGCCTGCGCGGCGAGCAGCCCGACTACCTGCTGTTGCGCGGCGCGGCGTCGGAGAGCTGTTGGGGCCCGATCCAAGGGCCGATCGGCTTCGGAGAAAAGCTCGAGACCGCCATCCTGCGCGAGGTGCTCGACGACATCGGCATCTCGCGGCCCGCGGACTTGGTCGACCTGCACCTGCCCGGTCGCTGGGTGATCGGCGACGAGGAAGTGATCGAGTGGACCTACGGCTTCCGCACGCCGCCCGACCGCCACGACCTGCGTCTGTCGCGGCGCTGGGCGGCCTCGCGCTGGTCGAGCTTCACCGACGCCTATCCCGTGCTGGAGCTCGAGCCCGACCGCGCGGCACTCCTGCGCCTGCACTCGCTGCTCAAGGCAGGCTGAAGGCGCGCGATCCCCGAGGGCTCGACGCGGACCGCCGCGCGTCAAGCACCAGACTGGTACAGGCCGCTGACGGCTCCGCTCGGATCCGCGATCACGGCGAACCGGCCGCCACCCGCGGAGCGGGGCGTGGTGAGCACCTTGCCGCCGCGCTGCACGACTCGCTCGAGCGCGCTCGCGAGGTCGGCTACGACGATGTAGAGCAGCCACTGACTCGGAAGGTCGCCGTTCGCGCCGCGCCGATGGCAGATGCCGCCCACGGGCTCGCCGCCGCCTGGGGGCAGCATCACGTAGTCCTCGTAGCCCCCCATGTCGATCGGTTGCGCCGTCCAGCCGGCGACGGCCATGTAGAAGTCGCGCACGCGCGCGGCGTCGTCGACGGTCAGGTCCTTCCAGCCAATGGAGCCGACCGCCGGAGTGTTCGCTTCGCTCATGGGGCACTCGTTGTGGTTTCACCGCTCGGAGCGCGGCGGGCACACGCTACCAGCCGCCGCGCGCTCAGGCGAAGGCGATCAGCGGGTACTTGGCGCCGAGGACTTTTTCGGACTTGAGGTCGAAGCAGCGCTCGATCGCCGTCGCGTAGACGGAGCGGAAGTCGGTCGTGTGCACGAGATCGCCGTCGTCGAGCTTCTCGAGCGAGGGATGCACGCCATACCGGCCGCCCTTGATTCCGTGCCCGAAGGCGAACATCGGACCGGCGACGCCGTGGTCGGTGCCGCGCGCGCCGTTCTCGGCCACGCGTCGCCCGAACTCGGAGAACATCAACACGAGGGTGTTGCGTCCGGCCGCGCTGCGGCCGAGATCGTCGAGGAAGGGCCCGAGCGCGGCGTCGAGCGCGCGCATCAGTTGATCGTGCCGGTTGCGCTCGTCGGTGTGCGTGTCGAAGCCACCCATCTCGACGGAGATCACGCGCGAGCCGATGCCGCCGTTCACGAGCGCCGCGACGTCCGCGAGCGACTGCGCGAGTGCATCGTTGGCCGGATACGCGATCGGAGTGCGATACGCGGCCACGGCGCGGCGCACTTGCTCGGACGAGGATTGCCCGTCGGCGAGCACGCGCCGCAAGAAGTCGAGGCTCGACTCGCCCGCGCGCTTCTTCGGCTGCTTCTCGTCGCGCTCGGGCTGCATGCCGCCGGCCTGCTCGTAGGCCTCCGTCTCGGACTCGCCACCGGCCCAGCGATAGGCGCGTGGATTGACGAAGCTCGCCGGAGGATGGCTCGTCGAGTGCAGCGCATAGGGCACATTGCCGCCGATGTGCACGACGAGGTTGGGGTTCTGCTGGTCTGGGAACGCGGCGTCGCACAAGCGACCGACCCAGCCATCGCCCGCGTCGCGACCGCGGATGTCGGCCGTGTGCCACACATCGTAGGAGCGGAAGTGCGAACGGATCGGCTCGGGATAGCCCACGCCCTCGACCAGCGCGACGCGGCCCGCGTCGTAGTGCTTGCGCACCTGCACGAGGGCGCCGTGAAAGCCGCGGTAGTCGTCGAGCGCGAGGATCTCGCTCTGTCGCAGGCCCAGCGTCGGGCGCGCGCGGCGGTACGCGTCGTCGCCGAAGGGCACAACCGTGTCGAGGCCGTCGTTGCCGCCGGAGAGCTGCAGCAGGACGAGCGTGCGGGCCTCGCCTGGCGCCGCGAGCGCGGGAGAGAGCTTCACCGAGCCGTGCGCGCGGGTGCACAGCACCGTCACGCCAGCGAGACCGGCGGCCGCGAGCAGGGTGCGACGATCGAGTTGGGAGCGCTGCATGTGGGTGGCTCCGTTCAGCCGAGCTGCGCTTCGGGCAGCGAGAGGATCAGGTGCGCGAGACGACGAAGCACGTCTTCGCTCTTCACGCCCGCGGTGAGCAGGCGCCCATCTTCGAGGGACAGCGCGCCGCGCTCGGCGCGCAGGAACGCGAGCAGCGCGGCACGGCTCGGCTCGCTCAGCGGCACCGGCAGCAGCTCGTCCGCCAGCGTGTCGACGATCTGCATGTCGCCCGCGACCTTGGCGCGCTGCATGCGCGCCGTGAGATTGATGCGCGGGAAGTACATCGCGCTCGTCAGGCGCTGCAAGCCGCTCATCTCGGCCCCGAGATCCACCTTGCGCTTGCCGGCTCTCTTCGCGTCCCTCGCACGCGCGTCGGACGGCGGGTCGTCCGTCATTTCGCCGCCCTCCTGCATGTCCCCGCCCATCATCTCACCTTCCGGCTCGACCTCGAGCGGGTCCTCGCGCAGCACGTCCTCGAGCTTCACGACACCGATCAGCATCCCGGCCATGTTGCCGCGGCCGAGCAGCGTGGACGTCGTGATCCACGCCTCGCCGCCTTCCCAGCCCTTGACCGACGGCGGGTCGAACAGGCGCTGGCCGAGCTGGCCTGCGCCGAGCCACAGGATCTGCGGCGGCACCGAGATGCCGAGCCGCCGCGTGGCGCCGACGAGGTACTCGACCGGCGAGCTGATGCGCTCGGCGCGCACGGCGTCGCGATAGAAGCGCGGGTCGAGGAACAGCTTGGTGAGCAGGGGCTTGATCTCCCAGCGCTTGTCCACGAGGAAGCTGGCGTATTCCGCCAGCCGCGCCTCGTCGGGCTCGACGCCCTCGAAGTGCACGATCAACTTGCGCGCGACCCAGCGCGAGCACGCGGGTTGCGCCAGCAGCAGGTCGACGAAGCCAGCGGCATCGAAGCGCGCGGTCTGGCCGAGGATCGTCTTGACGCCCGCGTCGTGGTTGCGCGGCTGGAAGTAGCTGCCGGTCTTGTCGTCGGTGGTGCGCCAACCCGTCAGCGCTCGGGCGCCTTCCTTGATATCGGCCTCGGTGTAGTTGCCCTCGCCGAGCGTGAAGAGCTCCATCAGCTCGCGCGCGAGGTTCTCGTTGGGGCGATCCCTGCGGTTTTCGTTGTTGTCGAGGTACTCGAGCATCGCCGGATCGCGCACGATCGCGTGCACGAGTTCCGAGAAGTTCCCGAGCGCGTGGCGTCGGAACAGCTCGTTTTGCGCGATCATCGCGGCCGTGCGCTTCACGTCGCGAGTCGAGCTCGTGAAATAGCCGTGCCAGAAGATCACCATGCGCTCCTGCAGCGGGTGCTTGGCTTCGACCATCTGATCGAACCACCAGCCCGCGAAGCTCGTCAGCACGCGGCGTTCCTCCGCTCGGAAGCGATTCTGCTCCTTCTCGAATTCGTCGCGGTCCGCGAAGTCGCGCCGCGCGGGCATGGCCGGAATGTCGATGAAGAGCGGGTCGCTCGTGGGCGCGAAGCCCTCGAGCAGCTGTTTCACGAAGGCGACGGGTCGCTGGCGCTGCGCGTACTCGACCTCGGCCGGGCGCGCGCCGAAACCGGCGCGGTTGTAGAGATGCTCGACGTTGCGCGCGTTCCAGATGCGTTCGACGTCCGCCGAAGCATCGTCCGCGGAAGCATTTTCGCGCTTGGGCTCAGCCTGCGGCGCCACGGTCGGTGCGGGAACGGCGAGCGAGAGCAACGCGAGCAGGAACGGCGTGTTGAGCATGGCGACTCCGAATGGAACCCTGCGACGGATGCGGAGTTCCGTCGGCGGTGCCCGTATCTTGCCCTACTGTGCGCCCGCGGGGCAGCACCCCCCCGCACGAACGTCGGCGTACGCTCAGCGGTAGACGAAACGCAGTGCCTCCGTGAGCGAGGCGCCGCCACAGGCCGCCGGATCTCGGAACCAGCCCTGAACGTCCACGGTCTCCCCCGCGAGCCACGGGTTGCCGAGCGCAGCGGGGTGGGCGAGCTGGTACGCGCTCCAATCACTCACGATCGAACCCTCGCAGGTCCCCGCCGTGCCGCCTGTGTTGACGGTCGTCATGCGCTGCCGAGGACCTGCCACACACAGGAAGTTGGCGGCACCGCCGCACAAGCTCTGCTGGGCGGGCCCGCTCACGCCGTAGAACAACAGGCCGCTGCGCAGCGCGTCCACGCCGGCGACGGCGAGCAGACTCTGAGTGGCGTGCCCAACCGACGGGCTCGAAGCCAACGAGATTCGCGGAACGCAGCCCTGCGACGTGGCCCGCGTGGGCAGACAGAACTGCTGTGGCGTGATCACGCTCCACTTGCGAGCGAGATAACGTTCGACCAACGTGCGCTCGGAAGGCAGGAGCAAGCGGTCGTAGACGATCAGCTCTGCGAGATCGCCGCTGAAGAAGCCGCGCAGGTCGTTGAGCGAAGCGTCGGCACCGATGCGGATGTTGAGGCTCGCTGAGTCCGAGGTCTGCCCCGGTGTCTGAAAGCCCGTCACAGCCGTCACGGGCTGGCCATCGCAACGCAGGCCCAGCCGCGCGTGGAAGAAGTCGAACTCGCCGGTCCATTGGGCCAGCGCTCCCAAGCTCGCGCCGCCGCCGTTGATGCGTTGGTAGGCGTCCGTATCGAGTCGCCGACCCGCGAGTCCCGCATCGCCCGTCCCGCCAAGTCCGGTTCCAAAGCCGTCGAAGAAGTTGAAGCCGACCCGCGTCGCGGCCGAGTTGGTTCCGGTGGAGGCCATGAACACGCGGAACGCCTGCTGGGCGCTCGGCTGCGTCGGACGCGCCACGGCGAACACGCTCGCGCCGGGGCTGTTGCGCAGCATGTCGAAGCTCGGTGCCGCGAGGTCGAGGAAGTCGTCCCCGTCGAAATGGACGAGCGTGAGTGCGCTGGCACCGACCGCTGCAAGCGCGGGGCGCGCGGCGGCGCTCGCCTGACTCGCATCGCCGAGCCCCGCGCTCGACTTGTCGACCCACGTCTGTCCGCCCATCCAATTGCCGCCGGCGACGAGGTCGCCATCGACATCGTTGCCGTCGAGCCACAGCACGTTGCCCGTGATCCGACGCGGATCGGTCAGCACCGCTTCGCTCGTGCGCGCGAAGAACAACAAGTACACGGTGCCGGTCTCTCCAGCGCCGCCGCCCGAGGCGAGGCACAGCGTCCCGTCGTTGGCGAGATCGCCCACCACGGCCAACGTACGCCCGAAACGACCCGAAATCGGCAGCGAAGAAAACGGCAGACCGCCGGTCGTCGCCCCGAGCCGCGCTTCGCTGCGCACCGTGCCATCGGAGTTGAGCAGCAGGAAGTAGAGCTCGCCTACGTTGAGCCCGCCTTCGTCGCGCTGGTTGGCGGACGTGATCAAGTCGGGCACACCGTCGCCATCGAGATCGCCGGGCGCCGCCACGGCGTGCCCGAAGTGATCGACGGTCGCGAGCTGCAACTGCAGCCCGCCGATCCCGTGCCCGATCTTCTGCTTGGCCTTCACCGTCAGATTCGGATTCATGCGCAGGATCCACACCGCGCCACGCTCGCCATCCGACTGAAATGCTCCCACCGCCAAGTCGAGCATGCCGTCCCCATCGAGATCGCCGAGCGGAACGATGTCGCGACCTCCGAACTGATCGTTGTCGACGAGCCCCGCTCCAAATCCGCCGGACGTCGAGCTGATCTTGACGTTCTGTCCCGCCAGACACATCCCGTTCGACGCGAGACGCAACAGGTAGATCGCGCCGCGATCCACGCCCCCGTCGTCGTTGTTCGCATCGGACACCGCGAGCGTCGGCACGCCGCCGAGCACGCCGAGAAAGCTCGACGCCTCCCCGAAGAAGTCCGTGTTCGCGAGGGCGTAGCCGAGGTTGCCCACATTGCGATCGATGCGCTGGGCCGCCCTGACGCTGCCGTCGCGCCGAAGGAACAGCACGAAGATGCCGCCGCCATCGAGCTGTGCTCCCGATCGTCGAGCGCCGACCGCGATGTCCTCCACGCCGTCGCCATCGAGGTCGCCGAGCGGCGACACGGAGTAACCGAAGAACTGTCCAGCGCCCAGCGTGATCCCCGCGGCGGCTAGACCGCCACTCGTCGCGGAGATCTTCGCGACGGAGCGCACGGCGCCGTTCGGCTGCAGGAACAGAATGTAGACCGCTCCCGCGTCGATGCCGCCGTCGTCATCGGAGCGCGCGCCGACCACGAGATCCGTCACTCCGTCGAGGTCCAGATCGCCCAGCGGGTTGAAGTCGCGGCCAAAGCGATCGGCGGTGTCGAGCAGACCCGCCATCGCAGGCTCGTTGCTGTCGATTTCGCGAAACCCGACCACGGTGGGCGCGGACTGCGCCCCCTGAACGGCGGCGGCGGCGGCGACGGCGGCGGGGGCAGCGGCGGCGGCGAGAGCGAGGACGAGCGCGGCGAATTGACGTTGCATGGGGCGGGGGCTCGGTTCGGGAGTGCGCGGGGGCTCGGTTCGGTGGTGCGTCCGCACGAGGGCCCGACCGTCCCCAACCCCGCTCCGCGCGGGAGGTATCGGCCCGCACCGAAATTGCCCCACGCGGGCGACCTTGATGTCCGGCCGCGCATCGACGAGCCCGCCGATCCACGTCGCCCCCCAGCGCCGCCAGCGCGGGACGGCCTAGCCCTGACCGCGCTTGGCCTTGCGTGCGACGCGCACGGGCAGGCGCAGCGCCTTGAACGACTCGATCTGCGCCTTGATCGCGATTTCCGTCGGCAAGCGCTCGGTCGAGCTCGCGCCGTAGAAGCCGTCGATGCCCTCGACGCGATCGATGATGTACTGCGCGTCGTCGGGCATGGCGACGGGGCCGCCGTGGCACAGACAAATCACGTCGCGCCGCGTGCGCTTGGCCGCGGCGACGATGTCTTGGATGAGGCCGACGCAACGTTCGAGCGTTTTCACCGACTTGGCGCCAATCGTGCCGCCGCTGGTGCAACCCATGTGCGCGACCACGATGTCGGCGCCCGCGGCCGTCATGTCGATCGCTTCCTGCGGGTGGAACGCGTAGGGCGTGGTGAGCATGTCCATCTCGTGCGCGAGGCGCACGCAGTCGACCTCGAGCCCGTAGCCCATGCCCGTCTCTTCGAGCGTCGCGCGCAGCTCGCCTTCGATCAGTCCGACCGTGGGGAAGTTCTGGATCCCCGCGTAGCCGAGCTCGCGCAGCTCGCGCAAGAACAGCTTGGGCATCATGAACGGGTCGGTGCCGCACACGCCCGCGAGCACCGGCGTGTGCTTGACGACCGGCAGCACTTCGTACGCCATTTCCTTCACGATCTGGTTGGCGTTGCCGTAGGGCATCAGCCCCGCCGTCGAGCCGCGCCCCGCCATGCGATAGCGGCCCGAGTTGTAGACGATGAGCAGGTCGATGCCGCCCGCTTCCTCGCTCTTGGCGGAGAGGCCGGTGCCGGCGCCGCCGCCGATGATCGGCTCGCCGCGCGCGATCTGGGCGCGGAAACGCGCGAGGATGCCCTTGCGGGTGTTGTCGTGGGAGACCTTGTTCATCGTTCGAGAATCCAAGCGAGAGCGTTCTGGTAGATGCGCCCGAAAGCCGGGTGCTCGTGGGCGCGACCGTCGTGGCCCAGCGTACACGCGACCGTGCGGCCGTCGGCGCGCTCGACCGTCCACAGCACGGGGAATTCGTCGCCCGAGACGAGCGACGTGCCGATCGCGAGCACCTTCACCGGCGCGTCACTCGCGGCGCGCTCGATGCGGTAGAGCTCGTCGGTGATGCGGAAGGTCGCGGGCACGCCCTGCGTCAGCGGATGAGACGCGTCGATCACGCGCACCTCGAACTCCCCGAGCGCCTCGTGACTGCGCGATCCGCCGCCCACCAAGCGCGCGTTGTAGTCCCTCCACTCGGGCCAGTTGAACCACGTCGAAGGATGCAGGAGCAGCAGGCCGCCGCCGCGCTCCACGTGGCTCGCGAGAGCGGCGCGGAACTCCGGTCCGTCGACCGACTGGTTCGTGCACAGGACGAGCGCCTTGGCGAGCTCGAGGCCGCGCAGCGTCTCGTTGAGCGAGGCCGTGTAGCGCACGCTCTCGAAGCCGCCCGCGCGCAGGAGCTCCAAGTCGAACGCCTCGAACCAGCGTGCGAAGTCGTGGCTCGAACCGCCGCCGAAGATGAGCGCATCCACGGCACTGGGCACGGCCACCGTTCGCTGCGGCGCGCCCGGCAGCTCCGCGGTCAGCGCGAGGAACGTCGGCGCGAGCTCGTTGTCGTAGCTCTCGAGCACGATGCGATCGACGGCGCGCGGGGTCGCGAGCTCCACGGCGAATCGCCGCACCTGACCCCAGCTGCCCGGGCCGAGCGCGCCGTCGACATGCTCCGAGCCCGGCACGTCGATGTGACCGATCCAATCGGCGAACTCGACGCCGTTCCTCAGCACATGCTCCTCGCTCGTGCCATCGGCGAAGCGCCAGGTCCACTTCACGATCGGCTTGTGGTCCTTGATGAACGGATAGCCCCAGCCCGCGATGCCGCCGAGCACGTGTACGCGTTGCACGAGAGCGTTGACCTTCAACTCGACGCGCTGGGGCCTCGCCACCTTCGATTCCCAATCCGGCACGAGTCCGCCCTTGAGCACGAGCACGTTGCTGCCCGAGCTCGTGCGCGCTGGGTCGAGCAGCTCGAACGGCACGCCGTCGAACGCCGTGACGCCAAAACGCGCTGGAATCAGCGGGTTCGCATCGCGCACGGTGTCGTACATGCCGCGCAGCGAGTTCGAGCTCGCGACCGGCGCGAGGTCGAGCACGCGCCAGTGCGCGAAGTCGCCCGCGAGGTACGCGATCACGTCGCGCAGACCCTCGGCGCCGATCGACTCGAGGCCCGTCGGCATCGGCGAGCGACCGGTGTTGCGAATCGAGACCAATTCCTCGCGCGCGATGCTCTGGTCGCCGGACGTCGAGCGCAGCACGACCCCGTCCTCGGTGTCGCGCACGAGCACGCCCGAGAAGTTGCGCTCGTCGATGGTGGTGACGATCCACTCCGCATAGGCCGCTTCGACCGCGCGGTTGGGGTCGAGCAGGATCGGCAAGAGATCGCCCGCGCCATGCGCGCCGATCCCCGTGAGCTCAGGCCCCACCTTGCCGCCACTCCCGAAGGCCGTGTGGCAGTTGGCGCAGTTTTTCTCGAACACTTCCTTGCCGCGCACTCGATCTCCTCCGGGTCGATCGACCTCGGGCAGGAGCAGCGCGATGAGGGCGTCGATGCCCGCGTTGCTCGCGCCGGCGAGTCGCTCGAAGGCCTTCATCGCGCGCTGCGACACGGTCGCGTCGGGGTGCGTGCGCAGGCGGTGGACCTTCTGCGGTCCGAGCTCGGCGGGGACGACGGCGAGAGACTCGACGCGCTCGAGCAGCGCGTGGGCCCAGCTCGCGCGCGCGAGCAGGCGCTCGAAGGCCAGCTCGCGTGCCTCGCTCGACAGGTTGCTGTAGCAATCCGCGATCAACGCCGCGGCCGCCACATCGTCGCTCGTCGCGAGCGCTTCGAGCACCGCACGCTGCTCGCGCGGCGCACGAGCGGGCTCGAGAAACCGCGCGGCGTGCGCGAGACACGTCGCGCGCGTGGCGTCGAACCCCATCGCCAACTGCAGAGCTGCGACGCGCGCCTCGAACGGAGCGTGCTCGTCCGAGACGCGCTGCACGAGCCGCGTCCACGCCGCGTCGATCTCGCCCATGCCGCGCGGATCGAGCTTCCACGTCGCCAGAAGGCGCAGGGCTGCCGACGCGATGCGCTCGTCGTCGTCTGTGAGCAAGCGGCGCAGGGCCGCGCTCGCGTTCCCATGCTCGCGCTCGCCGAGCGTCTTCGCGCCGCGCGCAAGCCCGTCGAGCACCGCCAGCCTCGTCTCGGGCGCGCCGCCGTCCGCGGCCGCGGCGAGCAGCGACGCCACCTGCGTGCTGTCGCGCGCCACGGCGGTCGGGATGGCGAGCGCGAGCATCTCGAGCGCCTTGGGATCCGGCTCGTCCAAGGCGGCCGCGGCGAAGCTCGCGCAATCGCGTCCGATCCAGCGCACCGCGAGCGAGCGCGCCCAAGCGTTGTCGAGCTCTCCGAGCGCCGCGACGAGCGCGCCCATCGCCGTACCGGCAAACTCCGGCGTCGCGCACTCGCCGAGCGCCGCTGCCGCGAGCAGCTTGGCCCGCTCGTCGCCCTGGCGAACGCACTCGAGCAACGCCGCGCGCGACTCGTCCGTCGCCAGCGCGGGAAACTCCATGAAGATCCGCGCCGCCGCTCGCGCGAGCTCGGGCTCGGTCGCGGGTGCGCGCAGGGCCCGCTCGAGCGCCGCATGCCCGTGGCCTGCGCGCGCGAGGCTC
>Ga0194120_10001521_pt1 | contig 41997 bp, 39 predicted proteins | sample TA2MahCa65mmetaG_FD_148642 | JGI IMG/M metagenome (GOLD analysis project Ga0194120, IMG submission 148642) | Freshwater microbial communities from Lake Tanganyika, Tanzania - TA2015019 Mahale Deep Cast 65m | ecosystem: Environmental > Aquatic > Freshwater > Lake | place: Tanzania: Lake...
TGTCGACCGCCGCCGCGCTTAGAAGCGACTCCAGGCTCCCGACGAGACAGATCGTGAAAACCTGCTGCCAAAAGACGCTCGTCCAAATCAATGAGAAATCGGGGAAGGCGAAGCCCGACAGAAAGTTCTGGGGGATGGAGACGAGGAATTTCGGCCCAATCGTGAATTCGTGATGCGGCAGGAACGGATAGTCCGGCAGGAACAGAAAAATATGTTCGTCGTCGAGATCGAAATATTGCGCCAGCGCCATGCCGACGATCACCACGATGATCGGCGCCGGGATCATTTTGAGACGTCGGTTCTTCACAACCGACCAGGCGATCAGGATGAGCAATCCAAGGCCGCCAATGGTCGCGACCTCCGGATTCATGTCTCGAATGCTTGCTGGGATCGCGCCGATCGTCGCAAACAGGCTTTGCGCGTCGGGCTTAACGCCAAGCATGACGTGAATCTGTTTGGCCATGATGATGATGCCGATCGCCGCCAGCATGCCGTGAACGGCCGATGACGGGAAAAAGGCGCTCATCTTGCCGGCTTTCATCAGGCCCATCAGCGTCTGGATGACGCTGGCGCAAACGATCGCCGCCAAAGTGTAGTGGTAGCCAGCTTTGGCGTCGCCGCCGCCGAGAGCCTGCACCGAGTCGAGAATGACGACGATGAGGCCCGCCGCCGGACCGGTGATCGTGACGAATGAGCCGTTGAGCCGCGACACCAGAAGCCCGCCCACGATGGCGGTGATAATGCCCGCTTGCGGCGGAAAGCCAGACGCCATCGAAATGCCGAGGCAGAGCGGCAGGGCGATGAGAAAGACCAGGAAACCGGAGACAATGTCGGCTCGCCAGTTCTCGGCTAAGCCTGCGAGGCGGGTTTTCGGCAGGAAGCGAGTCGACATCGCCTTCGACACATCGGGCAAGGCGTCGCCGCCAGACGCGCGCCATTCACCCTGGGCCACGGATCCAGAGCCCTGAGAGCCGGCCGCCGTGACGGCGGCTGCTTCCAGACCGTCTGGACGAGCGTGAGCCTTGCTCTTCATGCTTAATCCTTGCAATTATTTCGTCGCTGCGGAAGGGACACCCGCGTGGCTTCTCGGGCGCCGTAGAAGGATAAAACAAGCCACTGGCCCTGGTGTTTCTCTTATTTTTCGCAGCGCCGCGAATGTTTCTGATTCATTTCCGAATTGGGACGCGTTTGGTCGAGCTGCGCCAAAAGGCCTCTAGACTCGGCGGCGGCAGCAATTTTTTTGGTGGAAACGCTCCAGAAACGCTGCACTGTTAGGTTCCGCCAACCTCAACGAAAGCGATTGCCCGTCCTTTGACTTCTCCCGTTTCAGTCCTGATCGTCGAAGACGATGCCGAAATCGGCGAGTTCATCTCGCTTTATCTCGCAACGCACGACATCCAGGCGAAAGTGACCGCGAACGCCCAGGAGATGGACGCCGCTTTCGGCGCGGGCGTCTACGATCTGCTCATTCTCGATCTCAACCTGCCTGGCGAAGACGGTCTGTCGATCTGCCGGCGCGTGCGATCCGAACGGCGTATTCCCATCATTATTTTGACGGCGCAATCCGAGGACATCGATAAGATATTGGGCCTTGAGCTGGGCGCCGACGACTATATCGTCAAGCCGTTCAACTCGCGCGAACTGCTGGCGCGCATCCGCGCCGTGTTGAGGCGAACCGAGGCGCCGACCGCCATTGACGGGCGCGCGGTGCGGCAATCTTATCTTTTCTCCGGTTGGCGCGTCGATGTGCTCGCTCGAGAAGTTGTCGCGCCCTGCGGAATAAAGGTCGCAATGACCGGCGCTGAATTCGACCTGCTGCATGCGCTGTGCGAAAATCCCAATCGGGTGCTGACGCGCGAGCAGCTGATCAACATGACGCATGGTCCGACCTCGGGGCCTTTCGAGCGGAGCATAGACGTTCTGATCAGCCGGCTTCGACAGAAGATAGAAGGCGACCCGAAGAAACCCGCGTTCATCCAGACGGTGCGGTCCGAGGGTTATATTTTTTCGACGCAGGTTGCACGCGCATGAACTCCACTCGCGTTCCATGGCGCTTCCGGCTCAACAAGCTCGCCGTGCAAATCACACTGCTTATTTTCGTGTCGATCATTGCGTTTCAGATGATCGTCATCGGCATGTTCCATGTATTCGGGCGGCGCCACATTGTCGATCAGGCCGATTTCATCGCGAGCATAATCATCGCTTTGGACATTGCGCCGCTCAGCGAGAGAGCCAACGTCGTTGCAGAGTTTTCTCGCGCCGTTCCCTACGCCAATATCGACATTCAGGAGTGGCGGCCCAAGGCGGCAAGTTCCTCGATGGGCGGCGGCGACCTCGCCTTCGGCAACGAAATTCGTCGCATCGATTCATTGTTGTGGAACGGCGCGGACGTGTTCGAAGTCGAGAATTCTGATCAGGGCGATTACGGCATCCTCGCCGTCGAATTGCACAAGGGCGGTTACGCGACGGTCTCTATTTTGCAGCACCAGAAATCTCCCGGCTCGATATGGCGTTGGCTCTGGCAACACGCGGAGGACGAGCCGTTCATCCTGACTCCGGGCGCGCGAACTGCGCTGTCTTTTTTCATATTCACGGCGATCTTCATTTTCTGGGCGTTGAACGCGATCATGGCGCCGTTGCAACGGCTTGCAAGATATGCCGAGCAGATTCCCAACGACGTCGACGGCAAGACGCCGCTTGCAGAACGGGGTCCGCAGGAAGTTCGTGAATTGACGCGCTCGCTCAATCGCATGCAGGCGCGCATCATCAAGATGATCGCCACGAGAGCTCATGTGCTTGCCGCCGTCAGCCACGATCTGCGAACGATCATCACCCGGCTGAAGCTGAAGACGGAGTTTGTTTCCGACGATCGTCTGCAGCAGCGCATGATGCGCGACATCGATCTCATGGATACGATGCTGTTCAAAAATCTTCAGTATCTGCGCGCCGAAAAAGACGACAAATCCGACTCTTCTCTCATTGATCTCGACAGCGTTCTGCAGACGGTCGCCGACGAATTCTGTGACCTCGGTCACAACGTCACCTACCATGGCGACGGCCATAAGATGATTTTCGGATCGCTCAGCGACGCGCAGCGGATTTTCACCAATCTCGTCGAAAACGCGACGCATCACGCGAAGTCGGTGGACATCTATTTGTCGGAATGTCCCGAAGGCGTTTTGCAGGTCGATGTGGTCGACGATGGGCCGGGGATATCGGCGGAGAACAAGAAGGCCGCATTTGAGCCCTTCGTTCGTGGTCAGCCCGGACGAACGCTCGACGAGCACAGCGGGTTTGGTCTCGGACTCTCGATCGTGCGATCGCTCGTCGAGAACCACGGCGGGTCCGTATCATTGCTCGATCGGGCGCCTCAGGGACTCATTGCTCGCGTCTTGCTGCCGCAGGCGACCGAAGGCGATGAACAGCTCGCGTCGGCACGCGCCAAAGCTGCGCCGGCGCTTTCCTGAAATCAGGCCGGCGCGAGCAGCAGACTCGTCTCGCTTCTGGCGATTCCTTCGATTGTTCTTACACTCGAGAGCACGCGATCGAATTCCTCCAGATTGGCGCATTCAATTTCCGCGATAAGATCGAACGGTCCGTTGGTGCTGTAAAGCGCGTGTAGCTGGGGCAGGCCGCGCAACGCCTGGGCGACGCGGCGCGAACTCTTGCCGGCGACCTCCACCATCATGATCGCGCGAATGCGATCGGGCGTCGCCGGGTTCTTCAGCCGCACGGTAAAGCCCAAGATCACGTCCGACGCGATAAGCTTATCAAGCCTGTTCTGAACGGTTCCGCGCGAGACGCCGAGAGCCTTGGCGAGCTGCGCCAAAGGAGCGCGCGCATCGGTGCGCAGCAAGGCAATCAATCGATGGTCGAGGTCGTCCATGGCTGTCCTCTCTGTCGAATTGATCAATATGTATGACAGATTTTGCAATTGTGCAGTCATATCGGCAACTTTTGACGATTCTGATTGGCGTCGCCGCGCTGTAATCTCTCTCCCTCACGAGTTGACCGGGGATGACATGGTGACGTTTCTCAGCGCGCGCGATATCGCGCGCATCGTTGGCGAAGTCGGGGCGCGCCGCTTCTGGTTGCGGCTCGTCGACGAACTGCGCCGCGACTTTTTGCGCTGGGACGCTTTCGAGAAATCGGCCCGCTACGCCAGCCATTCGCCGCGCGGCGTCATCGAACTGATGCCGGCGAGCGACGGCGAAACTTTCGCCTTCAAATTCGTCAATGGACATCCGGGCAATACGTCGCTCAATCTGCAGACCGTCGTCGCCTTCGGCGCGCTGGCCGATGTCGCGACCGGCTATCCGACTCTGATCGCGGACATGACCCTCGCGACCGCCCTTCGCACTGGCGCGACCTCCGCTCTGGCGGCCGCGCATCTTGCGCGTCCGGGCAGCAAGACAATGGCGCTCATCGGCCTTGGCGCGCAGTCGGAGTTTCAGGCCTGCGCCTTCCAGGCCGTTCTTGGCGTCGACAGGCTCCGCGTCTTTGACGTCGATCCCGACGCGGTCGAGAAGTTCGAGCGCAACATGGCCGATTACGGCATGACGATTGTTCGCTGCACCGACGCCTACAGCGCCGCCGCCGGCGCCGACATTGTCACGACGATCACCGCGGACAAGAAATTCGCCACAATTCTTAGTGACAATATGATTCCGCTTGGCGCGCATATCAATGCGGTTGGCGGAGACTGTCCGGGCAAGACCGAGCTCGCGCGCGAGCTACTGCTTCGCTCGCAGATATTCGTCGAATATGCAGCGCAGACGCGTGTCGAGGGCGAAATTCAACAACTCGGACCCCACCATCCGGTAACCGAGCTGCGCGACGTGCTCAGCGGGCGCCGGCCCGGCCGCGCCTCCAACGACGCGATCACCATCTTCGACAGCGTCGGCTTCGCCATCGAGGACTTCACCATTTTGCGCCTGTTGCGGGATCTGGCGCTGGAGACCGGCGTCGGCGGCAAGATCGATCTGATCGCCGAACCCGAAAATCCAAAGGATCTCTTCTCGCTGCTGCATCCGCTCGACGCGGAGCGGGAAGAGGTCGCGCCGCGCCTGAAAACCAAACAGCTCGCATGACCGAAGGCCTCTCGATGCAACAGGAGTCGCTGATGGACTTCGACGCTGATGTCGCCGCCTTGGACGACTCGTCCCGAGCGCTTGCGCGAGGCGCGCCTAAGCGCAGCGCCATTCTCATGTGCGCGCCCGACTATTTCGGCGTCGACTACATCATCAACCCCTGGATGGAGAACCAGGTCGGGCAGGCGACTCTGCCGCGCGCCCAGGCGCAATGGGAGAATTTACGCCGCAATCTCGCGGCGTACAGCGATATCGCCTTCGTCCCGCCGACGCCCGGCTTGCCGGACATGGTCTTCACCGCCAATGCGGGGCTTGCGATCGGCGACAAAGCGGTGGTGAGCCGGTTCCAGGCCAGAGAGCGACGCCCGGAGGAGCGTCCGTATTGTGACTGGTTCGAAGCGCAGGGCTTCGCGATCGCTGCTTGGCCGGAGAATGTTCCGTTTGAGGGCGCCGGCGACGCGCTCATCGACCCTACGCGCGACATCGTCTGGTGCGGCCATGGCTGGCGCTCGGGCGAAATGGCGCCCAGACATCTGGAAAAGATTTTCTCAAAGCGTACGATCGCGCTGAAGCTCGTCGATCCGCGCTTCTACCACCTCGACACATGTTTCTGTCCGCTGAGCGGCGGCCGGGTGATGTATTATCCGGCGGCGTTCGACATCGCATCTCAGGAAGCGATCCGAGCGATCGTTCCCGCCGAGAAGCGGATCGACGTCGACGAGAAGGACGCGCTTTCTTTCGCCTGCAACGCCGTCGAAATCGGCGGACGCATTTTTCTCAACGCCTGTTCGGACGAACTTCGCGCGCGCCTGACCGACGCCGGCTTCACGCCGGTCGTGACGCCGCTTTCCGAATTTATGAAGGCTGGCGGCGCGGCGAAATGTCTGACTCTGCAGCTGCCCGGCGCCGCCGGCAAGGTCACGCCGCGGGGCTGAGCGTTTCCCCGCCGAGCGGCCGGTTGCAGGCGCAGAGCGCGCCGGTTTGCAGCGCGTCGAGGACGCGCAACGTATCTTCCGGCGACCGGCCGACGTCGAGATTCGTCGCATATACATGCTGAATGACATTGTCGGGATCGACGACGAAGGTGACGCGATGGGCGACGCCCGCAGGCGCGCGGACGCCGAGGCTGTCGATCAGATCCCCCTTCGGATCGGCGAACTGCCAGATCGGCAAATTCTTCAAGTCGCCATGCGCGCGCCGCCAGGCCAGCTTCACGAATTCATTGTCGGTCGAGCCGCCGAGGACGACTGCGTCGCGCTCGGCGAAGTCCTTTGACAAGCCCGCGAAGCCGGCGATTTCGGTCGGACAAACGAAGGTGAAATCCTTCGGATAGAAAAAGATCACTTTCCATTTTCCCGGAAAGCTCGTCTCGGTCACCGTCTCGAACGCCTTCTCGCCGTTTTCTTCGATCTCGTTAAACCCCGGCTTCACGCCCACAACAGTAAAATTCGGCAGTCTGTCGCCAATACCCAACATGTCCTACTCCCCGAAGACGCCGTCGGCGCCTTATTGCGGATTGCGGCTGGAAACGGTCGCGTCAAACTCTTCGAGCCGCGAGGCGCAACGCGGTCCGAAACTTCCGTACGGCGTCCCATAGAGTTCGGCGCGCCTCCACTCGATGAAACGCTCCTCGGTCTCCCACATGGTGACCGAGAAATAGAGCACATGGGGCCCGATCTCCTGTCCCTTATGAAAGCGGAAGCCGATCAGTCCCGCGGCTTCCCGGAGCCGTAAGCTTGTCTCTCGCCAAGCCGATTCGAACGTGTCCTCGCAGCCCTTGACGACCTTGAACTGATTCGACGCCATGAACATCGCGCGTTCCTCTTTTCCTTTGTCTCTCAAGCCATCTGCTGCGCAAGCTGCATGCGACGCGAGAGCGCGACAATCGCGGCGAACTCGTCGCACCTCTTGCGCATGCATTCGTCCGGACAGGTCAGCGCATAATGGCTGCGCAGCGCCGCGAGTCCGTAACCGGCGAGTTCGATTTCGTCGATCGAGGTTCGAACCAGATTCTGATTCATCGCTTCGGCGAGGATCGAATCAATGCGTATTCTTTCCTTAGCGAGATCGCACAATGGTTCTCTCCTACATGGATCGCACGGCGCCGCCGCTCGTATCGTCGAAAGATTTCGCAAGCAATTCGTTGCGTCAATACGTGCGCGCTTTCCTCGGAAATCTTTCAATAATGGTCTTTCTAAATGTTCCTATTTGAAAGAGCGGCGGCACATAAGTTTTGCGCTTTTTTGTCGGTTTTTGGCTCGGTTTGGAAGTTCGGCGAAAGGCCATCGTTCTGGCGCAAAGCTGAGTTCATTCAGCGAAGGTGAAGGCGTCGGCGGCACGCCAGCGAAATTCACCAACGGCATGAACGAGGAAACGACTATGCACAGCATCGCCACGGCTCGCGCAGCCAAGAAAGCTCTCCTATTCGCGACGGTCCTGGCGGCCGCCGCGCCGCTTTACGGCTGCTATACGCCGGGCGAACGCGCGCTTGGCGGCGGAATTATCGGCGGTCTCGGCGGCGCCGGAATCGGCGCGCTCGCGTCGGGCGGCCTTGCGGGTCCGACGCTCGCCTCGGCGGCGATCGGCTCGGCGGGCGGTGCGATCATTGGCGCGGCGACGGCGCCGCACCCATATTACTACCGCCGACATCGGCGTTATTACTACTAAGCGGGACGGCCTCGCCCAATGTGCGGGCGCTTTACGCAGCATCTGTCTTGGGAGGAGCTCCAGCGGCTCGCCGACCTGATAGGGCAGGCGCGTAACCTGCAGCCACGCTACAATGTGGCGCCGACGACGATGATCGAGGTCATCAGGCCGGCGCCGGCGGGAAACGAACTCGTCCAAATGCGCTGGGATTTTGCGCCGTCGTGGTGGAAGAAGCCGCTGCGCGAACTGCCGGCAACCTTCAATGCGCGCGCCGAGACGATCGCCGAAAAGCCGATGTTTCGCTCGGCATTCGCCGAGCGCCGCTGCATCATTCCGGCGTCGGGCTTCTATGAATGGACTGGAGCGAAGGGCGCGAAGACGCCGCATTATTTTTCGTCGCCGGACGGCCTCCCGCTCGCATTCGCGGGGATATACGACAGCTGCCGCGAAGTTGAAAGCAATGTGAATATCGATTCTGCGGCGATTATCGTCGGCCCGGCCAACAGCTGGATGCGCCGCTTTCACGACCGCATGCCAATCATCCTCGACTGGCGCGACGCCAACGCATGGCTGAGAGGCGACGATCCGGGCGCATGGCTTCGGGCGGTGCCCGAAGACGCGTTGCAGGAATGGATCGTGTCGCGGCGGGTCAACCGCTCGAACGAAGCCGACGACGATCCGACGCTGATCGAACCAAGCGTCGCCGCCGCTTGCTGAAGGCACGCGGCGCTTGAACTAGCCGAGTTCGAAGGTGGTGACTCCGTAACAGCGCCCGATGAGGCCGGGCGGCATGCCGCGCGTAAACATGCGCGCCGCATCGAAAATGGGCGTCAAGCCGCGCCGCTTCGCCAATTCGATCGCCGCGGGGTTTGCGTCGGGCGTATCGAGAAAGACGATCGCGCCTGCGACCCGCGCGCATAGTCCGTGAAACAGAGTGTCGGCGATCTGCGGATCGTCCGCGAACAGCGGCCCGATCTTATAGCCTTGGCGGCAGGCGCGCAGCACGCCATAGCCCGCGAGCTTTCCTCGCCTCACGAAGGCGAGCGACGCGCCGCCCGGCTGCGCAAGCCAGCGCGAGAGAAATTTTGCGCGCGTCGTCGGAAAAACGGTCGCGTCGTAACGCAGGATGTCGTCAAAGGGAACTGAGGCCAGCGCCCTCAGACCGGGCGGAGACTCGCCGCCCCCGACGCATTGATGCCGTATGTTGCGATAGGCGAAACTGAATCCATATCGCTCATAGGTTTTTTGCATGTTGATTGCGGCGTCGAGCCCGACATTGCGTCCCTGCACATGCCGCAGGGCGACATTCAAGAGCTGTAGGCCGACGCCTTGTCCCCGATACGGCGGGCGAACGATGAAAAGTCCAACATAGCCGAAAGTTTCATCATAGGCGGTGGCGCAAACGCAGCCCAAAGCTTCGCCCGCGCCTTTCGCAATGAAGAATCCTTCGGGATCGACCGCGTAGAAACTTTCGGCGTCCTGCAGGCCGGGATTCCAGCCTTCGGCCGCCGCCCAATCAAGCGCGAGATCGAGCTCGGCTCTGGACATGCGGCGAATGACGACGTCTTTCAGGTTCATCGCAGGCTTGTGGCGCGACTCGTCGCTTGGCGCAACTCAAGACGCCCGATCGGCTAAGGCCCTTGCTCAAGAAGCTGGGTGATCGAAGCGTTGCCGTGCAGCCTTCGGATCGCTTCGGCGACGAGATCGGCGATGCTGATCAGCGTCAAGCGATCGCCGAGCGCGGTCGCGACAGTCGGTTCTAGAGGGACTGAGTTGGTGAGGATCAGCCTGTCGATCGGCGCGCTCGCGAGCGTGGAAGCCGCCGTTTCGGAAAAAACCCCGTGAGTCGCTGCGGCCCAGACGTGGGCCGCGCCATTGGCGCGGCACGCCGCGGCGGTGCGGGCCACCGTACCGCCGCCGGCGATCAGGTCGTCAATGATGATCGCGGTGCGATCCTTGACATCGCCGGCAAAAATGTCGCCGACGACGCGGCCCTCGCTGCGATATTTGTCCATGAACGCCTTGGCGACAGGGCGCTTCAGCATCCGTTCGAGCCGCAGCCGGAACAGTTCGGCGCGCTTCTCGCCGCCAAGGTCCGGGGATACCACGGCGACAGGCAAGTCTTTGAGATCGGCGACGACCTGGCGCGCGAAAAGCGCCTGCGCGTCGAGATGGACCGTTTCGCAACGAAAGGCGTTTTGGAAGGCGGCGATGTTATGCGCGTCGATGCAGACCAGACGGTCCGTTCCGATCGCCTCGAAGAGCTGCGCGACATAACGTGTAGTGACCGGATCGCGAGGCTTGGTGCGCCGATCTTTGCGTGAGAAGCACAAATAGGGCGTGACGGCGGTGACGCGCGCGGCGCCGGCGTCTTTCAGCGCGCCGATGAAAAACAGTAGTTTGCACAGTCTGTCGGCGCTGCTCGCGATCTGATCGCCATGCAGCGTAAAGATGGCATAGCAGTCGCGGCCGCGGACATTTTGCAGCGGCCGAATCTTGTATTCGCCGTCTTCGAATTCGCGGTCTTCGAGAGGCGTCAGCACGGCGCCGAGCGCTTGCGCGACCTCTTCGCCAAACGCGGTGTTGGCGCCGAGGGCGAACAGCGCGAGACTGTCGTCCGCTTCACGCGGCGCCCGCGCCGGCGCGCCGTCCAAGACATGCGCCGAGATCGCGGTGAGCGCCGAGTCAATCGAGCGCCCGTCTTCGGAAAGCGGCGCCGCCAGAATTTCGACTATGGCGCGATCGCGGCCAAGTTCGACGCTCGTGTATTGCGCGAGCACTGGCTGGCCGGCGCGGCGCACCTCCTTGAGCAGACGACGCAGCCTCACCGCGCCGCGGCGATTAGCCGCTTCGCTCAGCCTGTCGCCAATCCTGCAAGGGCCGAGCAACATCGCGGCGGCCGACGCGCCCTCGGTCAGAACGCTGTCGTCATCGTCCGATCCTTCAAACCGATGCACAAAAATAGTCTCCGCAGCGCCGCGATCTTCCGGCGCAAAGTTGATTGCGCTTTTTCTTGGCGCTACCGCGCCGTCGCGCGCCGCCTCCCAGCGCTCGTGCACGACTTGAAGTTCGAGCCGTTTCGGCTGCGGCGCGAAATCCAGCCGGTCGAAAAGCCGCTTGAGCGGCGGTTCGGTCATCGCCATCGTCGTCATTTCTCGAGAACCTTCTATCGTCGCGCAAATTCCGCAAACGAAGCTATAGGGTCGCCTATTGGTCAGTTCCGCCAAGATATTCGATGAACCAATTGGCGGCGCGCTCGACGGCGCTCTCCAATGTGCCTGGCTCTTCGAAAAGATGCGTGGCGCCCGGAACGATATCGAGACGATTCCGGCATCTCAGCAACTGCTGCGCGCTGCGATTGAGTTCGATGACGCCGTAATCCAGCCCGCCGACGATCAGCAATGTCGGCGCTTGAACGCGCCCCAGCGCGTCGCCGGCAAGATCGGGACGGCCGCCGCGGGAGACGATGGCCGCCACGCGCGGCTCGTCGGCGGCGGCAGTCAGAGCCGCCGCAGCGCCCGTGCTGGCCCCAAACAGGCCGAGCGGCAGGCCAGACATGTCGCGATCGGCGCCGGCCCAGGCGATCGCTTCGATGACGCGCGCACCAAGCAGCGGGATGTCGAAGACGTTGCGCCGGAATTCGCCTTCCTCGGCGGTCAGCAGATCGAACAGCAGACAGGCGAACCCCTGCGCGGCAAGTCGCTCGGCGACAAATCTGTTGCGCGGACTGAAACGCGAGGAGCCGCTGCCATGCGCAAAAATGATAAGTCCCCGCGGCTTTTGAGGCAGGAAAAGCGATCCTTCGAGCCGCTTCGGCCCGATTGCGACGTCGAGTGTCCTGAAGTCGCTCGTCATGCTCGGGACCCCGCTTTTTATCACTCTTCCGCCTCGTCGAGCGCGCTTGCCCGTCCTACATGGCGTCTTTTTGTGAATCTTCTATCTGGAGATGCTGCTCCGTCCTCGCCATATTTGTTTGAGGACGCTCTCCCGTCCATCTCAGCTCTGGGAGGATCATTTTTATGCAAACTCAGCCGAAGATCGATTTTCAAGGGGTTGAGCCTTCATCTGACCGCCAGGAGAAAATACTGCGTCTGATAGAAAAGCTCGAGGATCGCTACGGCCGTGCGACAGCCTGTCGCGTCGTCGTAAAGGGCCCGGGCGCGCATCATCGCACCGGCGGGCTCTATGAGATCAATCTGCATCTCGTCCTGCCTGACAAGAGGGAGGTTGCGATCGAGCGCACGCCACATCTCGACGAGCGATTCCAGGATTTCGATTTCGCCCTGAACGATGCGTTCAAACGGGCCCGGCGCCGGTTGCAGGACCAGGTGCGGCGCATGCGGGGCAAGGTGAAACATCACGAGGCCGCGCTGACCGGCGTTGTGAAAAAAATGTCGCCCAGGGAGGGGTATGGTTTCATCGAGACGTCGGACGGCCGGGAAGTTTATTTTCACCGCAACAGCGTCGAAGGCTCGGGATTTGATGCGCTGAAGCCCGGCGCGCGGGTGCGCTACAGGGAGGAGCAGGGCCGAGAGGGCCCGCAAGCAAGCCGCGTTTCCCCGCTTGGCGGCGACGCCGCCTGATTTTCGCGCGATGTCCGCAGGGGGCGATCACGCCGTAAATGGGCGCTGGGAGCATTTTCCGCACGACGCGGACATCGGGGTGCGCGGCTATGGCGCGACGCCGGGCGAGGCCTTTGAGCAGGCGGCGCTCGCGATGATGGCGGCGATCCTCGATCCGGCGACCGTTCGACGAGAGCAGACGATAGATATTGCTATTGAAGCGCCGCGCCTCGATCTCCTGCTCGTCGATTGGCTGAACGCGCTCATATACGAAATGGCGGAGCGCCGAATGCTGTTTGGCGCGTTCGAGGTGAAAATCGAAGATCATCATCTCAATGGCCGCGCTCTGGGCGAGGCGATCTCACGCGCGCGGCACGCGCCTGCCGTGGAAGCGAAAGGCGCGACCTATACAGAACTCGCCTGCGTCGAGGAACGGCCGGGATTGTGGCGTGCGCAGTGCGTGATCGACGTTTAGACGCGGGAGGACGCCATGGACCTTTCTCGTTTCGAGAAGATTTCGGAGACGGCGTGGCGGGTCGCGCCGTTCGGCGGGATGCGCGCGCCGGCGATCGTTTACGCGAGCGAAGACCTGATGAAGGATATGGATGACAAGGTGTTCGACCAGGTGACGAACGTCGCGAAGCTTCCGGGCATCGTTCGCGCATCCTACGCCATGCCCGACGCGCATTGGGGCTATGGCTTTCCGATTGGCGGCGTCGCGGCCTTCGACGCGGACGAGGGCGGCGTGGTGTCCGCCGGCGGCGTCGGGTTCGATGTTTCCTGCGGCGTGCGGACGCATCTGACCCATTTGACGCGCGGGCAAGTCGTTTCGGTTCAGCAGGAACTCGCCGACGCGCTTTTCGAGCACGTTCCCGCCGGCGTCGGTTCAGAGGGCGAGATCGCCCTCGATGAGCAAGGCTTGAACGCCATGTTGCTTGGCGGCGCGCAATGGGCGATCGAGCAGGGCTTCGGTCGCGCCGAGGACCTCGATCGGATCGAGGAGAGCGGATGCGCTTCGGACGCCGATCCCGCCGCGGTGTCGGAACATGCGCGCAAGCGCCAGCGCCGCGAGATGGGCACGCTCGGCTCGGGCAATCATTATCTCGAAGTCCAAGAAGTCGTCGAAATTTTCGACGAGAAGACCGCCGCCGCATACGGCCTCGTCAAAGGCGAATGCGTCGTGACCATTCATTGCGGTTCGCGCGGCCTCGGCCATCAGATCGGCACGGAATATTTGCGCGAAATGGTGATTTCGGCGCAAAACTACGGCATCGATTTGCCAGATCGCGAACTGGCCTGCGCGCCAATCAAGTCTGAACTTGGACGGCAATATTTGGGTGCCATGCGATCGGCGATCAATTGCGCATTGGCCAATCGCGAGATCATCGGCCATCTGGCGCGACAGGTCTTCGCCAGGTTTTTCGAGCACGGGGAATTGCCGCTGATGTTTGACGTTTCGCATAACACCTGCAAGGTGGAGCGTCATGCGATCGACGGCGAAACGCGCCAGCTTTTTGTTCACCGCAAGGGAGCGACGCGCGCATTCGGGCCAGGTCACGAGAGTTTGCCCGAAGCGTTGCGGCCTTACGGGCAGCCGGTGCTGATCGGCGGCAGCATGGGCGCAGGCTCCTATGTCTTGGCCGGCATGGAGACGAGCGAACGCCAGGCGTTCGCTTCAGCCTGTCACGGCGCGGGGCGGCGCATGAGCCGGCATGCGGCGACGCGCGCCTGGGGCGGACGTCAAGTCGTCGACGACCTTCGCGCGCAGGGGATCATCGTCAAGAGCCCTTCGCTGCGCGGCGTCGCAGAAGAAGCGCCCGGCGCTTATAAGGATGTTCGCGCGGTGGTCGATTCCGCCGAGGCAGCGGGACTGGCGAGAAAAGTCGCATTTCTCAAGCCGCTCATCTGCGTCAAGGGCTGAGAATCGATGCGATGATGGAATCGATCTCTCCTAACGGAACGAGCGCGGCTTGCGAGAGTGAGATGCCGTCGATCGCCGACAAGGTGCGATTTCTTGCCGCGCCCGGCGCCTGTGCCGATACGCCGGCGTCGGTCGTCGTGCTGGAAACGCATATGTCATACGTGTTTCTCGCAGGCGACAAGGTTTACAAACTCAAGAAGCCCGTCCGCTATCCCTTCCTCGACTTCTCGACGATCAAAGCGCGCGAAGACAATTGCCGCGAGGAAGTGCGCCTCAATCGCCGGCTTGCAGCCGACGTCTATCTGGGGGTCGTTCCGCTGACTTATGTTGCGCCGCGCGGTCTCGCGCTTGGCGGCGAGGGCGACGTCGTTGATTGGCTTGTCGCGATGCGGCGCCTTCCGGGCGACGCGATGCTCGACAGGCTGATTGCCGAAGACCGTTTGACCACGGCGCATATTGACGCGCTCTGCGACACATTGGCGGGTTTCTATCGCCATGCGGGGCGCTCTTCGATCAGTCCAGAAGATTACGCGCAACGTTTCTTTCGCGAGCAGGACAAGAATCGGGACATGCTGACGCGACGCGATTTCGCGCTCGATCATGGACGCACGCCTATTCTGCTCGATCTTCTCGACGCAAGACTCTCAGCGAGCCTGTCGCAATTGCAGGATCGCGTGCTTGAGGGCCGCATCGTCGACGGCCATGGCGATTTGCGTCCAGAGCACATCTGCCTTCGCGATCCCATCGCCATATTCGATTGTCTGGAGTTCAACGCCGAGCTGCGCCAGGTCGATCCCTTCGACGAGCTCGCCTATCTTGGCGTCGAATGCGCGCTGATCGGCGCGAAGACGATTGGCGCCGAGCTCGTCGACAAAGTCGCAAGGCGCCTCTCGATCGAACCGCCTTGGCGTTTGGTCTCGCTATACGCCGCTTGGCGCGCAGTGTTGCGGGCGCGGCAATCCGTGGCGCATCTTCTTGACGATACGCCGCGGGAACCGGCGAAATGGGAGCCGCTGGCGACTCGCTATCTCGATCTAGCTCAATCGGCGCTCGCCGGCGACGCTTCGTTAGGAAGGTGAGTAGACGACATGTCCTTTTATGATCGCACTGACGCCGGACGCCGCCTCGCCGCCGAACTGCAGAAATTCAAAGGCGAGGATGTCGTCGTCTTTGCGCTGCCGCGCGGCGGCGCGCCCGTCGCCGAACCGATCGCGACCATGCTCGATGCGCCGCTTGATCTCGTGCTCGTCAGAAAGATCGGCGTGCCTTTCCAGCCGGAGCTGGCGATGGGGGCCGTGGCCGACGGCGGCAATCCGGTCGTCGTGCGCAATGACGACGTCATCGCCATGACGGATGTGAGCGACAATGAATTTCAGGAGGTTCGCGCACGCGAGCTTGAAGAGATCGAGCGTCGCCGACGACTATATCTCGGGGGCCGCCAACGACCTGACGCGAAGGGACATGTCGCCATTGTCGTCGATGACGGCGTCGCCACGGGCGCCACGACGCGCGCGGCCTTGCGCGCCGTTCGCGCGCGCGGGCCGAAAAAGCTGGTGCTGGCCGTGCCGGTCGCGCCGCCCGATACGCTCGAATCCCTGGAGCCTGAGGTCGACGAAATTGTTTGCCTCGAGACGCCTCGCGCCTTCGGCGCGATCGGTTTCTTCTACCGGGACTTCCGTCAGATCAGCGATGAGGAGGTGATCGAAATCCTCGATCGATGCGCCAGGAAGGCCGGCCGCGCATAAAAGGCCGAGAGCCAGCTCTCGACAGACGGCGACCCGAAATCGGCCACATTGGCCGAAAAAGCTCGGCTTGGGGCTCTTTCGGGAGATCGGCCATGCGCCACATAGGCGGATCAATAATTCTGGCGGCTCATCTCTTCGTGGCGGCGCCAGCTCATGCGTTCGACAGCCCGATCAATCGTGGCCCGCTGGCTGACTTCCTCAACGTCTTTCGCGAGCAGGCGATACCGAGGCAGGTCGTCTATTGGCGTCATCCGCAATTTAAGCGCGGAACGGTCGTCATCTCGACCAAGGATCGTCGGCTCTATTATGTGCTCGGCGATGGACGCGCGATCGAATACGGCGTCGGCGTGGGCCGAATGGGGTTCACCTGGTCCGGCGTGAAAACGGTTTCGCGCAAACGCGAGTGGCCGGACTGGAGTCCGCCGACTCAAATGCTCAAGCGCCGACCGGACCTGCCGCGCCACATGGCCGGCGGCATGGAAAATCCGCTTGGCGCGCGTGCGCTTTATCTTGGTTCAAGCCAATACCGCATTCACGGCTCAAACGAGCCAGACACGATCGGCGCCGCCGTATCGTCGGGTTGCATCCGCATGACCAACAAGGACGTCGTCGATCTCTACAGCCGCGTGAAGGTGGGCACGACAGTCGTCGTGCTCAATTAAGGCGAGTCGGTATCTGGTCGTCCTCGCTCTCGATTGACTCGCAGACCGGGCGCATGCGCCAGACTCCGTAGCGCCACGGCATGAGCGGATTGGCGTCGGCGCGCAGCGTTTCTGGCACTGGATCGAATCCCGCGCCGCCGCCGGGGCGGCAGCGGCAGACGCGCGCCAGGCCCATCCAGCCGCCCGCCCAAAGGCCATGTTTGGCGATCGCCTCGTCGGCGTATTCCGAGCAGGTCGGCGCATAGCGGCAGAAGCGCCCGGCGATCATCGAGAAGGTGACGCGATAGAAAAGGATGAGCGCGCGCGCCGCGCGGGCGGGAAGGGATGGCGCCCTATCAGTCGGTTCAAACACATGCCTAACATATACCTTCGACGCGCAGCCTACAAAGCGGAGCTAATCAGATCTCTTGACAGGAAATCATATCAACGCGATCTCGCTAAACATTCGCGTGCGGCGCACCAAGTTTTTTTTTCCTTGTCCGCTGCGGGCGGCGTGCTAGTCTAATTACCGACTGATTATTTGTTTTCGGATTTTCTCGATGTTGGACGAAAGTAATTCCCCGGTCAGCGCCTCGGATGTCGTAGATAAAGCGGACCGCTTTGAATGGTCCGGAGGAAAGCTCGAACCAGGCATTGCGCTGGCGCTTTCCGGCGGCGGCTATCGCGCGATGCTGTTTCATGCCGGCGCGCTGATGCGTTTCAATGAGTTCGGTCTGCTGTCGAAAACGGCGCGCATTTCGAGCGTATCTGGGGGCTCGATCACTGCAGGAGTCCTTGCCCATCGATGGTCATCGCTCGGCGCGCCGGACGCGAACGGCGTCTACGCGAATTTCAAACAGCTTGTCGTCGACCCACTCTTTGCGTTTTCGAAACAGAACATCGATCTTATCGACGCGATTTGGGGTCGGCTGCCGTTTCGTTCGCCAGCGAATGAGGTTGCGCGCAGCTACGACAAATTTTTGTTTGGCTGCGCGACGCTTCAGAGTCTCCCCGATACGCCGCGCTTCGTTTTTTGCGCCAGCAATCTGCAGACCGGCGTGCTGTGGCGTTTCTCCAAACTATACGCCGGCGACTATCTAGTCGGCCGCATCGATGATCCCGCGTTTCGCCTCGCGGAGGCGGTGGCTGCGTCCTCGGCCTTTCCTCCAGTTCTATCGCCGCTCGAACTAACTCCCGGCGTTGAAGCCTTCCAAGACTGGCCGCGAAAACCAGGCGAATCCCCGCTGCCGGACATGTCCGCTTACAGGCGGCGTGTTTTGCTGGCAGACGGCGGGGCTTACGACAATCACGGGCTGGAGCCTATCGTTAAGCGCTACATGACGCTTTTCGTCAGTGACGGCGGCGCGCCCTTCGTTCGTATGGAGGATATAAACACCGGCGAGATCAGCCAGCTTCGGCGTGTCTTCGATCTGACCGACAATCAAGTGCGCGCTCTGCGCAGGCGCGACCTCATCGCCCGCTTTGTCGACGGGCGCAACAAACTGATGAGCGGCGCCCTGAAAATCGATGGAATGGACGCTACTGCGCGTTTCGGGACTTATTGGGGAATCGACGGCGGCGTCACGGCCGGCCCCCGCCCGACGCGCTGCCGTATGACGTGGCGCAGACCGAACATCTCGCCGGACTGTCAACTCGGCTTGCCGATCTCGGCGACCACGCGTCCCGTCAGCTCGTTAACTGGGGCTACGCGATCTGCGACAGAAACATTCGCACGCATTACGTCGGCCCGCTGCCGCAGCCCGGCGCCGCGCCGACCTGGCCTTTCCCCGAGGCGCCGCTCGGCTGAAAAGCGCCGCCAATGTTCTTTTGTGAGATTGTGAGATGTCCGAGAAGTCAACCGACAAACCTTCACCCTATCCGAAACCGACGCGCCGATATTTGCGCGGCTACGCTTTCGATCCCAGTCTCGTCACACAGTTGGAGAACGCGCCCGTTAGCGTCCTCATTTACAAGATCAAGTGGGAAGAGGCTCTCAGCGCCGGACCCTGTGGCGAATATCTTGAAGTGATCGACGTCGATCCCGCAAGCAATGCCTATTACGATCCGGTCAACCTCAACCACGCCGACATCCTCGCCCAGAACGGTCTGGCGCCTTCGGAAGGCAATCCGCAGTTCCATCAGCAGATGGTCTATGCGGTCGCGATGACGACGATTGATCGCTTCGAGCGCGCGCTGGGACGCAGAGCGTTCTGGGCCGATAACGACAATGCTGTCGCAAAAAAGCCTGAAGAAAACGGCTTCGTCGAGAAGCTGCGCATCTATCCGCATGCGCTGCGTATGGCCAATGCGTATTACAGTCGCGAAAAAATGGCCTTGCTGTTCGGATATTTCCCCGGAACTGCCGATCGCTCGGCGGGCGTCTATCCTGAAGGCCTTGTCTTCACATGCCTCTCGCATGACATCATCGCGCACGAGACGACCCACGCGCTGCTTGACGGATTTCACCCCTATCTGCTGACGCCGGACAGCAGAAACCGCGAAGCGCTCGCCTTTCACGAGGCGTTCGCGGATATCGTGGCTCTTTTCCAGCATTTCAGTTTTCCGGAAGTGCTCGAGCATCAGATCGCGCATACGCGTGGCGATCTGAGCAGCGAAAATCTCCTCGGCCAGCTCGCAACGCAGTTCGGACATGCGCGCGGCATGCGAGGCGCACTACGCGACGCCATAGGCTACTACGACCAAAAGAAGCAGAGATGGGTCAAGCGGGAGCCGGATCCGCTCGCGGTGATCTCGACCAAGGAAGTTCATGCGCTCGGCGCAATTCTTGTCGCGGCTGTTTTTGATGCATTCCTGTCGATCTATCGTAACCGTTCGCTAGACCTGATGCGGCTCGCGAGCAACGGCACTGGAATGCTCGCCCCCGGCGCGCTCCACCCCGATCTTGTTCGACGCCTTGCGGAAGAAGCAGCGCGGTCCTCATCGCATGTATTGAACATGTGCATCCGCGCCCTCGACTATTGTCCGCCGCTGGACTTACGCTTCGGCGAATTTTTGCGCGCGCTGATCACGGCCGATCTCGATCTGATGCCCGAAGACGAGTTGAAATATCGCGTCGCCTTCATCGAGGCTTTTCGGCGCAGGGGCATCTATCCGTCGGACGTACGCACACTTTCTGAAGACAGTCTGCGCTGGGGCACCCCGGATGAGGATCCGGTCATGACAACTAACTCGACGGCTCGAAAGCGGATCAAAGCCACGCTGAAGAAGTTTGCGGAAGAAAATGATGTGCGCAGTCGGATAGACAAGTTGCGCCATCTTCAGGAGCGAAAGAAAGTTTGGCTTGAGACGCGGCGGATTGAGGAAGAGCTGAGTGGGGCGCTCTCTGATTTAATCCAACCGGATACCCAGTTGCAGAAGCTTCTTGGTCTCACGATCGCCCCCCCGAAAGACCTTACGCTGATTGATCCCACCAAGCCATTTCGTGTCAACGGGCTTCGTGTTGCGAGACGGCTGCGGGATGACGGCCGCGCCGTCAATCATGTATTTTTCACGCTGCTTCAGAAAGCTGTCTGGAAAATGCCAGACTCGGGCGATTCGCGAGAGCAGATTTTACGGGCTGGCTCCATGGTCGTGTGGGACCTCGAAGCCTCCGAAATTACCTATGTGATCCGAAAAGGTCTGACGCATCAACAGCAGGTCAGAGAGGCTCAACTGGACGAGGATGATGCCATGTCCCTGGCAGACACTTATTTCGGCGCGCAGAAAGAACTCTTCGCGCAGCTGCACCACAGCGGCGCATAAGGCGAAAGACCATGGCGAGACCAGCAAGAAAAAGCCGCTCATCCAACGGCAGGATGTCCGCTTCTTCCGATTTCCGCATGCGCGTTCGCATGTATCGTCACGGCCTCGGCGACTGCTTTCTGCTGACCTTCCCGCGGGCAGGTCAGGCGCCTTTTCAGATTCTCATCGATTGCGGCGCACTGCACCGGAACGCTGCTGAGATGACGGCGCTGGTCGAAGAAATCCGCGACACAATCAAACGCGAAAACGGCAGCGAAAACGCGCGTCTCGATGTGGTTGTCGGCACGCATGAGCACAAGGACCATTTGAGCGGCTTCAATCAGGCGCGCGATATTTTTGAGAATGAATTCGACTTCGGCGAGGTGTGGCTCGCCTGGACAGAAGATCTTTCGCAAAAGGAAATAATGGCGATCAAGAAGGCGCGGCGGAAGGCCGCAGAAAAGATTCGGGAAGTTATGCGATTGAATGCCAATCTGGCGGCATCGTTGGATGATGTCTCCTCGCTGATGGCGTTCTCTGCCGATGACGACGATGGTGTTGGAACCCAAAAAGTCTCTGACGCCCTGGAATATCTCAAAGAGCGAGGCCGCAGGCGCGGGAGCAAGCTACGATTCCTTAAGCCAGGCGAAGAGCCTCGCGCGCTCAAGGACGTCGATGATGTCAGGGTTTTTGTGCTCGGTCCGCCGCTTGATCCGATTTTGCTCAAATCGAGCGAAGTGACGGAAGCAATGAAACGTGACGGCACGATCTATCACCTTGCGTCGTCCGGGCTTTCCGGCGTCGAGGCGCTGGCGGCCGCAGCCCGCGCGCCGGATGACCCCCTCGCGTTGCAAGCGCAGCCTTTTTCCTCGGCCGTGAGCAAGAAGAATTTCAAGAAGGCTCCAAATTACGAAAAAGAACCATGGCGACGCATCGACGGCGATTGGATGAGCGCATTCGGTCAGCTCGCGCTCGATCTCGATAACGACACGAACAACAGCAGCCTCGTGCTGGCTTTCGAGTTTGAGAGCACCGGCGAGGTGCTGCTGTTCGCGGCGGACGCTCAGGTCGGAAGCTGGCTTTCATGGCGAAAGCTCAACCTAAAGGACGGGCGCAAGGAGATGCCGGCGCTGGAGCTCCTGGGGCGCACCGTATTTTACAAGGTCGGACACCACTGCAGCCACAATGCGACGCTTCGAAACAATGGTCTCGAGCTGATGCAGGATGATCGCCTTGTCGCCTTCATTCCGCTGGACGTAGAAACCGCGAGAAAGCAGGGAACCAAAGGTTGGGAGATGCCGGCGAAGCCCTTGTTAAAGGCCTTGAAGAAGCACACCGGCGACAAAGTGGTGATTTCGGACGCCAGCGCGAAGAACCCAGTGTCCGCGGAGGCGCACAAAGCAGGCGTAGTCGCAACGGATACCTACATCGACTACGTCCTTCGCTGACGATTCAAAACAATAGGCCGCCCCTTTCGGGGCGGCCTTGTCGATTTTCAGCGTCCAATGCGATTTCACTCCGCCGGCGGCAGCGCCGGCGCAGGCTCGGCAGCTTCGCGCTGCTCGATGATGAGCTCGTCTCGACCGCCGGCGATGGAGCGGAACTTCGACATCGCCGCGCCCGTGCCGGCCGGGATCAGACGGCCGACAATGACGTTCTCCTTGAGGCCGACCAACGGATCGATCTTGCCGTTGACGGCGGCCTCGGTGAGCACGCGCGTCGTCTCCTGGAAGGACGCCGCCGAGAAGAAAGAGCGCGTCTGCAGCGAGGCCTTGGTGATGCCGAGCAGCACCGGCGTGCCGCTGGCGGGCTTGCCGCCGTTCTCGATCGCCTTGGCGTTCGCCTCTTCGAGCTCCGGCTTGTCGACCTGCTCGCCTTCGAGGAAGCCGGTGTCGCCGGGATCGACGATGTCGATCTTCTGCAACATCTGACGCACGATCACTTCGATGTGCTTGTCGTTGATGTTGACGCCCTGCAGCCGGTAGACTTCCTGGATCTCATTGACGAGGTAAGCCGCAAGCTCCTCCACGCCCTTGATCGCCAGAATGTCGTGCGGCGCCGGATTGCCGTCGACGATGTAATCGCCCTTCTCCACGACGTCGCCGTCCTGAAGGTGAATGTGCTTGCCCTTGGGGATCAGATATTCGACCGACTCGGCGCCTTCCTCCTGCGGGACGATCGAGAGTCGCTGCTTGTTCTTATAGTCCTTGCCGAACTGCACGACACCCGAGATTTCAGCGATGATCGCGTGATCCTTCGGACGGCGCGCTTCGAACAGCTCCGCGACGCGCGGCAGACCGCCGGTGATGTCGCGCGTCTTGGCGCTCTCGACCGAAATGCGCGCGACGATGTCGCCGGCCTTCACCGTGCCGCCGGGCTCGACCGCGATGATCGAGTCGACCGGCAGCAGGTAGCGGGCGTCGCCGCCGCGCGCGAGCTTGCCGATCTTGCCGTCCGGGCCCTTGATGACGATCGAGGGCTTGAGGCTCGCCGACCGCAGGTTAAGCCGATAGTCCATGACCATGCGCTTGGAGATGCCGGTCGATTCGTCGGCTGTCTCCGACATCGACTGGCCTTCGACCAGATCCTCGAAGCCGATGACGCCGTCGATTTCGCTGATGATCGGCCGCGTATAGGGGTCCCACTCGGCGAGGCGCTGGCCGCGCTTCACCTTGTCGCCATCGTCGACCTTCATCTTGGCGCCGTATTGAATGCGGTTCACCGCGCGCTCCTCGCCATTGGGACCGAGGATCACGATGGCGACGTTGCGCGCCATGACGATCAGATCGCCGTCCGAGTTCCGCGCGAGATGGCGGTTGCGGACGTGGACCTTGCCGTCGAAGTTCGACTCGATGAAGGACTGGTCGGCAAGCTGCGCCGCGCCGCCGATGTGGAAGGTGCGCATAGTGAGCTGCGTGCCAGGCTCGCCGATCGACTGCGCCGCGATGACGCCGACGGCTTCGCCCATGTTGACCGGCGTGCCGCGCGCGAGATCGCGTCCGTAGCACTTGGCGCAAACCCCGTTCGTCGCCTCGCAGGTCAGGACCGATCGGATCTTCACCTCCTGAATGCCGGCGGCGCTGATCGCATCGATGTGCTGCTCCTGGATCATGTCGCCCGCGCGCACGATGACGGTCTTGCCGTCCTGCGACATCAGATTCTCGGCCGCGGTGCGGCCGAGAATGCGCGAGGCGAGCGAGGCGACCACCTGTCCCGCGTCGATGATCGCGCGCATGCGGATGCCGTTCTCGGAGCCGCAATCCGTCGACGAGATGATCGAATCCTGCGCGACGTCGACGAGGCGGCGCGTAAGATAGCCCGAGTTCGCGGTCTTCAACGCCGTGTCGGCGAGGCCCTTACGGGCTCCGTGGGTGGAGTTGAAGTATTCAAGGACGGTAAGGCCTTCCTTGAAGTTCGAGATGATCGGGCTCTCGATGATTTCGCCCGAGGGCTTGGCCATCAGGCCGCGCATCGCCGCGAGCTGCTTCATCTGCTGCGGCGAGCCGCGCGCCCCGGAGTGCGACATCATATAGATCGAGTTGATCGGCAGATCGCGGCCGTGCTCGTCTTTGCGCACCGCGGAGATGCGTTGCATCATCTCTTCGGCGAGCTTGTCCGTGCACTTCATCCAGGCGTCGACGACCTTGTTGTATTTTTCGCCCTGGGTGATCAGGCCGTCGTTATACTGCTGCTCATACTCCTTGGCCGCGGCGCGCGTTTCGGAGACGATTCTCTCCTTCGTTTCCGGCACGACCATGTCGTCCTTGCCGAAGGAAATGCCGGCCTTGAACGCTTCGCGGAACCCGAGCGCCATGATGCGGTCGCAGAAGATGACCGTCTCCTTCTGACCGCAGTTGCGGTAGACGGTGTCGATCATGTGCGAGATTTCCTTCTTGGTCATCAGCCTGTTGACGACGTCGAAGGGAATCTTGGTGTGCTTGGGCAAGAGCTGGCCGAGCATCATGCGGCCGGGCGTCGTGTCGAAAATTTTCGACACCCGCTTGCCTTTTTCGTCATAGGTCCAGGCGCGGCCCTTGATCTTGCTGTGCAGCGTGATCGCCTTGGCGGCGAGCGCGTGCTCGATCTCGCCCTGGCTCGCGAAAGCCATACCCTGTCCCGGCTCGCCGTCGCGGTCGAGCGTCAGATAATAGAGGCCGAGAACGATATCCTGCGACGGCACGATGATCGGCTGACCATTGGCCGGATGCAGAATATTGTTCGTCGACATCATCAGGACGCGCGCTTCGAGCTGCGCTTCCAGCGACAGCGGCACGTGCACGGCCATCTGGTCGCCATCGAAGTCGGCGTTGAAGGCGGCGCAGACCAGCGGGTGCAGCTGGATCGCCTTGCCTTCGATCAGCACCGGCTCGAAGGCCTGAATGCCCAAGCGATGCAGCGTGGGCGCGCGGTTCAGCAGCACCGGATGCTCGCGAATGACCTCGTCGAGCATGTCCCAGACCTCGGGCTTTTCCTTTTCGACAAGCTTCTTCGCCTGCTTCACGGTCGCCGAATAGCCCTTGGCGTCGAGACGCGAATAGATGAAGGGCTTGAACAGCTCCAGCGCCATCTTCTTGGGCAGGCCGCATTGATGCAGCTTCAGCTCCGGACCGACGACGATCACCGAGCGGCCGGAATAGTCGACGCGCTTGCCCAAGAGGTTCTGGCGGAAGCGGCCCTGCTTGCCCTTCAGCATGTCCGCGAGCGACTTCAGCGGGCGCTTGTTGGCGCCCGTAATCACGCGTCCGCGGCGGCCGTTGTCGAACAGCGCGTCGACGGCCTCCTGCAACATGCGCTTCTCGTTGCGGATGATGATGTCAGGCGCGCGCAGTTCGATCAGGCGCTTCAGACGATTGTTGCGGTTGATGACGCGGCGGTAGAGATCGTTCAAATCGGATGTCGCGAAGCGGCCGCCGTCGAGCGGCACGAGCGGGCGCAGATCCGGCGGGATGACCGGAACTTCCTTGAGAATCATCCATTCGGGACGATTGCCGGACTGAATGAACGCCTCGATGATCTTCAGGCGCTTGGCGAGCTTCTTGGGCTTGAGCTCGGTCTTCGCCTCGGCGATCTCGATGCGCAGCGACGCCGCGATCGCTTCGAGGTCCATCGACTCGAGGAGTTTGCGAATCGCCTCCGCGCCGATCATGGCCGTGAACGTGTCCTGGCCATATTCGTCCTGCGCGCGCAGATACTCCTCTTCGGACAGCAGCTGACGCTCCTTGAGCGGCGTCAGGCCCGGATCGATGACGATGTACGACTCAAAATAGAGAATGCGCTCGAGATCCTTGAGCGTCATGTCGAGAAGCAAGCCGATGCGCGAAGGCAGCGACTTCAGGAACCAGATGTGCGCAACCGGGGCAGCGAGCGAGATGTGGCCCATGCGATCGCGCCGCACGCGCGCGAGGGTGACTTCGACGCCGCACTTCTCGCAGATGACACCCTTGTATTTCATCCGCTTATATTTGCCGCACAGGCACTCATAGTCCTTGATCGGACCGAAGATGCGCGCGCAGAACAGGCCGTCGCGCTCGGGTTTGAACGTACGGTAGTTGATCGTTTCGGGCTTTTTGATTTCGCCGTAAGACCAGGAAAGAATCTTCTCCGGGCTCGCGATCGAAATCTGAATCTGGTCGAAAGCCTGCGTGGCCACGACCGGATTGAAGAGATTCATGACCTCTTGCTGATTCATGGTCTTCTCCTGGACCGGGATGGAAACGCGCCTTGCGTCGTCCGCCGGTCGAAAATCTTCTTGGCGCGCCCCTTCTCCCGCAAACGGGAGAGGGAATCGCGAACTTACTCCGCCGCTTCGGCCGCCGTCGGCGGCGCTTCCTCTTCCGGCTCCGCGTTGGTCAGTTCGACATTGAGCGCCAGCGAACGCATTTCCTTGATGAGCACGTTGAAGCTCTCCGGAATGCCCGACTCGAAGGTGTCGTCGCCGCGCACGATCGACTCATAGACCTTGGTGCGGCCGGCGACGTCGTCCGACTTCACGGTCAGCATTTCCTGTAGCGTGTAGGCGGCGCCGTAGGCTTCAAGCGCCCAGACCTCCATTTCGCCGAAACGCTGGCCGCCGAACTGTGCCTTGCCGCCCAGCGGCTGCTGGGTGACGAGCGAGTAGGGGCCGATCGAGCGCGCGTGGATCTTGTCGTCGACGAGGTGATGCAGCTTCAGCATGTAAATGTAGCCGACAGTCACCTTGCGGTCGAAGGTCTCGCCGGTGCGTCCGTCGAAGAGCGTCACTTGGCCGGACGAAGACAATCCCGCCTTCTCCAGCAGGTCGACGATGTCCTTCTCATGCGCGCCGTCAAAGACCGGCGTCGCGATCGGCACGCCGCGCTTCAGATCCTTGCCGACTTCGACGAGGCTCGGCTCGTCAAGCGCGGCAAGCTCCCGATCGTCGCCGTAGATCTCGGTCAGCGTCTTGCGCAGAGGCTTGATGTCCTTGCTGCGATAATAGGCGTCGACCGCCTGGGCGACTTGTTTGCCGAGGCCCGCGCAGGCCCAGCCGAGATGCGTCTCCAGAATCTGTCCGACGTTCATGCGGCTCGGCACGCCAAGCGGATTGAGCACGATGTCCACCGGCGTGCCGTCCTCGAGGAAGGGCATGTCTTCCTGCGGCACGATGCGCGAGACCACGCCCTTGTTGCCGTGACGGCCGGCCATCTTGTCGCCGGGCTGAATTTTGCGCTTCACCGCGACGAAGACCTTGACCATCTTCATCACGCCGGGCGGCAGTTCGTCGCCGCGCTGCAATTTCTCGACCTTGTCGAGGAAGCGGTTTTCCAGCCCCTTCTTCGACTCGTCATATTGTTTGCGCACGGCTTCGATTGACGCCATCAGCGCGTCGTCTTCGACGACGAAGGTCCACCACTGCGAGCGGGGATACTCGTCGAGGATCGCCTGGGTCAGCTTCTCGCCCTTCTTGAAGGACTTCGGGCCGGCGACGGCGGTCTTGCCGATCAGCGTCTCGGCGAGGCGCGCATAGACGTTGCGGTCGAGGATGGCGAGTTCGTCGTCGCGGTCCTTGGCGAGACGCTCGATCTCCTCGCGCTCGATCGCCTGGGCGCGCTCGTCCTTCTCGACGCCGTGGCGGTTGAAGACGCGCACTTCGACGATGGTGCCCTGAACGCCCGGCGGCACGCGCAGCGACGTATCGCGCACATCCGAAGCTTTTTCGCCGAAAATGGCGCGCAGAAGTTTCTCTTCCGGCGTCATCGGGCTTTCGCCCTTGGGCGTGATCTTGCCGACGAGAATGTCGCCCGCCTGCACCTCGGCGCCGATATAGACGATGCCCGCCTCGTCGAGATTCTTCAGCGTCTCTTCGGAGACGTTGGGAATATCGCGCGTGATCTCTTCCGGACCGAGCTTGGTGTCGCGCGCCATCACCTCGAATTCGTCGATGTGAATCGAGGTGAACACGTCGTCCTTGACGATGCGTTCGTTGAGGAGGATCGAGTCCTCGAAGTTGTATCCGTTCCACGGCATGAAGGCGACGAGCACATTGCGTCCGAGCGCCAGATCGCCGAGGTCCGTCGACGGGCCGTCGGCGATGATGTCGCCCCTTTGCACCAGATCGCCGACGCGAACGAGCGGCTTCTGGTTGATGCAGGTCGACTGGTTCGAGCGCTGGAACTTCATCAGCCGATAGATGTCGACGCCGGGCTTGCCCGGATCGAGCTCCTCGGTCGCGCGGACGACGATACGGGTCGCGTCGATCTGGTCGACCACGCCGGTACGGCGCGCCGAGATCGCGGCGCCCGAGTCGCGCGCGACGATCGGCTCCATGCCGGTGCCGACGAGCGGCGCGTCGGCCTTGACCAGCGGCACCGCCTGACGCTGCATGTTCGAGCCCATCAGCGCGCGGTTGGCGTCGTCGTTCTCAAGGAACGGGATCAGCGCCGCGGCCACCGAGACGAGCTGCTTGGGCGACACGTCCATCGCGTCGACCTTCTCGCGCGGCACGAGCATCACGTCGCCGGCGTGACGGCAGAGCACGAGGTCTTCCGTCAGATTGCCGTCCTTGTCGACAGGCGCGTTTGCCTGAGCGACGTGATATTTCGCCTCTTCCATCGCCGACAAATACGCGACTTCGCCCGTCACCTTGCTGTCGCGCACGCGGCGGTAAGGCGCTTCGATGAAGCCGTATTTATTGACGCGCGCGAAGGTCGCAAGCGAATTGATCAGTCCGATGTTGGGACCTTCCGGAGTCTCGATCGGGCAGATGCGGCCGTAATGCGTCGGGTGCACGTCGCGCACTTCGAAGCCCGCCCTTTCGCGGGTAAGTCCGCCCGGACCAAGCGCCGAGAGACGTCGCTTATGCGTGATCTCCGACAGCGGATTGGTCTGGTCCATGAACTGCGAGAGCTGCGACGAGCCGAAGAACTCGCGGACCGCCGCCGCCGCCGGCTTGGCGTTGATCAGGTCCTGCGGCATGACCGTGTCGATATCGACTGACGACATGCGCTCCTTGATGGCGCGCTCCATGCGCAGCAGACCGAGGCGATACTGATTTTCCATCAGCTCGCCGACCGAACGCACGCGGCGGTTGCCGAGGTGGTCGATGTCGTCAATTTCGCCGCGGCCGTCGCGCAGGTCGACGAGCGCCCGCACCACCGCGACGATATCCTCGCGGCGCAGCGTGCGCGTCGTGTCCGGCGCGTCGAGATCGAGACGCATGTTCATCTTGACGCGGCCGACGGCCGAGAGATCGTAACGCTCCGGATCGAAGAACAGCGAATGGAACATGGCTTCGGCCGTGTCCATCGTCGGCGGTTCGCCCGGACGCATGACGCGATAGATGTCGAACAGCGCTTCTTCGCGACTGGAATTCTTGTCGACCGCGAGCGTATTCCGGATGTAAGGGCCGACATTGATGTGGTCGATGTCGAGCACCGGCAGTTCGTCGAAGCCTTTTTCGATCAGCGACGGCAGCGTCTTGGCGGTGATTTCGTCGCCGGCTTCGGCGAAGATCTCGCCGGTGGCGGGATCGAAGAGGTCCTGCGCGAGATATTGTCCGTAGAGCTCCTCAGGCGAGACGCGGATCGCCTTGACGCCTTTTTCGGCGAGCTGACGGGCGGCGCGCACGGCGAGCTTCTTGCCGGCTTCGAGAATGACCTGGCCGGTGTCGGCGTCGATCATGTCGGCGACGGCCTTCACGCCCTTGATGCGCTCGGCGTCGAACGGCATGCGCCAGTTCTCGCCGTCCTGCGTGTAGAGGATCGTCTTGTAGAAGGTCGACAGAATCGTTTCGCCGTCGAGGCCGAGCGCAAACAGAAGCGACGTCACCGGAATTTTGCGGCGACGGTCGATGCGCGCATAGACGATGTCCTTGGCGTCGAATTCGATGTCGAGCCACGACCCGCGATAGGGAATGATTCGGGCGGCGAACAGCAGCTTGCCCGAAGAATGGCTCTTGCCCTTATCGTGGTCGAAGAACACGCCCGGCGAGCGATGCATCTGCGAGACGATGACGCGTTCGGTGCCGTTGACGATAAAGGTGCCGTTCGACGTCATGAAGGGCATGTCGCCCATGTAGACGTCCTGCTCCTTGATGTCCTTGACCGACTTCGCCTGCGTGTCGGGATCGACATCGAACACGATGAGCCGCAGAGTCACTTTGAGCGGCGCGGCGTAGGTCATGCCGCGCTGGCGGCATTCGTCGACGTCATATTTGGGCGCTTCGAATTCGTAGCGCACGAATTCGAGCAGGGAGACCTGCGAAAAGTCGGAGATCGGAAAGACGGACTTGAAGACGGCCTGCAGCCCCTCGTCGGGACGGCCGCCCTTCGGCTCGTCGACAAGAAGGAACTGATCGTAGGAGGCCTTCTGGACCTCGATCAGATTGGGCATTTCCGCGGCTTCGCGAATATGTCCGAAGAATTTGCGGATGCGCTTGCGACCGGTGAACTTTCTCGCCGACGTCTGAGCCATGTCGCCTTTCGAGCCTCTTTCTTCGTGAGGGCCGACCGTCCCGCTGCGAGAGGTCCTTTTGCCCGTCGGCGTTCTTCATCGCGGCGTAGGTCCCGCGTTCGTGAGCGCCTTCTTGTTGTTGGCCGCAGCCCCGGCTTGCCGGGACTGCGGCGATCGCAGCGCCGCGAAAAAACGCGGCGGCAAAACTTAGGTGAGATCGACCTTGGCGCCGACCTTTTCGAGGGCGGCCTTGATCTTCTCGGCTTCTTCCTTGCTCGCGCCTTCCTTGAGGGGCTTCGGCGCGCCTTCGACCAGGTCCTTGGCTTCCTTCAGGCCGAGGCCGGTGATCGCGCGGACCTCCTTGATGACCTCGATCTTCTTCTCGCCGGCCGCGGCCAGGATCACGTTGAACTCGGTCTTCTCCTCGGCGGCCGGGGCGGCGGCGGCGCCAGCGCCAGGAGCGGCGGCGACGGCGACAGCCGCTGCAGCCGACACGCCCCACTTCTCTTCAAGCATCTTGGCGAGCTCAGCCGCTTCGAGAACGGTAAGCGCCGAGAGGTCTTCGACGATCTTTTCCAGATTTGCCATGATTGACGTCCTTTGAATTTGGTTCTGCGTGATGGCCTCTTAGGCCGCGTCTCGTTTGGCGTAAGCCCCGAACACGCGCGCGAGCTTGGCGGCCGGCGCGGTGGAGAGCTGAGCGATCTTGGTCGCGGGCGCCTGGATGAGGCCCACGAGCTTGCCGCGCAGTTCATCGAGGGACGGCATCGTCGCAAGCGACTTGACGCTGTCCGGATTCAGGGCAGTCTTGCCCATGGCGCCGCCGAGGATGACAAATTTGTTGTGATCCTTGGCGAAGGCCACGGCGACTTTCGGCGCCGCCACCGGATCGTCCGAATAGGCGATCAGGGTCGGCCCCTTGAGCAGGGGCGCGATAGAGGCGACGTCGGCGCCATCGAGAGCGATCTTGGCGAGGCGGTTCTTGGCGACCTGGACCGTTGCGCCAGCGTTGCGGGCCTGCTTGCGCAGGTTCTGCAGCTGGGCCACGGTCAGGCCGGAGTAGTGGGCGACGACGACGACGCCAGTCTTCGAAAAGACTTCGCGCAACGCCGCGACCGCTTCCTGTTTCTCCGCTCTGTCCACGGTTGCTCTCTCTGAACTGGCGGGAAAACCCCGCCGGTTGCGACATGCCGCCCGCTTGCGGCGAGCGGCGCCGTAGATCCTGTCCCCGTCGCGGCGAGCCGCGGCGGTTGAAGGGGCGCGAACCAAATTCGAAGGACGCTTGCAGGGCGAGCCGCTTGCGCCATTAAAATTCCGGTTTCCCCGTCTATGCAGGCCGCCTTGGGGATGACGGATCTCCGTCCTCCTTCTGGCCGATTGAGCCGCTTTAGGGCCTAAACCCCTTGCGCGCGCCGGCAGTCTCGGACAGGACATGGCCGGACAGGACACGAGGTTGAACCCCCGGGTCCTCCGGCCTATCCGCCGCCTTTTCCTAAGTCCTTGAAGCGACTTCGGTTAAGGCGGAAGCTCAAATCTGAAAACGGGGCCGCAGGTCGATTGGCCAGCCCCGGAGGGCCTTATTTAAGGGGGACTGAACGGTTTGCCAAGGGGAAAAACCATGTTTTTCGCTCAATTCAGCGACTTCTCCGCCGGCGCTATCTACCCCGCGGCGTGAACTCCATCCTCATCCGGCCGCCGCGCCCGTAAGACGCCTGCGCGCCGCCGTAGCGCGGCCGAGGACGATAGGCGCTGCCGCCTGAGCCGCCATGCGCGCCTTCGCTCGCCATGCCGGGGTAGGTCGCGCCGTGCTGGCCGCGCGTTGGCCCGAAGGAGGCGAGGCAACGGTTATAGGCGTCGGCCTCCTGAATTTTCTCGCAGTCGGCGATCGATCCTGGCGCGGCGAGGGCGGGAACGGCGAGGAGGAGACTCACCAGCAGCGCCATCACAAGGCCGTCATTGCGAGGAGCGCAGCGACGACGCAATCCAGCGGCAGCGCCGCGGTTCTGGATTGCTTCGCTTCGCTCGCAATGACGACCCACGCGATGGCCGTCGGTCATCCTCTCAGCGTCGCGCCGCATTTCTTTGCCGCCTCCGAAACGATTTTCTGCGCCACCGCCTCGATTTCCGCGTCGGTCAGCGTCTTTTCGCGCGGCTGCAGGGTGACGGCAAGGCCGATCGATTTTTTGCCCTCCGGAACGCCTTTTCCCTCATAGAGGTCGAATACGGCGACATCGGCGATCAAGGTCCGGTCGGCCCCCTGCGCCGCTTTCACCAGATCGCCGGCCGGACTGGCGCGATCGACGATGAAGGCGAAATCGCGCGAGACCGGTTGGAGATCGGAAATCTCCAGCTTCGGCTTGATTTTCGTCGGCTTCGGCTTGGGCGCGGGGAGGGCGTCGAGAATGATCTCGAAAGCTGCGACCGGCCCCTCGACGTCCATGGTTTTCAGCGCGCGCGGATGCAATTCGCCGAAATGACCGACGATCGTCTTTGGCCCGAATTGCAGCGTCGCCGAGCGGCCGGGATGAAACCATGCCGGTCCGCCTGGAACGATCTGCAAGCCGCCGGTCGCGACGCCGAGCGCGCCAAGCAGCGCTATCGCGTCTTCCTTTGCGTCGAAGGCGCTGGCCTCATGCGCCGACGCCGACCAGTGACGCCCGGCGCCGGCGAGTCCGCGCCGCACGCCCGCAGCCGCAAGGCGCTGGCCGGTTTCCGCGGCGTCGAGGAAAATCTGGCCGACCTCGAAGAGGTTCTGATCGCCGAGGCCGCGCGCTGCGTTGCGCCCCGCGGCGGCCACGAGACCGGGGAGCAGGCTCGGCCGCATGTCGGAAAGATCGGCGGCGATCGGATTGGCGAGCGCCAGCGCCGGCTTGCCGCCGCCAAAGGCCTCCGCCTGCTCCTTGGAGACGAAGGACCAGGTCACCGCCTCGACAAGGCCCTGGCCGGCGAGCGCGCGGCGGGAGTTGCGCGCGCGCTTCTGCATCATGGTCAGCGCCGGCGGCGCGACGCCGTCGGCGCGGGGCAGCGGCGTCGACGGCACATTGTCGACGCCGATCATCCGCACGACTTCCTCGACGATGTCGGCCTTGCTCTCGATGTCCGGGCGCCATGTCGGGACGGCGATGCGCGCGTCGGCGTCGCCGCGCTTCTCGACGCTAAAGCCGAGACGTTCGAGAATCATGGTCGCTTGCGCAGGCTCAACGTCGATTCCGGCGAGCCGCTTGATCTCGCCCCAGGGGAAATCGATGACGCGCGGCGCGCGTGGAACCACCCCGGCGAGCGCGAGCTCCGACGGCTCGCCGCCGCAAAATTCGAGCACGAGCTGCGTCGCGAGTTCGATGCCCGGCAGCGCAAAGGCCGGATCGACGCCGCGCTCGAAGCGATATCGCGCATCGGTGACGATGCCGAGCTTGCGGCCGGTGTGGGCGATATTCATCGGGTCCCACAGCGCCGTCTCGATCAGCACGTCGGTTGTCGATTCGTCGCAGCCCGACGCTTCGCCGCCCATGACGCCCGCAAGCGATTCAGGCCCGTTATCGTCGCAGATGACGACCATGCTCTCATCGAGTTCATAGGTCCGTCCGTCGAGCGCAAGCAGCGTCTCGGCCTTCTTCGCGCGGCGCACGACAAGATCGCCCTTCACCTTTTTCGCGTCGAAGACATGGAGCGGGCGGGCGCGGTCGAAGGTGAGGAAATTGGTGATGTCGACCAGCGCATTGATCGGGCGAAGGCCGATTTCGCGCAAGCGCGCCTGCAGCCAGGCGGGGCTTGGTCCATTCTTGACGCCGCGCACCAAGCGCAGGCCGAAGAAGGGTGCGAGATGCTTGTCTTCTTCTTTAAAATCGAGCGTCACGCCGACGGGGCAGGGGAATTTGCCCTCGACCGGCAGAATGTCTTTTGTCTTGAGGACGCCGAGCTCCGCCGCGGCAAGATCGCGCGCGATTCCATAGACGCCGGCGGCGTCGGGCCGGTTCGGCGTCAGATTGATTTCGATGATTGGATCGTCGAGTCCGGCCCATTGCGCGTAAGAGGCGCCGACCGGCGCGTCTTCGGGCAGATCGATGATCCCTTCGTGATCGTTGGAAAGTTCGAGTTCGGCCGAGGAACAGAGCATGCCGAGCGACTCGACGCCGCGGATGACGCCCTTGCCGAGCGTGATCTTCTTGCCGGGGATGTATGTTCCTGGCGCCGAAAAGACGCTCTTCATGCCGGTGCGGGCGTTGGGCGCGCCGCAGACGACCTGCACAGGCGCGCCGCTTCCCGTATCGACAGTGCAGACGCGCAAACGGTCGGCGTTGGGATGCGGCTTCGCCTCGATCACTTTCGCGATAGTGAAGTCTTTGAGCTGCGCGGCGGGGTCATGCACATGCTCGACTTCGAGGCCGATGCGCGTCAGCGTTTCGACGATCTCGCTAAGCGAGGCCGATGTGTCGAGATGTTCCTTGAGCCAGGAGAGGGTCAATTTCATATGGCGGCTTTAATGTTGCGCGGCGCTGCGATCTCCCGCACGTCATGCCCGCGCTTGTCGCGGGCATCCACGCCGTGAGGCTGCGGAGTGATGAAAGTGAGCGGCGCCATTTTTGTCTCTTGTCTCTATTACTGTGCTTCTTCGCGTGGATGGCCGGGACAAGCCCGGCCATGACGCGGAGAGATTGTCGTTAACTGCTCAACCCTCCCGCCAGCGACGGGAAGTCGAGCGGCCTGAACCCATAATGCTCCAGCCAGCGCGTATCGGCGTCGAAAAAGGCGCGCAGGTCCGACATGCCATATTTCAGCATCGCCAGCCGGTCGACGCCGACGCCGAAGGCGAAGCCCTGATAGCGGTCGGGATCGATGCCGCAATTCCTGAGCACGTTGGGGTGCACCATGCCGCAGCCCAAAATCTCCATCCAGTCTTCGCCCTCGCCGAAGCGGATTTCACCGCCCTGGCGCCGGCATTGAACGTCGACCTCCATCGACGGTTCGGTGAAGGGGAAGAAGGAGGGACGAAAGCGCAGTTTCACGCCCTTCACTTCGAAGAAGCTCTTCAAAAATTCTTCGAGAGTCCATTTGAGATGCCCAAGATGCGTGATCTCGTCGATGACGAGGCCCTCGATCTGATGGAACATCGGCGTATGGGTCTGGTCGAAATCGCAGCGATAGACCCGGCCCGGACAGATGACCCGGATCGGCGGCTTCTGCGCCAGCATGGTGCGCACCTGCACCGGGCTCGTATGAGTCCGCAGCAGCCGCTTCTCGCCGCCTTCCGGCGCGAGGAAAAACGTGTCCTGCATTTCCCGCGCGGGATGGCCTTCGGGGAAATTGAGCTTGGTGAAATTATAATCGTCGCTTTCGATGTCCGGCCCTTCGGCGACGGCGAAGCCCATATCGGCGAAAATGATCGAGAGTTCGTCCGTGACCTGCGAAATCGGGTGAATGCGCCCGCGCTCCAGCGGGCTGGCCGGCGCCGGCAAGGTCATGTCGAGAGTCTCAGCTGCAAGCCGAGCGTCGAGCGCCGCGCCCGCAAGCGACTCGCGTCGCGCGGCGATGGCTTCGGCGGCCCTGTCCTTCAGCGCGTTGATTTTCGCGCCCTCGGTCTTGCGGTCCTCGGGCGACATTTTGCCCAGGCTCGCGAGCAGCGCCGAAATCGCGCCCTTCTTGCCGAGCGCGGCAAGACGCACGGCTTCGAGCGCCGCTTCGTCGGCGGCTTCATCGATCTGGCGCAGCGTATCTTCTTCGAGTTTGGCGATGTCGGTCATGGCGGTTTCGATTTTCGCGAAGGCCATTGCGTCCTCATCCTGAGGAGCCCGCGCCCAAGCCGGCTTGCCCGACTTGGGCGCGGGCGTCTCGAAGGACGAGGACGCAGAGCGCGTCCTATGCCCTCGTGCTTCGAGACGGCTCCTGCGGAGCCTCCTCAGCATGAGGGCATAGAATGAGCCGTTCGCGCCGGGAGTTCTTGCGCCGCGTTCTGCCACGCGGGGGGCGTTCTGTCGAGAACGCGATCGAGTCCAATGTTTCGAGCGCGCCTTGTGCGAAAAACCGGATTCCACTTTTTCGCAGCGCGCTCTACGGCGTGGCGCGGGGCCGGTGGGTGAAAATCTGCGCCAGCGCCGAAGAGACGACGCGGGAGCCGACGTCATCGGCGCGGCTGGTCAGGACGATCGGAACGCGCGCGCCGAGCACCAGCCCCGCCGTGTCGGCGCCGCCAAGGAAGACGAGCTGCTTGGCCAGAATATTGCCGGCCTCGAGATCGGGCGCGACGAGAATGTCGGCGTCGCCGGCGACCGCGGACTTGATCTGCTTGGCGTCGGCGGCTTCGCGTGAAATGGCGTTGTCGAAGGCGAGCGGCCCGTCGAGTTCGGCGCCGGCGATCTGGCCGCGGTCCGCCATTTTGCAGAGCGCCGCCGCCTCGATGGTCGAAGGGATTTTGCCTTCGACCGTCTCCACCGCCGACAGCAGCGCCACCTTGGGACGTTCGATGCCGATCGCATGCGCGAGGTCGACGGCGTTGCGCACGATGTCCCGCTTGATGTCGAGAGTCGGCGCGATGTTGATCGCGGCGTCGGTGACGAGCAGCAGCTTGGGATAGGTTGGCGCATCGATGACGAAGACATGGCTGATCCGCCGCTCGGTTCGCAGCCCGGCGCCGTCGCGCACGACGGCGGTCATCACCTCGTCGGTATGCAGCGCGCCTTTCATCAGCGCGTGCAGACGGCCGCGGCGCACGAGCTCAACCGCTTCATCGACGGCGGCGTGGCTATGCGGGGCGTCGACGATTTCGATCCCATCCAGAGAGACGCCGCTCGTACGCGCGGCCGCCTCGATTTTCGCCCGAGGTCCAATAAAGGTTGGGACGATCAGGCCTTTGTCGCGGGCGGCGATCGCGCCTTCGATCGAACGGGCGTCGCAAGGATGGATGACGCCCATGCGAATGGGCGGCAACGCCCGCGCCCGGCGCACCAGCGCATCGAGCAGCGCGCCGCGCGCGCGGGCCTGAGCCACCATGGACCAGGGCGGGCGCGACGTCGCCATCGGTTCACACCCTGGGCTCTGGCTCATGCGCTTCTCCTTTGCTCACATCGGCGGATCGCGGGCGACGCGATCGACAAAGAATTTTGTCGCGCGCGCCCAGGACTGATCATTATCGCCGCGAAAATCGAAGCCTTGATGATAAATCATTTCGCCCGTCGAGGCGCGCGCGATTGAAACGGCCATGCTGAGAATCAGCGTGCTGACCTTATTGACGACGCCGGTGAGCACGAGATTGGCGCCGGCCTTCGTGGCAAGCGACGCTTCGCAGCCATTGCAGGTGCGAATGTATGTCCGCTTGAGGATCGCGTCGAGATCCGCCGCAATCGGCGCCCGATCGACGACGTCATAGACCCCTCGGGCGGCGAGCCCAGCAGCGATGTCGTCCCGCGCACGCGCCAGTCTTTTCGCATGTTCGGCGCTTTGATCGACAGGCTCGTTCGACGTGTCGATCAATTCGAAATCTAGAACGAGCAGACGCCGTCGTGGCTCTTGCGACGATGCGGATGCGGCTCGAAACAGAGGCAGGAGCAGGCCGAAGACGAGCAGCCTGCGGCGCCCGATCATCGCGCCTTGGCCCCATATTTATGTAGATGCGCGCCATGGGCCGAGAGCCAGGCTTCGGCGCGATCCGTCTCGCCGCAAAGCCGCCGCGTCAATTTCCAAAATCGCGGCGAGTGATCGAGATGGACCAGATGCGCCACCTCATGGGCGGCGAGATAGTCGAGGACGAAGGACGGCGCCATGATAAGCCGCCAAGAAAAATTGAGCGAGCCGGATGCGGAGCACGATCCCCATCGGCTGATCGGATCGCGAAGGCCGACGCCCCGCGGCGGCAGGCTCAGGGCGGCGGTATGGCGCGCGACCGCCTCCTCAAGGTCATTGCGCGCTTCGCGCTTGAAATGATCCTGAACGCGCCGATGGACATGCGCCGCCTGACCGGCGACGCAGAGCGCGAATGGAACCTCGGAGTCGTCACGAGGCTCGATCCAGGTGACGCCGCGGCGTTCCGGATGGTGGGCGATCATGTGATCGACGCCGCGCAGCGGCGTGACCGAACCGTGCGCGAAGGGAATGGTTTCGGGCAATCTGTTGAGCCGCGCCGCGATCCAGGCGGCGTGGCGCTGGGCGAAATCGCGAGCGTCCCGCAATGACGCCCGCTGCGGCATGGTCAGCACCGCGTCGCGCGCGGCGAAGCGCACCCGCAACGTAAATCGACGCGCGTTCTGCGACCTGCGCAGAGCGACGAGAATCGTTTCACCCGCGTGAACTAATGTGAGAGTCGACGCGCCGCTCGGCGCCGGTCCTTCGCGCAGGAGTCGCAGCATGACTCACATGCTAGCGCAAAGGCCATGTGAGTCGCGAGTTCGAAAATTGCGGGCAAGCAAAATTTTTTGCTTGCAGGGCTCTCCGCGCGGCTCTTCGGTTGTCGACGACGACGGTTAGAGATAGCGCTGAAGATCGCGCACAGCTTCGGCTGGGCGACGCGCCACGTTGAACGTGGAGACAAAGCGGCCGTTCTTGTCCATCAGGTAAACGACGGTGGTGTGGTCGACGGAATAATCTTCGTCCTTGCCGCCCGCGCGCTTCGAGAAGATTCGATATTCGCGCAGCACCGGATCGATCGAAGCGCGCGGCCCGGTGACGCCAATGATGCGCGGATCGAAATTGGAAAGATAATCTTTGAGCGTCTCGGCGGTGTCTCGCTCGGGATCGACGGTGACGAACATCGCGCCGACCTTCGCATCGGGCCCCATCGCCCGCAGGATCTCCGACATTTCGAAGAGCGTCGTATGGCAAATGTCGGGGCAGTGCGTATAGCCGAAGAAGACCAGGAAGGGACGCCCGAGGAAATCCTGTTCGGTCACCTGCTGCCCGGTGTGCGCCGTAAGCTGAAACGGCCCGCCGATCGACTCCGTCGACGTCGTCGGCCTGCCGCTGGTGAAGTAAACGAAGGCGGCGAAGATCGCCGCGAAGACGGCGCCGACGCCGATCAGCAGCGGCTTTGACATGCTTGGTCCGCTCGCGGATTGCGCGCTCTTTGCGCCGCGCTTCAATCCTTTTGCGCCACTCTTCGATCCGTTGGCCATGTTGCGTTTCCTGCGATTGTTATCATGGGCGGCGCGTCGCCGCAGCGGCTCCGTCGGGCGGGCCGGAATAGTCAGTCCGCGAAAACTATATGGGCGTCATTGCACAAGTCCACGTCGCCCGAATCTTTCGCGTCGTCGAACGCCCAGCGCGCCTCAAAACGACAGCCCTTCGCGCCGGTGATCGGAAATTGCGCATGGCCGCCCGCGGCGAGCGGCTCGTCGATCTTGCCGACGATGGTTTCCGGGGTCCTGTCTCTCGCCGCCATAACGATCTCGAAGCTTTTCAACGGCACGAGACGCTGGTTCTCCAGGCTGACGGCCTGCGCCAGCTTCGACGGAGCTGGTCGCGTTTTCGTCGCGCCGTCCGCCTGCAGGACGCCGACGGCGGCGATGACGCCGCTCATCGCCAAGCGTAGCTTCATTGAACGTTCTCCCGGGCCGAGAACTTATCCCGCCGGTCGGCGTTCGCCAAGCGCTGCCGACGCCTCAGCAGGTCCGAACCGCCGGAGACATGCGCACGCCGCCGCGATGGTGTAGCTTGCCGTATTCCGATTCCCAAATTGCGAAAGCGCTTCACCATGAGCGACACTCCAAGCGCGATTCCCGGCAAGATACTCGTCGGCGCAAGGGTAGAGGGCGGGAAGCCGCGCGATTATCGCTACCTTACGCTGGCGCTGGGCAATCGTCACGGCTTGATCGCGGGCGCAACCGGCGGCGGGAAGACCGTCTCCTTGCAGCTTCTTGCCGAGGGCTTCTCCAACGCTGGGACCTCGGTCTTTCTCGCCGACGTCAAAGGCGATCTCGCCGGACTATCGCAGCCGGGCGATGGAAAGCCGGCCTTCGTGGCGCGGGCCAAGGAGATTGGCGTCGCCTATGAGCCGGACCGCTTCCCTGTCGTCTTTTGGGATGTTCTCGGCGAACAGGGGCACCCTGTTCGGGCCTCGATATCCGCCATGGGTCCGCTGCTTCTGTCGCGTCTGCTCGATCTCAACGACATCCAAGAGGGCGTTCTCAATGTGGTTTTCAAGGCGGCGGACGAGCAGGGCCTGCTGCTGCTCGATCTGAAGGATCTGCGCGCGATGCTTGTGCATGTCGCCGAGAACGCCGCGACATACAGGGCGCAATATGGAAATATCGCCTCGGCGAGCGTCGGCGCCATTCAGCGGCAACTTCTGGTGCTGGAATCACAGGGCGGCGACAAATTTTTCGGCGAGCCGGCGCTCGACATCATGGATTTTCTGCGGATCGATCGCGACGGACGCGGGGTGATCAATATTGTCGCCGCAGACAAATTGATGCGCGCGCCGCGGCTTTACGCGACTTTTCTTCTTTGGATGCTTTCGGAACTGTTCGAGACGCTGCCGGAGGTGGGCGACCTCGACAAGCCTAAACTCGTCTTCTTTTTCGACGAGGCGCATCTCCTCTTCAATGATGCCCCGAAGGCGCTGCTTGCCGCGATCGAACAGGTCGTGCGGCTCATACGCTCGAAAGGCGTCGGGGTCTATTTCATCACGCAAAGTCCTCTAGACGTGCCGGACACGGTGCTCGGCCAGCTCGGCAACCGCATTCAACATGTGCTGCGCGCTTTCACTCCGCGCGATCAGAAGGCGGTGCGCGCGGCCGCGGAGACCTTTCGCGACAATCGCAGCTTAGAAGAAGCCGAGGCGATCATGCAGCTCGGCGTGGGCGAAGCGCTGGTGTCGATGCTCGACGCCAAGGGAACGCCTGAGGTCGTCGAACGAACGCTGATCGCGCCGCCGTCCGCGCGCGTCGGGCCGATATCGCCGCAGGAGCGCGCGGCGATCATGGCGGCGAGCCCTTTCGCCGGAAGGTACGACACGATGGTCGACCGCGAATCCGCCTTCGAAAGGCTAGAGGCGCGCGCCGGGAAGGGCGGCGCGGCAGGCGGCGGTCTGCTCGGGACTCTCGGCGGCATATTAGGCGGAATTTTCGGCAAGGGCGACAGGAAGCGCATGTCGCCGGCGGAACTTGCCGCGCGCAGCGCAATTCAGTCGGCGGCGCGGTCCGCCGGCACGCAGATCGCCCGCCAAATTCTGCGTGGCGTGCTCGGCGGGATGTCGAAGTAGCCGCTGATGGACGCGTCGCGTCGTTGCAATCAATTTTTGGAAGGCCCTTGAGCGAGCATAAGCGTCGCCATGAAGTCAACGCGGTATTTTTCTGAGCAGGTCTTGCGCAAACGTCCCTACATCGACGAGGCGATGTGCGAAGGCGTGGTGGCTGCGTCGCTAAAACATACGGTTCAGCAGGACAGCAGGGTGCGCCATTGGGGAACGGTGATTGATACACGCGATGGAAAAGAGCGTAAATTGAGGGTCGTCACCCTCGACGATGGCGAAACGCTGCACAACTTTTTTTTTGACCGAGATTTCTGGAAAGACGCGCCATGAAGCTCCACTACTACCCAGAAACGGACAGTCTTTATATCGAGTTGAAGTCTTCGCCCGGATCTGAAACGTGCGAAATCATTTCCGGCGTCAATGTCGATCTCGACGAAGCGGGGGGGATGTCCCGCTTGATGTTGAAAAGCGGAAATCGGCGTTGCTGGCCTGAATGCTATGCGGCTTTCGCGGTTTGAGCAAGATGCTCGTTCGATGGGACGGCGTTCGCCATGCGCTTTGCGAGC
>Ga0194120_10001522_pt1 | contig 41973 bp, 25 predicted proteins | sample TA2MahCa65mmetaG_FD_148642 | JGI IMG/M metagenome (GOLD analysis project Ga0194120, IMG submission 148642) | Freshwater microbial communities from Lake Tanganyika, Tanzania - TA2015019 Mahale Deep Cast 65m | ecosystem: Environmental > Aquatic > Freshwater > Lake | place: Tanzania: Lake...
GCGACTGCCGCTGCCGCTGCGTCTGTGGCTGAAGCCTGAAGCCTGTGGCTGTTTGCCTGTGGCTGAGAGGCCCACTCGGCGTGTCGAATTAACCGCCGGCGCAAACCTGTCACCCTGAAGGTGCAGGTTTGCGCCGGTTTCCCCGGGAAACCTGAGTTAATTCGATCGCCAAGGATTCAGGACCTTTTTTGCCGGTGGATCATGGCAAGAGGGCGGCTACGGACAGGCCTTCTTGCTCTCGCACTTCTTGCCGACCGACCCGACTGGCGTGCACACGTCGTCCGTGCACGGGTCGCCGTCGTCGCAGGCGTTCTTGCCGCCGACGCACAAGCCCTTGCCGCAGACATCGCCGGCCGTGCAGGGGTTGCCGTCGGTGCAGGGGCTGCCGTCGGGCTCCTGGCCGCCGCCCGCGCACTTGCCTGCGGCGCAGCCGTCGTCCAAGGTGCAGGGATTGCCGTCGCTGCACGGGCTGCCATCGACCTTGGCCTTGCCGCCGCAGACCTTGGCCGTGCACTGGTCGCCGGTGGTGCACGATTGGCCGTCGCTGCACGCGCTGCCGTCGGGCAGGGCCGGGGCGATGCACGCGCCATTGGCAGCGTCGCACGCGTCGGCGGTGCAAGGTTGGCCGTCGTCGCAGGGTTTGGGGCTGCCCAGGCACTGGCCGCTGACACAGGCGTCGCTGACGGTGCACGGGTTGCTGTCGTCGCAGGTCGCGCCGCTTTGGCCCTCGGCCTTGCACTGGCCGCTGGCGAGGTCGCAGATGTCGGCGGTGCAGGGGTTGTTGTCGTTGCAGACGGCGCTCGATTTGCACGAGGCGTCGAACACCTGCACGTCGTCGATGAACGGGCCGCTGCCCTGGCCTGCTCCGGGCGTACAGGCGGTGACGAACCGCGCGCGCAGCTTGACTTTGAGCCCGCCCCAAGGCGACAGGTCGAACTCGTGCGTGGTCCAGGCCGTGCTGGGCTGCAAGGTGCCGAGCAGGGTCCACTTGGTGTTGCCGAGGGGTTGCAGCTCGACCGTGGCGACCTCGCCCTGCGCCGGCTGCCAGGTGCCAGCGCTGTGTACGCGCGCCTTGACGGGGGCGCCGAACTTGAGCCCTTGCAGCGAAACCAGCGGCGACACCGCGCTTTGGTCGATCTTGGCGACACCAGCCGGGCACACCGCATGGGCACCGTCGTTGCAGTTCAGTGAGCAGTCCGGCGACAGCGGCGGCGGCACCGCAGGCGAGGCATCCATGGCCCACGCCGGCGCCCCCTCGCTGACCGGTCCGTCGCGCAGCCAATAGGTGTTGCCGGCTTGTCCGCAACTGAACGTCGCCTCGTAGGGCAACGTCACTTCGCCGCAGTTGTCGATGAGCTTGTGGTAGCACCCCAGGCCGGGGTCGCACAGGTCGGCGCTGCAGGCATAGCCGTCGTCGCAGTCTTTGGCGCCGCCGAGGCACTGGCCCTTCTGGCAGGTGGTACCCACCGTGCAGGCGTCGCCGTCGTCACACGCGCCTTGCAGGGGTGCCGGTACGCACACGCTGGCGATGCATTGGGTCGGCTTGCAAGGATCGGTCGCTTGGGCGCACGACGCTGCGTTGGCACAGGACGCCGGCTGCGCCACCTGCACGCGCACGTCGTCCACGAACCAGCCTGGCGTCTCGTTGTCGAACTGGTCCACGGTGTCGTAGCGCAGCTTGACGACGATCGCCTTGCCGGCGAACTTGTGCAGTGGCACCCGGACCTTGGTCCAGCGGCCGCGGCGCAAGTGGTTGGGCAACTGCACCAGGTCCTGCACAATCGATGAGCCTTGCAGGAACACCTCGACGGTGCGCTTGTCCTTGAGCGCGGTCACCTCGCCATCGTGCCACGAAAACAGCGCCAACTGCGCCATGCCCTGTAGCGGAACCTGCAAGGTCGGCAGCGTCACCGCGCCCTTGATCGGCACGCCGACGTCCACGTTGCTGTCGTTGTTGTAGTTCAGGCTGCAGGGCGCCGAGTGCGGCGTCGGGGCCGCGGGCAGCGCGTCGACCTTCCAGCCGATGCCACTGACGATCGGGTCGGTGTCCCACGTCGGCGGCAGCGCGCACCCGTCGAAGGGGCTGCCGGCCAGCAGGACACAACTGTCGACCTGCGGGCCTTCGCACACGCCGTGCAGGCACGCAGTGTTGGCAGTGCACGGGTCCCCGTCGTCGCAGGTCACGGCGTTGGGCAGGTCGGTGTGGGCGCAGGCGGCAAGTCCCTCGGCGGTGGGCGCACACGAATCGAGCGTACAGGGTTCGCCGTCGTCGCACGCGCCCTGCGTGCCGCTCTTGCACAGACTGTTGTCGCAGGCGCTGGTCGGCGAGCACGGGTTGCCGTCGTCGCATGCGGTGCCGTCGGGCGTCATGGTGCCGGCTTGGCACTTGCCCTTGAAGCAGGTCTGGTTCTTGGTACACGCCGCGCTGCTCGTGCACGGGGCGCCGTCGGCGACCACGGTCGGGCCGCCGCAGACGCCGCCAGTACAGCTGTCGGGGCCGCTGCACGAGTTGCCGTCGTCGCATTTGCTGCCGTCGACCTTGACAACGGACGAACAGCCGGCCGCCGGGTCGCAGCTGTCGAGCGTGCAGGGGTTGCCGTCGCTGCACTCCTTGGCCTTGCCCTGGCATTGGCCTTTCCAGCACTGGTCGGACACCGTGCACGCGTCGCCGTCGTTGCACGTCGCCTGGCTGGGATGGTGCAGGCACATGCCGAACTCGCACACGCCGTCGGTGCAGGGCTCACCGTCGTCGCACTGGTCGGCGGTCTTGCACAGCTCTGGCTTGGACGAGACCACCTGCAGGTCGTCGACGAACCACCCCTTGCCCGACTGGGCCGTGCAGTTCAGTCCGGCCCACCGCAAGCGGACCTGCACGGTCTTTCCGCCGAGCTTGCCCAGGTTGACCCGCACACGACGCCAGGTTTTCGAGCCGACGGCGTTGTCTTGCCACAACGCGACCGGCACGGTCTGGAAGCCGTCGGCGCTCAATTCCAGCACCCGCAGGTTCTGGCTCGCGCCGGTGCCGACGTCGTGCCAACTCCACAACCACAGCGCCGGGTTGGCCAAGCCGGCGAGCGAGATCGGCGTGCTGGTGGCGCTGGCCTTGCCCGCGACGCCGTCCGTGCACGGCAGCGAAACGCCGTCGTTGACGTTGAGCGAGCAACCGGCGCTCTTGTAGCCGGGGGGCGCTGGCGTGGCGTCCACGGCGAACGCCACCGTGCCCGGCGCAGGCAACGGGGCCAACTGCCACGCGTCGCCACATTGGACCGGGTTCTGCCAGGTGATGGCGCACGGTGCCGGTTTGCCCACGCACGTGCCCATGGAGCAGTGGTCTGAACTGGTGCAAGGGCTGCCGTCGTCGCACGGGGCGCCGCCGTTGACCTTGTCCCACAGGCACGTGCCGCCAGCCACGCAACTGTCCTTGGTGCAGGGGTTGCCGTCGTCGCACTTGTCGCGGGTCGCACACACGCCATTGATGCAGAAATCGCCGATGGTGCAGGCGTTGCCATCGGGGCACGGGTCACCGTCGGGCCGCGGCGCGAACACGCAGCCCACCGCGGCCAGGCAAGCGTCGAGCGTACACGCGTCCTTGTCGTCACAGATCGTGGGCTTGCCTGGCGCGCAGTCGCTGGCCACCGTGCAACTGTCGCCGGAGGTGCACGCCGTGCCGTCGTTGCAGGATCCGTCCTGCGGCTGGTGGGCGCAGGACCCGCTCTGCAGGCAGATGTCGGCGGTGCAGTTGTTGGCGTCGTCGCAGTCCTTGGCGGCGGCGCACGGCTGACCGGACCCCGACTCGATGGCGAGGTCGCGCACCAGCCAACCGAGGCCGGGCGTTTCGGGACAGCCGACCGAGTCGAACACCAACCGCACCTGGATCTGTTTGTCTTTCCAGGGCTTGAGGTCGAAGCGCAGCGGTCGCCACACGCCCGGCGGGTCGTCGTCATTGGTCAACAGTGCAAGAGGAGTGACTGCAATCCCAGAGGGGCTCGGCGCGGCCACGTCGATCCAGCGCAAGTGCACCTTGGGGTCCTTGCCGACGGCGTTCAGGCTCTTGAGGCGCAGCGTGGGCCGTTCCTGGCCGCCGAGGTCCACCGTCCACGCGGCAACGCCGGCGATCTTGGGCTTGCCGCCGCACGACAGGCCCTGGCCGTCGCTGAAGCCCAGCGCGCAGCCCAGGCCAGCCGTCGCTGGAACGGCCACGATGCGCCACGCCGCCTCGCCCGTCGCCGCTTCGGGCAGCGACCACCCTTCCAGTGGGCCTGAACACGCGATCGCAGCCTGCTGCACGGTAGCGCATGCCACCGTCGGGCCTTCGCACTTGCCGGCCGCCGTGCACAGGTCCGGGTCGGTGCACGCGCTGCCATCGCTGCACGGCGTGCCGGCCAACATCTTGAAATGCGAGCAGGTCGATCCGGCGCAGTAGTCTTGGGTGCAGGGGTTGTGGTCGTCGCACGCAAAGCGCGGCACGCACGTGCCGGCGTGGCACAGGCTCAGATCGCTGCACGGGTCGCCATCGTCGCAGGGGCCGCCTTCGCCCGCGGGGGCTGCCGCGCACTTGCCGGAGTACAGGTCGCACACGTCGTAGGTGCACGGATTCTTGTCGTCACACGCGGTGGCCGTGGCGCCGCCACACACGCCGGCCTTGCAGGTGTCGCCCTGGGTGCACGGGTTGCCGTCGTCGCAGGCGCCGGTCCAGTCGCTGCCGCTGCACTCGCCGCCGCTGCACTTCTCACCGACCGTGCAGGGGTTGTTGTCGTCGCACACACCGCCGAGCGCCGCCTTGCCCTGGCAAGCGCCGAGCTTGCACGCGTCCTGCAGCGTGCAGGGGTTGCCGTCGCTGCACGCGCCGGAACTCAGCGCCTTGTGGTTGCACAGCTTGTTCGAGGGCACACACACGTCGTCGGTGCAGGGGTTGTCGTCGTCGCAATCGCTGGCCTTCTTGCAGTAGGCGTCCTTGACCTCGACGTCGTCCACGAACGGACCGGTCAGGTTGGCGGCTTTGGCGCAGTCGGGCGCAGCCATGTGCCAGCGCAGGCGGAACGCCGTGGGCGCCGGGGCTGGCAGCTTGACCGTGTGGCGCTGCCACGCCCCGCCGAGCGCGCCGCCCTCGTGGGCCTGCACGGTCTGCCAGCCGGTCTGGCCCTTGGCCTGCAGTTGCAGCGACAGGACGTCCTGGGTGCGCCACGTGCCGGCGAGCCAATAGTGCACGGCCAACGCAGGTTGCGCGCCCATGCCGGCGGTCGAGAACCAGGGACTGGTCGCCATGCCCAGGGCGTCGGCACCGTCGGGCGCGCATTGCAGCGACGGCCCGAGGTTGAAGTTCAAGGAACAGAAAGGCGACCTGTACCCCGGCGTGAACACGCCGAGACCCGGCGTGGCGTCGAGCGTCCAGCGCGGCGACCCGGGCGGCGCGGACGACACCTCCCACGCCGCCTTGCTGCCACAAGCAAACGGCTGCTTGTAGGGCAGTTTGACCACGCAGTCCGGTTGGTCAACATGGGCGCATCCCGTCGCCTTGTCGCAGGTGTCCAGGGTGCACGGGTTGTCGTCGTCGCATGCCTCGATGGCGTCGCTGTGCTCACAACCGGCCTTGCCCTGGCACACGTCGTTGCTGCACGGGTTGTTGTCATCGCACGAGGCGCCCTCGTCGGTCGCGTTGTTGCAGTTGTCGTCCAAGCCATTGCACAGTTCCGCTTTCGGCTCCGGACCGTCGCACGGCGTCAGCCCGCCCGGGACGCAGGTGCGCTTGCCCAGGCACTTGCCGGCGCTGTTGGCGACCGCGCAGGCGCTCGAAAGCTGCTTGGCGATGGCGCGCGGCGAACAAGCGCACGCTCCGCCGGCCGGGACGCACTGCCGGGTCGGCGCGCCGCCGGTCGTGGTGACCTCCTCGCAGGCGAACTCGGGCGGACAGTCGGTCGAACTGAGGCACTTGACCCCACAGCGCCCTCCGCCGTCGGCCGCGGCCACGCACGCGGCGCCCGGTGCACCGGGGGCCTTGCAATCGTTCTGGGTGTTGCACGGGTCGCACAACGTCAGCGTGGCATCGACGCAGACCTTGGCGCCCGCCACCAATTCGCAGATCTCGCCATAGGGGCAGTCCTTGCTGGTGCCACATGCGACGCCGCACAACTGCTGCCCGTCGCGACGCTCGACGCAGGCGGTGGCGCAAGTACTGTGGGCGGTGCACGGACAACCGGCGGCCCGGCACAAGGTGGCGCCGTCCGGGCCAACCGTGGTTTCGGGGCCTGCCGCGGCGGTCGCATCTGCCGGCAGCGCGGCATCGGCCGCATCGACCTTGGGGGCCGAAGGTGGTGGATCGGGGCCGGCACACGCGGCCAAGCCCGCCAGCCATGCCGCGGCCCACCGCCCCGATCGGGACGCACGGCGCAGCGCTGCATGGACGGCGTTTGGGGGCAGCACGACCGGCAGGGGCGCGACGACCGCGCGACGCAAGGCGGCAGTGTACCATGGCGGACAGGGCCGCGCACCAGTGCAAATTCCAATGCCAGTGCGCGGCCTTGCCGCAGTTCTTGCGGGTCAGTTCAGGCGCAGGTTGCCGAACTTCTCCTTGACCAAATCGCCGATGGTGGTCGGTCCGGCGACCGGGTTCTCGAAGCTCGAGTCGTCGTCATCGTTGCCGACGCGCTTGATCGACAGGCCGAGTTTGCGCTCTTCGGGGATGACGCTGATGATCTTGACCTTGACCGTCTGGCCTTCCTTGAGCGCGTTGTGGATGTTCTCCACCTTCTCCTCGGCGATCTCGCTGATGTGCAGGAAGCCTTCGATGCAGTCGTCCAGTTCGACGATGGCGCCGAAGTCCAGCAGCTTGGCGACCTTGCCCTCGTGGGTCGAACCGCGGCCGTAGCGGCGACCGACTTCGGACCACGGATCGGTCTGCAACTGCTTGATACCCAAGCTGAAGCGCTCCTTCTCCGGGTCGATGGCCAGCACCACGGCCTCGACTTCGTCGCCCTTCTTGAAAATGTCCTGCGGGTGCTTGACCTTGCTCGACCAGCTGAGATCGGTGACGTGGCACAGGCCGTCGATGCCGTCTTCGATGCCGATGAAGACGCCGAAGTTGGTGATGTTGCGCACGGTGCCCTTGACCTTGCTGCCGACCGGGTAGGTGTGCATCAGCACGTCCCACGGGTTCTGCTCGATCTGCTTCATGCCAAGCGAGATGCGCTTGCCCTTGCTGTCGATTTCGAGGATCACCGCTTCGACGTCGTCGCCGATGCTCAGCACCTTGCTCGGGTGCTTGACGCGCTTGGTCCAGCTCATCTCGCTGATGTGGATCAGGCCCTCGACGCCGCCCTCCAACTCGATGAAGGCGCCGTAGTCGGCCAGGCTGACGACCTTGCCCTTGACGCGCTGGCCGATGTGGTACTTGACCTCGATCGACATCCACGGGTCTTCGAAGTTCTGTTTGAGACCCAAGCTGACGCGCTCGCGGTCGGCGTCGTACTTGAGCACCTTGACCTTGACCTCTTGACCCACCTCGAAAAGCTCGGACGGGTGGTTGACCCGTGCGTAGCTCATGTCGGTGATGTGCAAGAGCCCGTCGATGCCGCCCAGATCGATGAAGGCGCCGTAGTCGGTGATGTTCTTGACGATGCCGTCGACCACCATGCCGACCTCGAGCTTGCCGAGCGTCTGCGACTTGAGCGCCTCGCGCTGCTTCTCGAGCAACGCCCGCCGGCTGAGCACGATGTTGCCGCGCTTCTTGTTGAACTTGATGACCTTGAAGTGGAAGCGCTGGCCGATGTACTTCTCGAGGTTGCGCACCGGACGCAGGTCCACCTGGCTGCCGGGCAGGAACGCCTTGACGCCGATGTCCACGGTCAAGCCGCCCTTGACGCGGCCGGTGATGACGCCCTCGACGAGTTCTTCCTTTTCGCAGGCGTCGGCGATCTCGTCCCAGATCTTGAGACGGTCGGCCTTTTCCTTGCTGAGTTCGACGAGGCCGTTTTCGTTCTCGCGGTTCTCGACGTAGACATCGATCTCGTCGCCCGGGTGCACCGACAGGGTGCCGTCGTGCTCGGCAAACTCGGCGACGGGGATCTGACCCTCGCTCTTGTACTTGATGTCGACGATGACGAAGTCTTTGTTGACCGACAGCACGGTGCCGCGGACGATTTCGCCCTCGATGACGTTCTGGGTTTTCTCCCACTCGAGGAATTCGGCCTCGAATTCGGGATCGAGGGCAAAGTCGGTGATGGCCATAGGGTTTCCTTGCTTCCTTGTCTTGCGGCTCTCCGGGCGTCCGGCCGGCGACCTGCCGGTGGATCGCTGAAGTTTTTCATGGGCTTGCGGACCAAGCCGCGCCGACCGGGGGTCGGCCAAGGGGGCGAAATTTTACGGGGAAGCTATGGGCGAGGTCAAGGGTGCCCTGGCGACGGTGTGCCCAACGCGGTCCAAAAGCCGCCGCGCACTGCGCGCTGCTACCGCAAGTTCATCAACACGGTCTTTTCATGGGTGAAGTGCGTCAACATCGCGCCCAGCGACGCCTCCTTGCCCAGGCCCGATTGCTTGATGCCGCCGTAGGCCAGCGCGCTTTGCACCACCAGGTTCTGGTTGACCTGCACAAAGCCGGCCTCCAGCCGGTGCACGGCGTCGAGCGCCCGCCGCACGTCGCAGGTCCAGATCGTCGCCGCCAGGCCATAGTCGGTGCGGTTGGCGATGGCGATCGCCTCCTCGTAGGTGTCGAAAGGAATCACCGCGGTCACCGGACCAAAAATCTCTTCGCGAATCACGGGGCTGTCGATCGGCAGGCCCGTGAAAATCGTCGGCTGCACGAAAAGCCCGCGGGCGAGGCGCGGGTCCGAGGGCAAAGCCGAACACCTGTGACCCGTCGCGCCGGGGGTCGCGTCACCGATCGCCAGGTAGCGCTGCACGGTCGCGAACTGGCCGGGCGAGATGACGCTTCCGATGTGGGTGGCCTCGTCAAACGGGTCCCCCATGCGCAACTGGTCGACGCGGGCCTTGACGCGGGCGACGTAGGTGTCGTGCAGGCTGCGGTGGACCAGCATCCGGCTCGCCGCCGTGCACGATTGGCCTTGGCGGGTGAAGCGCATCGACTGCAGCGCGCCCTGCACCACTTGGTCGAGATCGGCGTCTTCGAGCACGATCATCGGCGACTTGCCGCCCAGTTCCAGGGTGACCGGCACCAGTTTGCGGGCCGCCGCGAGGGCGACCGATTTGCCGGCCGCCACCGAACCGGTCAGCGTCACCTTGGCAACCAGCGGGTGGTCGGCCAGCGGGGCGCCGCAGCCCGGACCATCGCCCGACAACACGTTGAACACGCCGGGCGGCAACACCTCGTTGAAGATCTGTGCCACACGCAGGCACGCGAAGGGCGCCTCCTCGGCGGTCTTGACCACCACCGTGTTGCCGGCCACCAGCGCCGGCGCGACCTTGAGCGCCATCAGCATCAACGGCACGTTCCAGGCCACGATCGCGCCGACCACACCGACGGGATGGCGCAGCGTGAACACCAACATGTCGGGGTGGAACGGAATCGTTTCGCCCTTGAGTTCGCTGCCGAGGCCGCCGAAGAACGTGTAGAGATCGGCGTGCACCCCTGCTTCGACTCGGCTCTCGGTGGCGATGGCCTTGCCGGTCTCCAAGGTGATGAGCCGCGCCAGTTCCTCGGCGTGGTCCTCCAGCCGGCGGGCGACCTGCATCACCAGCTTGCCGCGCTGGCGGGCCGGCACCCTGGCCCACGCCGCTTGGGCCGCATGGGCGGCTTGCACCGCGCGGTCGACGTCCGCCGCATCGCCGTCTGCGGCCCGCCCGATGACCTCCAGCGTCGCCGGGTGCACCACGTCGAAGGTGCGGCCGCCCACTGGATCGACCAAAGCCCCGTTGATCAAATGTTTTCCGCTCAGGGCCAGGGCGAGGGCGCGGCAATCGGTGGTCGGGTCGAGGCTGGGTGTCACGGCGGTCCTTTGCGGGGCGCCCGGCGGCGGGCGGCGCGATGGTACGCAACGGCCACTGCACCTGACAACCGGGCCTTGACAGCAGGGGCCGTGTGCCTATCTTGCGGCCCCTTTCGCCAGCCTCTCGGGGTTGACGACGCGCCGCGGGCGCACCGGTGGGTCCGCGCGACCACACCGGCCGCACGGTCAGGGCGCCGAGCGCGCACGACGAGCTCGGCAGGCGGCCGCTGCAGACGCGGCGACCCAGGTGGCCAGCAACCTGCGCCATGGCGTAGGATAGGGGGCAGCTTGCGGCCGCCCCCACCGGCAAGCGCGAATCGGTCGCCGGTTCGCAGCCGCCGGCCCGACGCCGGTCGCTCGCCCGGTGCGGTGCGGCCGGCCGCGGGCGAGGATTCGAACGCGTTCATCGCACCCACGGCTCCCACCGAGCACAGCGACACATCTGGCCGCAGCCGCACCAACCGAACCCCGCCAGCTCAGCGGCACAGGAGGACAAGATGGCCGTCAACGACACCCTGGAGCCCATCGAACTCGACGACGCTCAACTGGAGCGCCAGCGCGTGGTGCTGCTCGAAAAGCGCGACCGCATCCTCGGGATGATGCGCAGCGCAGAGCAGAACTCCGACCCCGACGAACTGCGGGTGGCCGACGAGATGGACCTGTCGAGCGTGGGCTACGACCAGGCCTTCGAGTATCGGCTGCGCGACCGCGACGCCACGCTCATCAAGAAGATCGACAAGGCCATCCGCCGCATCGACGCCGGCGCGTACAACTACTGCGAAGAGTGCGAGGCCGTCATCGGCGCCCAACGGTTGATCGCGCGGCCCGAAACCGACCTGTGCATCCAGTGCAAAGAGAAGCAGGAGCACGTCGAGAAGATGTACGAGAAGCGCCGCCAGCGCATGACCTCGTTCGAGGCGTAGCCGCCAGCGCGTCGCGCTGTCCCGCGCCCCGACGGTGCCGTGGCCACCTCGCCAGGCGCAACTGTGGGCGCGCCGCATCCGACCGACCGCCAGCGACAGCACCGCATGGCAGCCCAAAGGCGGGCGACTCGGCGGTTGCGAGCCTGACCCGGCAGCAGGCGCGCGATTTCGACCGCCAGGCAGTGACCCAACGCCAGGCAGTGACCCAACGCCAGGCAGTGACCCAACGCCAGACAGTGGCCCCAGCGCCAAACAGGGGCCCAAGCGCCAAGCAGGGGCCCAGCGCCAGTCTGGAACTCCGAACCGGGCAGTAGCCCAGCACCATGCAGGGGGCCCAAAAAGCCCGAAGGCCCGGACCGTTGCCGATCCGAGCCCCCGGGGCGGTGTTGCTGGCTGCCCAGCGCGACGCGGACTTATTCGGTCTCGTTGTCGCGGAAGATGGCCGGCGTGCCTTCCATGTCGCACTCGGCGCCGGTCGCCTTGACGTCGCCACGGCCGGTCAGCTGGAAGGTGGACATGATGGTGTCGCAGTCCAGGTCAGCATTGGCCTGGGCGGTGAAGAACGAGGCGCCGTACACGCCGGCCGAGGTGTAGCTGTACTGGAAGAAGTGCTGGTCGGTGATGGCGAACTTGAGGGCCGACCAGGTCGCGTGGTTCCAGTTGCCCGGCTTGGCGTCGCAACGCTCGTCGTTGTCCGAGTCGTTGGCGTCGACGCAGCACGAGGCGCCGGTCGGGGTGACGCCGACGTTGCCCGGGAACTGGCACGCGAGCTTGGTCATGGTGCCCGCCTTGACGCGCGGCGTGGTGTAGTACGTCGCCGAACCCTTCTTGAGCAGGTCCAACATCTCGTTCGCTTCCGCCGCCTTGGCCGAGCGCATGTACTTGGTGAACTGCGGCACGGCGACGACTGCGAGGATCGCGATGATCGCGACCACGATCATGAGCTCGATGAGCGTGAAGCCTTTGCGAATCTGCTTGAGCATGACTGCCTCCAGGAGGACTGCGCCTCCGCGGTGAGCCGGCCCGAAAACGGGATGCCGGCGATGGGCCCGAATGCGAACACCGGGCGGGGAAAACCTCGGGCACTTCGGTAGATTGCGGCGCAGTGCAGTGGACCGCCCCGTCCCGGCCCGCGCGCGCCGTCCGACACCGTGCCGGGCGTGCGTGTGAGGGCAAGAAGCGGGACGGCCACCGGCTGCGACAGACTGCGTGGGTGCAGTGGGTCGCTCCGGTGACACCGTCTGGAGGCCGAATCGCCGTCCGCAGGTTCGAGAACGAGGCCGGGCGCTGGAGGAGCCGACGTCCATCGGATCCAGGCTGGCGAACCCGACGGCGCACGCCGGGTGTTGCTCGCGCGCGGCCCGCGAAACGACCGCACCAGGGGCCCATGCAAGGGGCGTGCCAAAGTTGTCACGACAAATAATTTGTCGCAAACCCAAGCTGTTGTCGTCGATGGAAATACATCCGCAGGGGGCGCGACCGACAATCTTCGGCATGTGACTGACAATTTTCGGCAGTTTTCGCGATCGGGCACGCGCTCGGTTCACGGCGCAGAGTCGAGCTGCCCGTGTTTTTCGAGCTTGTAGCGCATCGAGCGCACGCTCAGGCCGAGGATGCGCGCGGCCTCCGTCTTGTTGCCGTCGGTGCGCCGCAGCGCCAGTTCAAGAAGGCCGCGCTCGAATTGGTCGAGCAGGCGCTCGGACTCCACGGTCTCGCCCTCGTTGAGGATCCATGCCTCCATGGCGCTCAGCACGCGCTGGATTTCCGCGTCAGGCGACAGCGTCACGACCTTGGCCGACCGGCCGAGCCACGCCGGCTGACCCGGGTCCGGCAGCCACGCCGGCGTGATGCGATCGTCGGTCTCCAGCGCGACGGCGCGTTCGATGAGATTTTCCAGTTCGCGCACGTTGCCCGGATAGGGCAGCGCCTGCAGCACGACCTCGGCCTCTGGATCGAACCCCTTGAACTCGCGGCCGATACGCTGGGCGAACTGACCCAAGAAGTGGTGGGCCAGCGGCAAGATGTCGGCGCGGCGTTCGCGCAACGGCGGCAGACGGATTTCGATGACGTTGAGCCGAAAGAACAAATCGGCACGGAACCGGCCGTCTTGCACCGACTCGCGCAGGTTGCGGTGGGTAGCGGCGACCACCCGCACGTCGACGGGCACCTCGCGGGTGGCACCGACGGGTGTGACCTTGCGCTCTTGCAGCACGCGCAACAGCTTGACTTGCAGGCCGATGGTCAACTCGCCGATCTCGTCCAAGAAGATCGTGCCGCCGCCGGCCGCCTCGAACAGACCCTTCTTGTCCTTGGTCGCGCCGGTAAAGCTGCCCATGAGGTGGCCGAAAAGCTCCGACTCCATCAGTTGCTCGGGAATCGCGCCACAATTGAGCGGCACGAACGGCTTGTCCTTTCGGTCGCTGCCGTCGTGCAACATCTTGGCGATGAGTTCCTTGCCGGTGCCGGACTCGCCCAGAATCAGGATCGACGACGGCGTCGGCGCCACCCGGCGCACCAGCGTCACCACGCCTTCCATCGCCTTGGAAACCCATACGAACTGCGGTTGGACCGGCGCTCGCTGGGCGAGCTTCTTCTTGAGCTGCTGGTTCTCGGCGACGAGCTGGCTTTTCTCCAGGCACTTGCCGATGACCAGCTTGACCTCTTCGAGCTTGAACGGTTTGACGATGTAGTCGTAGGCGCCCTTGCGCATGGCGTCCAGCGCGGTGTCGGTCGAACTGAACGCGGTCATCACCACGATCTGGGTCTCGATGCCACGTTCGCGGACGGCGTCGAGCAGTTCCAGGCCGTCCATGCGCGGCATGCGGATGTCGGTCAGCGCCAGGTCGAACTGCGACGTCTCCAAGAGCTCCAAGGCTTTCATGCCATTGGCGGCGACCTCGACGTCGTGGCCCTCGCGGCGCAAGAAGATCGTCAAGAACTCGCGCAGCGACAGGTCGTCGTCGGCAATCAGCAAGCGGGCCATGGCCGCCTCCGCAGGCGCGCGATCAAGCAAGGGGCGCGCCGGTTGCCGCAAGAGTGGGCCGGACGCGCGATCGCGTCAACCAGGGCTGCGATGCCGCTCCAGGGCCTTGGCGGCCGTCCACAGTTCGTCCAGTTCCTCGGCCGACGCCCGCTGTTGCAGACCGTGGCGTTGGTGCACCGCGCGTTCGACGTGGGCGAAACGCCGGCTGAACTTGTCCAGCCCGTCGCGCAGGGCGTGCTCGGCGTCCAGGCCCAGGTGCCGGGCGAGGTTGGCGACGGCGAACAACACGTCGCCCAACTCGTCGTGCATGGCGGCCTTGTCGCCGCCCTGCGCGGCCAGCCGGAGTTCCGCCAGCTCTTCGTGGACCTTGGGCCACACCGCCTCGGCGTCCGGCCAATCGAAGCCAATACGCGCCGCCTTGTCGGCCACGCGTTGCGCCCGCAACAGCGCCGGCAGCGCCCGCGGCACGCCGTCGAGCGCCCCCTTGCCTTCTTGGCGCTTCTGTTGTTCCCAGCGGTCGCGCACTTCGCCGGCCGACGACAGCCGCGTGTCGGGGTCGAACACGTGGGGATGGCGGCGGACCATCTTGTCGGCGATACCGGCCGCAACCGCGTCGAGGTCGAACCAGCCGTTCTCGTGGGCGATCTGTGACTGGAACGCGACCTGCAGCAAGACGTCGCCCAGTTCTTCGCGCAACTGCGCCACAGCGGCCGGATTGGCGGCGACCGGCACCTCGATCGCCGTCGCGTTGGCGGCGGGGCCAAGGGCCGCGATGGCGTCGATCAGTTCGTGGCACTCTTCGACGAGGTAGGCGCGCAGGCTGGCCAGCGACTGCTCGCGGTCCCACGGGCAGCCGTCCGACGCGCGCAGGGCTGCCATGACCGCGACCAGGCGGTCAAAGCCATTCATGCGCTGCACCGGCAGCACGGCGTCGGGCGCTGGCGCGGCCACCTTGAGGGCAATCTTGGCTAATTCGCGGACGCAGCGGGCGCGGCGGGCGCGGCAGGTTCGCCCGCAGCCGTGGCCGCGACGAAGGTGAGCTTGCCGGCGCCGTCCAGCTTGTGGAAATCGCCGCCCATCGGCACCCACGCGCCCATGTGGGCAATGTCGTGGGTGCCTTTGTCGTCGATGCGGTAGAAGTTGGCGTCGAACGCGCTGTCGGCGGCAGGGGCTCCGGACAGGCCCAAGCCCTTCCACGGGATCCGGGCTTCGACCGCGAACCCGCGGTCCGCGCCGTCGGCGTTGACGTCGCCGTCCACGACCACCTTGTACTCCATGCCAGTCTCGTGCTTGGCCGCTTCCTCCCACTTGGGCGTGCGTGGCGCAGAAAACAGGGCATCGAAGCGGCTGCCGTTGGGCGCCCACTGCAACTCGATGTAGTGGCCCTGCTGGCCCGGGGCGCGCAAGAAGAGCTCGATCACGTCGCCTTCCCACAAGGTGCTGTCGTTGCCCTGGTTGGGGTTGCGCACATCGGCGTCGCTGGCGCGTGCGAAGACGTACAGGAATTCGTCGTCCCAGGCGACCTTGGCGCTGGCCTGGATCGCGCGGTCGAGCGGCCGGCCATCGGGCTGGCGGGCGACCAGGATCGGCAGCGCTGCCTGCCACGCCGCGTCGTCGTCTTTGCCGTCGAGCGCTGGCGCCTGCGCGACCTTGTGAACTTGCACCTGCTTGAGGGCGTCGGCGAGCCCGAAAAGGCCGCGCCCGCCCGGCGTCGGTTCGGCCGCGGCGCCACCCGGTGCGGCGCCTCCCTCGAGCGCGACGGTGGTCAGCAGCACGCGGCCGTCCTTGTCCACCGACAGACTACCGGGGCTCTCGACCTTGAGGCGGCGGTCGCCTTGGGTGCTGTTGTACAGGCCCCAGTCGAAGAAGCCGATGAGCAACTGCGCGTCGTTTTCGGCCCAATCGCCCGGCACGGCGATCGGCACCACGTCTTTGATGATCTCGCCCTTCTTCCACTGGCCCACGGGGTACAGGCCGTTGACCCCATAGTGGTCGAACGGCTGGCGGCGCTTGCCCGGGGCCTCGAAGTGCACGAACACCTTCCAGTCGCCCGCGATGGGCTGATCGACGCGGAAATACATGACCAGGTCGAAGTTGGCGCCCTTCTTGGGCTTGCCCACGATGTCGTAGCCGAGCAGCACGACCTTGTCTTCGAACCTGGTGTCGGCCTTGACCTGCATCGCGGCGGGCGGTGCGGTCAGCACGTTCGCGGCGATCTGCTGCTCCTGGTCTTTGGTCAGCACGATCTGCTGGCCTGCCGGCCGGCGGCACGCGGATGCGGCGGCAAGTGCGAAGGCAAGTGCGGCGCACAGCAGCGCGGCGCGGCCCAACGGACGAAAATCGAAGCGGTTCTGCGACATCGGGACCTCGGTCTGGCGGCGGGTCGAGCGCCGATCGGGCGCACGAAAAACGGGCGGTAGGATAGGCGTGGCGGCGGTTTTGCGCAATGTTGTGGTCCGCGCCGTTTCGCCGTGCGATCGCCTTTTGCGGCGGCTGCGGCTACCGTTGCGACATGACCGATCTCGACGCTACCCCCCATCCGACCCCTGCGCAGGCCAGCCCGTGGCGCCAACGCTGGGCTTGGGGGGTCCTCCTGGTGGCGTGGGCGTGGTACTGCCACCACTGGCCGCACCTCAAGACCGCAAACGAGGCGATGCGCCTGTATTTCGTGCAAGCCGTGGCCGAGACCGGCCGGCCGGAGCTCGATGCCGTCGCCGCGCGCCAGGGCAAGGTGCCAGTGGACCGCAGCGAATACGGCGGCCACGTGTACATGGACAAGGCCCCGGGGGCCAGTCTGCTGGTGCTGCCGATCTACCCGGTGTGGCGTGCCGTCGATGGCGCCGTGGCCGGACCGCGGTTGTGGGCATTTGGCTATGTGGCCACGGTGGTCGCCATGGCGTTGCCCCTGCTCGGCGCGTTGGTCCTGCTGGCGCGGGCGCTGCGCCGCCACGGCCTGGGTGCGGCGGGCATTTGGATCGCGGTGCTCGGCCTGGCCACTGCAAGCCCGCTGCTGATCTATGCGACGCTTTTCTTCGGCCACGCCCTTGCGGCTGCCTGCGTCCTCGGCGCGTACGCGATCATCGCGGCCGGTGGGTCCCAGGGGCTGTCGCGCAGGCACGGCTGGGCGGCGGGCGCGCTGCTCGGCTGGGCCGGTCTGACCGACACGCCGGTGTTCGTGTTGGCGGCTTGGGTCGCGGCCTATGCCGCCGTGCGCGCGCTGCCGTGGCCGGGCTGGCAGGTTGCTGCGCGGCTGCGGGCGGTTTGGCCGGTGCTGGCGGGCCTGGCGGTGGGCATCGCGGCGCAATTGCTCTACAACACCTGGGTGCTCGGCCACCCGCTGCGGTTCACCTACCAGTTCAAGGGCGACCGCAACCTGGCGGCGATCATGGATACCGGCCTGCTCGGTTTCCGGCTGCCGCAGCCCGATGCGTTGGCGGGCTTGCTGGTGGGTTCGCGGCGCGGCCTGATCTATCACGCCCCGTGGCTGGCGATGGCGATGGCCGGAGCAGCGTGGGCGGCACGTCGGCGCGATCTGCCCCAGGCGCTGCGGTTGGACGCGGCGTCGGCCTTGGCGCTCGGGGTGCTCTACACGCTGTTTGTGGCTGGGTTCGCCGACTGGCCCGCGGGCGACAGCCCAGGGGCGCGCCACCTGCTGCCGGCCGTGCCCCTGCTCGCGTTTGGCATCGCTGTCGCGTGGGCGCCGCCCGCGACTGTCGCCAGCCCTTGGCCGTGGTGGCTGCGGGCATGCACCGCGGGCGCGCTGGCCGTCGGCGTCGTGCTGCACGCACCGACGGTTGCCACCTTTCCCTACCACTTCGACCGCGTCGAGCGGCCGGTGCTCGAACTGGCGGTGCCGCTGCTCTTGCGCGACGGCTTCTCGCCGAGCCTGGGCCACTGGGCGGGTCTGGACAACTACGCGAGTTTCGCCGCGTTCTGCGCCCTTCTGGGCGGCGCGTGGTGGCTGGCGCTGCCGCGAACATCCGGGCCGGTGAACTGGCCCGTGGTGCTGAGCGCGGTCGCCGCGGTGCTCGCCTGGCTGTTGCTGCTGACGGCGGCCGTGCCCGAACCGCCGGGTCGCGCTGCGCAGGTCGGCCGTTACCATGCCTGGGCGATGCTCAAGAGCGGCGTGTCGGGCGAACAACCAAGCGTACGCTGGCGCATCGATCACGGCAAGTAGGCGCGGTCAAGCCAGCGACCACCCGCCATCGACCGGCCGGGCCAGCCCCTGCCTTTGCAGGTGCAGCAGGTGCGAGGTCATCGACCGCAGCGCCAGCGGCCACGCCAGTCGCGACACGTCGCCATAGGCCGTGGGCAAGAGGTCGGCAGCCGGTCGCGGCGTCGTTGCGAGCGCCTCGAGAACCCGCGCCTCGCGTGCCCGCCGGTGCGCTTGGTAGTGCTGCAAGAGCGCCAAGGCGTCGCGTTGGACGGGCCCGTGTGCCGGGGCGAGGCTGCGCGGCGCGAGCGCTTCCAAGCGCGCAAGACTTTGCAAATACAGCCCCATGTCGCCGTCGCTCGGGTCCACGAGGATCGTGCCCTCGCCAGCGACGAGATCGCCCGCGACCACCTGCCCGCTGCCGGGTTGGTGCAGCGCGAGGTGGCCCGGGGCATGGCCAGGCGTGAAAAGGGCCAGCCACGGTGCGCCGTCGGCGTTGTGCGCCACATCGTCGCCGTCGACGACGGTCCGGTCGACCACAACCTCGGCCTGTAGCCACCGCGCCGTTTCGGCGTGCGCCCAGACCGGCAGACCCGTCGCGCGGCGCAAGAGCGCGGCGGCGCCAGCGTGATCGCGGTGGTGGTGTGTCAACAGGAGCGCAGCCGGTTCGGCGCCGCAGGCCCGCGCTGCGTCGATGGCCGCGCCCAGTCGGCGCTGATCGCGGGCCGCGGGCGCGCTGGGATCGACGATCACCATCGGCCGCCAGCCGACGAAATAGTGGTTGGTCGCGGTCGCGGGCGGCAGCGTCGGGGTCGCCAGCGCCAAGCGCACCAGGCCTGCCCCTTCGACCGACGCCCCTGCGGCGGCCGCTTCGCTCTCCCAGTGGGTCCTGGCCATGCCGACCTCTGCCTGCCCTCGCCAAGTGACTTGCGCCCACGTGCGGCAACGGCGAAATTACCACGCCCATCTGCCTGGGGAACGCCGCGATGCCATTTGTCGAGTCCGATTCCGCCCCAGCTTGGCGCGACGTCCTGGCGATCGGGGCGGCCGTGTTGGCCGCGACCGGAGCATCGGCCTGCGACGGTGCGCGGCGGTTTGCCAGCGGCAGCCAAGAGGGCGACGCCTACCTGGTCGGCGCTGGCAAGTACTACGGCGACGGCGACACCGAAGTCGGCCCTGCGCCCTCGTGGGACACCATCGCTGGCGGCTTTGCCGGCAAGCCGATGCGCGCGGACGGCGCAGCCAGCACCAGCACACCCGCGCAACCGTTGCCGTGCGGCGGCAGCACGCCCAAGCCCGACAACACATGCTGCCCGGTGGGCACGGCGTGGAGTCCCGCGGCCGTGGACTGCGTATCGGTCGCGATCGCCGAGTGCCCCGACCCCGCCACCTGCAAGCCTCGTTGGTGCGGCGACTGGCGCGACCTCTCGGGCAAGGCCTGTGTGGCTGGCGGCCCCGGCTGCCACATCGCCCCGCGCGCCTGCGCGGCCGCGGAATTGACCGGCAGCGCCTGCCCGGCCGGCGAGTGGCCGTCCACCAAGGCCCAACCTGCCGGCTGCGTGCCGGCGGGCACCGACGTACAACTGCCGGGCGGCGCCATCGTGGCCGCCGACGGCAAGGTGGCGCCGTTGCCGCCCACCGCCCAGTTGGTGCCGCTGGCGCTGGTGGCCGCCGACGTGCCGCTCGCCAATGCCACGGCGCCGGCCTGGTGCTTCCCGTCCGCCGACCCCGCCACCGCGTGCCCTGCCTATGGCGGTTCGTGCGCAGTCGGCACGGTGGTGGATCCGGTCGCCAAGGCCTCGTGCGTGCCGCTGGACAGCACCCTGCCGCCCTGGTGTCCGCAGGGGTTCGTCGCAGACGGCGCGACGGTGCCGGCGTGCGCGCCCGACCCCAGCGAATGCGGCAGCGACCCGTGGGGCGGGGCGCCCGACAACGGCAAGACGGTGTTCGTCGACAAGGCGTATGCCGGTCAGGCCAAGCCCGAGGGCAGCAAGGCTGCACCCTATACGGCAATTGGTGACGCGCTCGCCAAGGTCAAGACCAACGCGGCCTTGGGCACCATCGCGCTGGCGACCGGCAGCTACGTGCTGCCGCCCGGACCCACGGTCGTGCCGCCCGGCATCGTTTTGCGCGGCCGTTGTGCCGCAAGCACGGTCCTGCTCGGGTCTGTTGCCGGAGCCGGCGCGTGGGTCGAGGTCGGCGGCGCAGTCGAGCGCCTGAGCGTGGTCGACGGCCAAATCCCGGTCATCTTGCTGGCCCAGGGCACGCTGTCGCGGGTCCGCGTGCAGGGCGGGACCTACGCCGGCATCCGGATGCTCGGCGGCGCGATCAACCACGTCGTGGTGCAGGGCCTGGGCCGGGGAATCCTGGTCGACGGCAAGGGCGGCGCGGGCGCCCTGTTTGGTGTGCGCATCAGCGACGCCAAGGATCGCGGGGTGGTGGTCGCGGGCGGGTTTTCGGCCAGCCTGAACAAGGTCGTGGTGACCGGCACCGGACCGGCCGCCGACGGCAAGGGGGGCTACGGCGTCTTGGTGGCCGAGGGAGCCAAGGCCCAGATCGTCGGTCTGCGCGCCCACGGCAATGCCACGGCCGGCGTGGCGGCGTTCGACCCCGGCAGCCACCTGCAACTGAGCTACGCGTCGATTGCCGCGACCGTGGCCGCGGCCGCCGACAAGTCGGCCGGTCACGGTGTGCTGGTGTCGGGCGGCGCCAAGGCCAGCATGCACCACGCCATCTTGGTGGCCAATCGCGCGATCGGAGCCTTGGCCTACGGCGCAGGCAGCGTGCTGCAGGGCGCCAATTGGACCGTCAAGGACACCCAACCGCAGGCGGCCGACGACGCACTGGGCGATGGCGCGCGCGTGCAGAATGGGGCATCGCTTTCGGTCACGGGCCTTTGGGCCGTCGGCAACCGCAACTACGGCGCCCTGTGCACCGGTGCGGCCAGCAAGCTGACCATCGCGGCCGGCTTGGTCATCGGCACGCTTGCGCAAGCCAAGGATGGCCAGCGCGGCGAAGGGCTGCGCATCGAGTCGGGCTGCGCGGCCAAACTCGGCGAACTGCGCCTGGACGGCAACCGATCGGTGGGCTTGGTCGTCGCTGGCGAAGGGTCCACCGTCGACGGCGGCGTGCTGGTCGTCAGCAACATGCAACCGCAAACTTCCGACGGCCAGAAGGGCTTTGGCGTGCAGGTCGTCGAGGGCGGTCGCCTGACCGCCGCGAGCCTGCACGTCCACGGCGCGCGCACCGCTGCCGCCTGGGTCAGCGATGCCAAGACCACGGTGCAATTGGGGGGGTTCAAGGCCCTGCACACCTTGCCGCAGTCCGACGGCTTCGGAGGCCGCGGCATGCATGTGGCGGGCGGCGCGCAGGTGCTGGTCTCCGGGGCGGTGATCCTGCTCGACAACCGCGACTACGCGGTGCTGGCCGAAGGCGCGGCCACGCAACTGACCCTGGGCGACGGCAAGAACCCGGTGATCGTCGCCCAGACCTCGCCGCGGCCCGATGGCTGGGCCGGCCAGGGAGTCCACGCCCGCAAGGGCGCCCAGGTGATGCTGCTGCATGCCCACGTGACGGCGGCGCGCGAGGCCGGCGTGGTGGCGACCGGAACGGGCACGCGCATCGACGCCAAAGGGCTGTGGGTCACCGCAGTCGAACCGCGCGCCAAGGACGGCACCTTGGGCCGCGGCGTGGTCGTCGAGGACAAGGCGACCTTTGCCGCGGACGGCCTGGTGGTCGCCGGCTGCGGCGATGCGGGGGTGTTCAGCCATGATGGCACGTTGCAGGGCCAGGACTGGACGATCGGGCACCTGGCCGGCGCCAAGGGCCTGCGCGGCCGCGGGCTGGTGGTGCAGGGCGGCGCCTCGGCCCACTTGACCCGGCTGCGGATCGCTGCGGCGCGCGAGGTGGGCATCGCCGCGGCGGCCAGCGCCAAGGCCGCGACGGTCCTGGACCTGCGCGATGTGGTCGTCGACGCCACGCTGCCCGAGTCGGTGACCCTGGAGGCTGGTCGGGCACTGGATCTGAGCGCGGGGGCGACCGCCACCGTCATCGGCTTGGTTGTCGCCGGCAACACCGGGTCGGGGCTGGTCGTGGCGGGGCCGGGCGCCCGGCTTCACGCCGGCAATGTTGCGGTGTTCGACACCAAGGGGGACGCAGCGACCGGTCGCCGTGGGCGCGGCATCGACGTGGGCGAGGGGGGCGCGCTGGTGCTGGCCGGCGCGCGGGTGATCGGCAACCGCGAAGCAGGCCTATTGGTCCACGCTGGCAAGGCGCTGCTGGGCGGGGTCTGGCTGGCGGGCGGTCATGGCGATGCCAGCGGCGCGGCAGGCTGGGGCGCGGCGGTGCAGGCCGGCGGCACGATCGACGCCTTCGGTGTCCGCGCGGTTGGCAATCGCGGCGCGGCGCTGGCGGTGATCGGACAGGCAAGCCGGGCCCAGGTCGTGCGCGCGAGCCTGCATGACACCGCCGTGGCCCTGATCGTCGCGCCGGGCGGGGCGGTCGTCGGCGAGGCCGCGGACGGTGTGCACGTGGCGGCCGGTGGGCAGTTGGAGTTGGCGCAAGCCGTGGTGAGCAAGGCCAAGCGCGCGGCGGTGGTGGTGGACGCCGCGTCGGCCAAGCTGGTCGAGACGCGCATCGCCGGCAACGGCTTTGGCTGGTCGGTGCAGAACGGCGGCAAGGTCAGCACCCAACTGACAGCCGTCTCTGACAACGACCAGAATGTGTGGACGGGCGCGGCGCTGCCGACGTTGGGGCCGCTCGACCCGGTGTTCGGGCGGCCGACGATGGAACCGCTGACCTACTGACCCTTGCCAGCGCGCACTGCAGCCAACGGACGCGAACGGCTGGTTTCGGTGGGCGCGGCCCGCGAGGATCAGTCCCCGTCCGGCCCGAATTCGTACGCCACGCCGCCGCAGCCTGCCGCCCACACGCGGTGCAGCGGATCGTAGTGCTGCACGCCCGGCTGGCGGCTGCTGCGGTACAGCACGAACTGGTCCACCGTCCACGGCGGACTGGAAAACCCGACGTGGCCGCCCAGCCACTGGGCCACCCGGTGCGGCGGGCTGTCGCGCAGGCGGGCCAGCGTGACGTGGGGCAAGAACTGTCGCACTTCCAACGGGATCCCGAGGCCAGCGCAGGTGCGCGCGACTTTGGCCTGCAGCCGCTGCAAGGCGTCGCACGGCTGGACACCCGCCCACAGCGTCCGCGGCTTGCCGCGCGGCGGAAAATGGCCGAGGCCGGCCATCGCCAGGTCGAACGGAGCAAAACGCACGGCATCGAGGGCACGGCCGAGGTCGCGCACGCGGTCGGGCGCGACCTCGCCCAGGAACACCAGGGTCAGGTGGTGGTCCTCCGGGTCGGTCCAGTCGGCCCCGGGCACGCCGTCTTGCAGCGGCCACAGGGCGTCGACGTGGTCCGCTGGGATGGGCAGGCCGATGAAAAGGCGCATGGCGGTCCCGCAGGGTGACCCGACGGCGCGCGCGGCCCACCGGGCTGGCGAGCTTGCCAAACCGCAGCCCGTTGCGCTAGGTCTGCGCCAACCGGCCGCCGTGCCGCGCCGAATGAGGCCGTCATGCCGCGAGACCCCGAACTGCCGCACTACGACCTGGTGGTCATCGGATGCGGACCGGCTGGCGAAAAGGCCGCTGCACAGGCTGCATATTTCGGCAAGAAGGTCGCCGTCATCGACCGGGCCACGCCGGGTGGCGCGTGCGTGCACACCGGCACCTTGCCGAGCAAGGGGCTGCGCGAATCGGCGCTGGCGATGGTGCGGCTCAAGAACCTCGGCCTCAAGGGCATGACCTGCTCGCTCGCCGAGGACGTGCGCGTCGACGAGCTGCTGGCCCACAAGGACCAGGTGTGCGCAACCGAGGTGGACCGCATCCTGCGCAACCTGCGGCGCCACAATTGCACCCTTTTTGCCGGCAGCGCCGAGATCGTCGACCCGGGGCTGGTTCGCGTGCATCGACCGGGTCGCGAGCCGCTGGATCTGCCGACGGACATGGTGCTGATCGCCACCGGCACCTCACCTCACCGGCCGGCCGATTTGCCGTTCGAGCACGCAAATGTCTGGGACAGCGACGAAGTCGTGCAGATGGACTCGATTCCGCGAACGCTCCTGGTCTATGGGGCCGGCGTCATCGGCTGCGAATACGCAACGATGTTTGCGGCGCTCGGCGTGCAGGTTTCGTTGGTCGAACCGCGCGACGCGGTCCTGCCGTTCGTCGATCGCGACATCAGCCGCGAGTTGCTGGCGGCGTTCGCCGACCTCGGCATCGCCATCCACACGCAGTTCAAGTACGACCGGGCCGACGTGGGCGACGCTGGCGTCACGCTGTGGTGCGGAGACAAGGCCCTGCGCGCCGATCGATTGCTGTATGCCGCAGGGCGCACCGGCAACGTCGCCGGCCTGGGCCTCGACCGCATCGGCGTGCAGGTCAGCAACCGCGGGCTGGTCCGGGTGGACGACAACTTCTGGACAGGCGTGGGCCGCATCTACGCGGCAGGCGACGTCATCGGCTTTCCGGCGCTGGCCTCGACGTCGATGGACCAGGGCCGTGTCGCGGTCTGCCACGCGTTCGGGTTCGACTACAAGAAGCAGGTCGGCCGCTGGCTGCCGTACGGTATCTACACGATCCCCGAGTGCAGCTTGGTCGGCGCTACGGAGCAGGAGTTGGAAGCGGCCGGCACGGCCTACGAGATCGGACGAGCCAACTATTCGGGCAACGCGCGCGCGCAACTGGTCGGCGCCGATCGCGGCCTGGTCAAGATCATCTTCGACCCTTCGACCCGGCGGCTGCTCGGCGTGCACATCGTCGGCGAGCGCGCCAGCGAACTGGTGCACATCGGCATGACGGTGCTGCAGCACGGCGGCACGCTCGATACCTTCATCGACGCGGTGTACAACTACCCGACGCTGTCCGAACTCTTCAAGTATGCGGCTTACGACGGCCTGCAGCGGCTGGCGCGGCGATCGGCGTTCCGCGATTCGGCACCGGCCGCGTCGTCGCAGCACCCCAGCAGATCCAACGCCGCAACAAGCGATTGACAAAAAGCGGCCCCCCATTTATCGTCGCCCGCGTCCGACCCCTCGCGATCGGGAGGCCCTTTGGGTTTGCGTCGTGCCCACTACCGCAGCGCCATGTGGTCGTCGCTTTTGGCGGTGGCGGTCGTCGGTGCAGTGGTCGGCGCCAACCTGTGGTCGATCTGGCACGCCGAACCCGAACCGGCGAGCCTGGACGCCTTGCAGCGGCTGACGGCCCTGCAACACGACAACCGCGCCCTGCTGCCCGCCAGCGCCGAAGCCAGCGCCGCCGATGCCTTGGCGGGGACGCTGGACGCCGCACCGACCAGCGCGGGCGCCCGTTCCGCCGTGCACGTGACAGCGCCCGCGACGACGTCGGGAAAAACGCGCGAACTGACGCGAAGTTGCACCGTACAGCCCGGGGAAAGCCTGGGCGCCGCGCTCGGACACCTCTACATCCAGGGCGCCACCCAACGGCAGGTGATCGACGCCTACACCCGGCTGCGCAAGCCCGAGCGATTGCAGGCCGGGTGGCGGTTGTGGGCCCGCTTTGCCGTGCAGGGCGAGTCGGCGCTGGCCGATGGTTCGACGTTGTTGGCGGTCGTGGTGGCACCCAACCATGGCGAAGGCGTGACGGTTGCGCGCAACGAGGGTTCACCGTCGGGCTTTGCCGCAGCCGAGGGCGGTTTGCCCGGAACGGTGGTGCGCCAGGCGTTGCGTTGTCCGGTTTCCGGCAGTCTGGACCAGGCGATCCGCCGCTGCGGCGGTGACGAGGCGCTCGCCGCCCACGTGGGGCTGCTGCTCGCCGATCGCCTGCATCCACCGGTCGAGCTGCACCCGGGCGACGAAGTGCGTCTGGTGTTCGACAACCTGATGGACGGCGACGCACTGGTGCGGCACCTGGGCATCGCCGCGGTGCAGGTGCGGCCGGTGGTCGGCACCACCATCACCGCCCTGCGCTACCGCGACGGCGAGGGCGAGGGCTACTACGCGGCCGACGGCAGTTCGCAAGAGGCGATGTTCCTGCGCCAGCCCCTGCGATCGGGCCGCACGACCAGCGGCTTTGGCATGCGCCTGCACCCGATTCTGCACCAGATGAAAGCGCACTATGGCGTCGACTTCGCGGCCCCCACCGGCACGCCGGTGTACGCGGCGGCCGACGGCGTGCTGGTGTCGGCCCACAGGGCCGGGGCGGCCGGCAACCTCGTGCGGTTGCGCCACGGCGACGGCTACACCACCGAGTACATGCACTTGCATCGCTTTGCGGCCGGCCTCGCCGCTGGCGACCGCCTGGAAAAGGGCGACGTCATTGGTTTTGTCGGCAGCAGCGGCCGGTCGACCGGACCGCACCTGCACTTTGGCGTCAAGCGCAATGGCAAGTACCTCGACCCGACCTCGACCGGCACGGTGGCGCAGCCTGGGCTTTCCGCGCGCGCACGCAAGCCGTTTGCCGCGCAGGCCGCGACCCTCCTGGACCTGATCAACGGCCTGGACAAGGCGGGCAAGGTCGCTGGGTCGTAGCGGGCTGGGTCGGCCGCGCCTCGACCGGCATCCGATCGCACCCCGACGCCAACTGCATGAAACGAATCGCCTTCGCCTTGGCCCTGCTGACGCTGTGTTGCGCGGCGGTCCACGCGACGGCGCATCTGGACCGCCACGCACCTGCCGGCGGTTCGCCGCCCTGGCAGCGTGCCCTGCTCGGCATCTCGAACGCCGCCACCGACGCTCGGTTTGCGCTGCATGGGCCGCGACCAGCACCCGCGGACATCGCCGTGGTCGCCATCGACAGCGAGGCGTTGGCCCGCTACGGGCGCTGGCCGTGGCACCGCGACGTGCTGGCGGCGCTGGTCGACGGCATCGGCTCGGCGGGTGCGCGCAGCATCGGCCTGGACATGGTGTTCTCAGAGGCCGACCCGCGCGCGACCGACGGTTTGCGCAAGGCACTGACGGAGCGCGGCCTGGGCGCCCTTGCCGACGAACACGAGACCGATCCGCTGCTGGCCGGCGCCCTCGCCAAACACGCCGACAAGGTGGCCCTTGGTTGGCAGACCGACTCGCCGTGCATCCCCTTGCGCGATGGGCCCTCCGGTTGCCCGGCGGACGAAGACCAATTCGCGCGGACGGTGCCGCCGAGCCTCGGGCTTTTCGCACTGCCCAAGCCCAAGGGCAGCGCGATCGTCGTGGCGCGATCGCCGTTGGTTCACGCGGTCACCGTGGTCGCCAACCAGGACCTCTTTGGCGAACAGGCGCGCCGCGCCGGGTTCTTCAACGCATTCCTGGATCCCGACGGCGTGGTGCGCACCAGCTACGTGGTCATGGCGGTGGCCGGCCGGCTGCACCCTGCGCTCGGTCTGGCGATGGCGCAGGTGGCGTGGGGTGGCAAGGTCCGACCGGCCGTGGCCGACGATGGCCGGTTGCTGGCCCTGGGCCGACCGGATGGCGCCGCCCTGCCCGTCGACGAGTCGGGCCAATTGCGCCTGAATTTCTACGGTCCCGGCCGATCGTTTCGCTACGTGTCAGCCTCGGCGATCTTGGCCGGCGAGGCGGCTGCGCTGGCGTCGGTGCGCGGTGCCCACGTGCTGGTCGGGTTGACGGCGCTGGGCGCCCACGACATGCGGGCGTTCCCGTTCGATGCCAACGTGCCCGGCGTCGAGGGCCACGCCACCCTGCTCGGCAACCTGCTCGACGGGTCGGCGTTCGCAGCGCGCGATCGGGTCAGGGACGCCTGGTGGCTGTCGCTGGTGGTGCTGTCGGCGGGGTTGCTGGTCGCGCTGGCCCTGCAGCGCCTCGATGCGGTGCGCGGCCTGATTGCGGCGGCCGTGGGTCTTGGGGGCCTCGGCGCAGCCGACGTGTGGCTTTTCGCCAGGGGCGTGTGGTTTGACAGCGGCGCTGTGCACCTGGGGCTGTGGCTGACGGTGGCCACGTTGGTGGGCGTGCGCTATTTCCAGGAGCAACGATCGCGGGCCTTCATCAAGAGCGCGTTCTCGCGCTACGTGTCGCCTGCGCTGGTCGATCGCATGGTGGCCGACCCGGCCGGGCTGCGCCTGGGCGGCGAGAAGAAGGACCTGACCATCCTGTTCAGCGACATCCGCAGCTTCACCACGGTCTCCGAGCGCCTCGACCCGCGCGAACTGGTGGCCTTCCTCAACCACTACCTCGGCCGCATGACCGAGATCGTCTTTGACCACAAGGGAACGCTGGACAAATACATCGGCGATGCGGTGATGGCGTTCTGGGGCGCGCCGCTGGACGACCCCAACCACCCGCGCGGAGCGCTCGACGCCGCCGTCGCGATGATCGCGGCGGTGGACGCGTTGCGGCCCGGCGTCCAGGCACGTTGGGACCTCGCTTTGCACATCGGCATCGGCGTCGCCACCGGCGTGGTCAGCGTCGGCAACATGGGCAGCGAGCGCAATCTGGCCTACACCGCGCTCGGCGACCGCGTCAACCTCGCCGCCCGCCTGGAATCGCTGACCAAGACCTACGGCGCAGCGATCCTGACCACTGCCGACACCTTGCAGGCCGCGCAGGCCGGCGGAGGCCGCTACCACGCACGCACCGTCGATTTCGTGCGGGTCAAGGGCAAGAAGGAACCCGTGGAGCTGGTCGAACTGCGGGCCGAGCCCTTCGATCCTGCCGAACTGACGGAGTGGACCACGGCCCGCGCACATTACCTTGGCGAGCGATTTGCCGAGGCGCGCTCCGGGTTTGCGCAGCTTGCGACCGATCATCCCCATGCGCTGTACACCTTGATGGCCGATCGGTGTCAGCATTGGATCGATCACCCGCCGGGCCACAACTGGTCGGGGGCGTGGACCATGGAGAGCAAATGAAAACGGCGGCGATTGTGGGTATGTGCCTCGGCGTTTCCCTTGCCGGCGCCTGTGCATGGGCGGCCGGTCCGCCGGTCCTGGAAGCCGTCACCGGGGGCGACGGCGTCAAGTTCGTGCGCGGCGGCAAGGCCGAGGTGGCAGACGAGGGCGACGAACTGCAGGCCGGCGATCGCCTCCAGGTCGGCGCCAAGGCCGCCGCGCGCATCCTTTTTGGCGACGGCACCCATGTCACGCTGTCGGGCGGCTGCGACGCCGAAGTCGCCAGGCCGCTCGCCGGCGCCTCAGGCTTGGTGCTGCACAGGGGCAACCTTTCCGCCACCGTGGCCAAGCCGCCGACGCCCGTAGCGGTCAAACCCAGCGCTGCCGCGGACCTGCGCTTCTACATCAAGACCAACGCGGCGGTGATGGGGGTGCGCGGCACCGAATTCGTGGTCGATCACGACGATGCCGCCGGCACCAAGGTGCACACGCTGCACGGCCGGGTCGAGGTGGCCAGGAGCGACGACGACCTGCACTTGGGTCGCGGCGTGCGCCTCGGGCCGGCGGATCGCTTGCGCGCCGACAAGACCGGCATCGGCAAGCCCGGCCGCTTCGACAAGGCGGCTTTCGGGCGCGATCGCGCCAAGCACCACCACCTTGCCGCTGAAATTGGCAAAAAGGGCTTGCGCAGCCGCGACGACCTGCGCGCCCGATGGCAGGCCCGCCACAAGGACCGCGGCGACCACGCCGACAAGCACAAGGACGGCAAGGGCGGTTCCGACAAGGCTGCGATCAAGGCCCATGGCGCCAATGGCGCGGCCGACAAGAAAGCCGATCGGCCGGCCCGGCACGAAGGCGGCCGCCCGGACAAGGGCGATCACCGCGATCGCCCCAAAGCCGGACGTCGCGATCGGGAATGACCGGGCGTCACAGGGCGCCCTGGACCTGCATCCACGCCCGCAGCCGATCGATGAGGCGCCGGTTGGCGCGCTCCATGGCGTCGGCGGTGCGCCCGCAGGCCTGGCCCGCCTCGGCCAGGTTCATGCCCTGGCGGTACACCAAGTCCAGCACCGAGCGCTCGGTGGATTCGAGCACGGGGTCGAGGCGCAGGAGGGCTTGGCGCAAGGCCACCTGGGCGGTCAGGGTGCCGGACGCCACCAGATCGGCGCTGACCACGGGTCGGGCGTGGCGGTGCACGGGCTGGTTGTGGCGCCGCGCCAGGTCGAGGGTGCTGCCGCGCATCCGCGGGAACGCGAACGTCGACAAACTGCCGCGCGCGCCGTCGTGGCGGTCGCGCATCGTTGTCCAGGTCAGCAGGGCCTCGCTGCGAGCATCGTCGCGGACATGCGCGGGCACGCGGCGCGCGAGCGCCGTGGCGAGCTTGAGCGCGACATCCAACTCGCCCTCCGCCGTGGGGTAGGGGGCAGTGCGCTCGGCGCGCGGCAAGGACAAGGGGGCACACATGGCGACCTCGCGAACGGGGCTGGACCGGGACGCGCGCCACCGCGGCGCGCTCGGTGTCGCCACCGTGCAAGGGCCGTGCCAGCCGTGCGGATCGCCGTCGATCTCCCTGTTTTCAGCGCCTTTGCATCGACAATGCCATGTGACCCCTGGCCCGGGCGGGGTCAGGGGGCCCCGGCGCGCGCCGCTGCCATTGCCTCGGACGCCAGGCGAACCAACAGCGGCCGGCTCGCGCTCAAGCGGTGGTCGTCGTCGACCTCGACCAGGCGCAGGCCGTGGCGGACGGCGAATGCCCGCGACCAGGCGATGTCGACCACGTCGTCGCCGCGCGCATGCAGCAACACCGTGTGACCGGGCACGCGGGCAATCGCCGCCACGGCCGGCCAGCGGTCGGCGATGAGCGCGGGGGCGCACAGCACACAGGCCGCCACGCGGTCGGGGTGGCGGTCCGCGTAGAGCGCGGCGACCAGCCCGCCAAAACTGGACCCGACCAGCACCAGGCGACCGCGGTCGGCCAGATCGCGCTCTGCGATGGCCATGCGCGCATCCAGGTCGAAGACACCCTCGAAATCGGGGGCGTGAACGGCCGGGTCCAGGTCATACAAGGCTTGGAATTTGCTGCCGTGTGGACCCGACTCGAGGCCGTGCAGGAACACCAGTTGGACGGCGTGCAGAGGTGCGTTCATCGGTTCCAGGCGCTGCCTACAAGCGGTCCACGCCCCCCGCGGTCTTCGCGGCGGGCAGATGGGCCTTGGCGGGCCGCCGCGCCAGATGCGAACCGGCCAGCGTGGCGAGAGCGGTGCTGACGGCCGCCGCGGTGGTGCCGCCCAGGTTCATGGCGTCCAGGTCCTGGCGCGCCGATTGCGCATCCAGCGTCCCTTCGTGCAGCCCGATGGTCTGGGCGATGAGTGCGCAAATGCCGTGCGCGTCGGGCAGGACCAAGGCCCGTTCGCCGAGCAGGCCCTGCCACTGCTGCAGGATCTCGGGCTCCTTGCCGTGGTAGCCCTCGGCGACCACGATGTGGAAGACCTCCCAGGTTTCTGCGGCCTTGGCAATGGCATCCTTGGCCTTGCTGTCCTTCTCGGCCGTGTCGCCGAACACCTTTTTCAACTGGTCGCGCGGCAGGTCCCAGGTCATCTCGTCGCCCATCGTGAAGAGGTACCCCTTCTTGGCGCGCTTCTGCCACGCATCGGTGCGGGTGTGGTGCGCCGCGAACCAGTGGGCGAGGGCGTAGGACTCGTGGCGCTGGCCGCCGCCGCCGCCCTCGATCCAGATGCGCGTCAGCCACATGTCCATCTCCAGGCCCGACTCGAACTGACCGACCTGAAAAGGGCCGCCGTCGGTGTAGGCGTCACCGATCGCCGCAAAAAGCACCTGGGGATCAGCCACGTAGCCACGATCGACCAGCATGCGCATCAGGCCGCCCAGTTCCTCGCGAGCGAACCGCTCGGGGATGGTGCCCATCGACCCCGTGACGTCGAACGCCACGATGACCGGCACGCTGTCGGGATGCTGGGGCGAGTCGCAGCTCTCGCGAAAGGCCAGGCCGTGCGGGTTCATGGTCGGGTCGACCTGGCGGTTGCCAAAGATCTGGTCGCGGGTCTGGGTGGTGCGCGCATTCGACAACTGGCTGTAGGCGTCGTCGCTCCAACTGGTGTAGCCCATGGGGTGCTCCAAGCGGCCGCGGGCGGGCCGTACAGGTCAGACCGATGGCATGGCGAACGGGTGGAACTTGCGCGGCCCGTAGGCGCGGCGCTGGGCCATCTTCCAGCGCTCCCACACTTCGAAGGCGTCGGCAAAGCGCTCGGCCGGTCGCTCCAACCGGCAACCGCGCAGGATCTCGGTCATACCCTCGGGGATCGGTGTCGCCAACGGGTCGCCGAGATCGGTCGGGCGCTTGCCCGTCCACAGATCCACGCCCGCGGTCTGCAGCAAGGTGCCGGCGGCGAGGTACAGGTCGAGCCGAGGCGAGGCGGCCTCCCGGCGAAAAACCTCTTGCGGGTAGCGGTTTTTCTGCGCGGTCGGCAGCGCGCCCAGGTGCGGGCCGTCGGGGTAGCGCCAGTCGCGGACCGCGTAGCACCAGTCCACGATCACTGCGCCGTGGGTGACCGGGTGGATGAGCACGTGGTCGGCCAGCACTGCGCCATGCACCACGCCCTGCCGGTGCAGCCAGGCCAGGAACTCGAAAACGCGGTTGCCCATCCAGGCCACGGTGCGGCCTTCGACGCCCTTGGGATAGGCGCGCTGTACATCGGCCAGCGTGACGTGGTCGGCGGCGATCGAAAGGAGGTTGGCGCGGCGACCGTCGTCCAAGTCCAAGGCACCGCGCAACCGGGGCACGTAGCGGCAGAACACCTCGACCTGCTCCTGGGGCCGCGACCACAGGTGGTTGAGCACGCGGGCTTCGTTGTCGAGCAGGTCGTTGTGGGCCGGATCGCGTGTGACCTTGAGGACCAACTCGTCGTCGGCGCTGCCATCCTCGTCCACCACCGCGAAGAGGTCGCACAGGTCGCCACCCGGCAGGTCGCGGACCACGCCGTAGTCGCGGCGACCGACGTGCACGGCCTGGCCACCGTGGCGCGCCGACCGACGCAGGTGCCGCTCGGCGAGGTCGCGCCAGGCGTTGAGCATCTGGAACGCCTCGGTCGCAGTCTCGGTCAGGTCGACGCTGTGGACGTAGCGATCGGGGTGGACCTTGGCCGCCCAACTGCGAAACGACGCGCCGAGCACCTCAAGGCGGGCGTCGAGGTCGGCGCCGTCCAGCGGACCGAAAACGTCGGCCGGCCGCCGGGCGGATCGCAGCGACGCGGCATGGGCGTGCAGTTCGTCGGCAAGCGACATGGCGGGCCAAGGCGCGGGTGCGCTGCGCCTAGGGTATGCGCAATGACGGCACGCGGCAACCGGGGCCACCAAGGTGAAAAATCGTGATCTCGACCACGTTGCGCGGGCCAGCGACGCCGTGCTTTGGCCCGCGGCGTTTCCGTCTGCTAGGCTGGCCGGGCGGCGCAATCGCCCTCCCCCTGGGCGGCGCGCTCGAGCGCGGAGCCACAGCCCATGACCACCTGCAAGACGACCCTGGCGCGCGCCATCGCCGCGCTCGCCGTTGCCTGTGTCGCCGCGTGCGAAGAGGGCGACCCTGGCGCACTCACCGGCACCAGCAACGCCGACGCGATCGGCGGCGAGTTGACCGTGGGCGGCGCCGACACCGCCGACTCGGCAGCGGACGGCACCCTCGACGCCACCCAGGCGCAGTTGGAGACCCAAGTTGAGGAGGCCTCGGCGGTCGAGTCCGCGGCCGAACCCAGCGGCGAAGTGGCCGACGTCGCCGCGGAAGTCGCCGCGGAGACGGTCGCTGAGGTCGCGACACCCGACATCAAGGCCGAGACCGTCGCCGAAATCGCCGACCCGTGCGCGACCAAGCTCGCCCAGTTCACCAAGCTGGCGCAGAGTTCGCTGGTCTGCAAGGAGTTTTTTGAGTGCCACAAGCTGGCGACGGCGGCGGCCAACTGCCCGGACTGCCTGTCGTGGCACAACGGCCTGTCGGCCGACACCCAAAACCTGAACGACTACACGGCCGAATGGAAGAAGTCGGGTTGCGCCAAGGCGTGCGGCGGGCCCTGTGGCGACACCGTCGCCCACGTTGGGGTATGCACCGGCGGTCAGTGCGAGACCAAAGCGCTGTCGTGCAAGGAACTCGACGACGCCGCGGCCAAGGCGTTGGCGGCCGGCGCCAAGTGCACTGCGGATGCCGACTGCAAGTTCAAGGTGTCCAACACGCTCGGCTGCGGGTGTCCGACCTTCGTCAACGTCAACGCCATGGGTCCGGGCAAGCCGCTGTTCTTGTACATGACCATGCTGGTCAAGGCCTACAAGGCCAAGACCTGCACCAGCGAAGTCACCTGCGCGTGCCCGGACCCGCAGACGGCCAAGTGCGTGGCCGGCGTGTGCATCGCCCAGTAGCTGCGCTGGCGCTGCCGGGCGCCTGCGCGCTTCTTCGGCAGGCTGTGCCGCCGATTGCCTTTCGCCGGTCGCCGTGGCACCTTTGCCGGACCCGCATCCGCCGCGCCTTGGCGCGCCCCGGTGGACGTCGCCCATGGCCGCACCCGACCCGAACCAGCGCTTTTGCCCAGCGTGCGGCGCCTACGCGCTGGCGCAGACCTGTCCGGCGGACGGAACCTTCACGGTGGTGCTCAAGAAGTTCGCGGCGGGCACTGAAATCCGGCCGGGCGACGTGGTGGGCGAACGCTACAAGATCGTCAAGCCCCTGGGCGAGGGCGGCTACTCGTCGGTCTTTGCCGCCCAACACGTGATCACGGGCCAGGAGACCGCGATCAAAGTGCTCAAGGCCGCCTGGCCGGGGCCCGACGAGCAGGCGGTGCGGCGCTTCTACCGCGAGGCGCGGGTGACGGCCGGGCTCGCGCACCCCAACACCGTGCGGGTGTTCGACGTCGGCCAGACCGAGGCAGGCGCCTTCTGGCTGGCGATGGAGCTTTTGCACGGGCCGAGCCTGGAGCAGGTGCTGCAAGAGCGTGCCAATGGCAAGCCGCCCGACCGCGTGGGTCCGGGCGAGGTGCTGACCCAGGCCGAGTGCATCGAATTCGCCATCCCGGTGCTGCGCAGCCTGCACGAAGCGCACGGCCAGTTGCTGGTGCACCGCGATCTCAAGCCAGCCAACATCGTGCTCGCCAAGGTGGCTGGCGAGACCATCGTCAAGGTGCTCGACTTCGGCATCGCCCAGACCCGCGGTTCGACGTTGACCACCACCGGCATGGCGCTGGGCACTCCGGCCTACATGAGCCCGGAGCAGTGCCAGGGCCTGGAGCTCGACGGCCGCAGCGACCTGTATTCGATGGGCATCGTGCTGTGGCGATGCGTGACCGGCGACGTGCCGTTCGCCGACGCCAACCCGGTCAAGCTGATGCAGGCGCACCTGTCGCGACCGCTGCCGGACATCTGGCGCCGGGCGCGCACGCCGCTGACCCAACCATTCGTCGACGTGTTGCTCAAGGCGCTGCGCAAGGACAAGGACGCGCGCTACCAGCAGCCCAACGACATGCGCGACGCCTTGGAGGCGGCGAGCGGCGAGATGAGCCGCACGGCCATGGACATGCAGGCGTTTCGCCTCGACGGCAAGGCGCCGCCCGCGCGCAACCGGCCGCGCAACTCACCGTCGCGGCCGTTGCAGGCGGTGGACCGGCCGCGCAGCGACCTGCAGCCGCTCGTGCGGCCGGCCAAGGTGCAACTGGAAATCACCGTGCCGAACCCGCCGCCGTCGAGCGCCCCTGTCGCCGCCGCGCCACCGCAGGCCGCCAAGCCGCCCGCCGCGTCGGTGGAGACGCCGCTTTCGCCCGCGCGGCCCGTGCGCTTGCGTCCGCGGCCGCCCGTGGAGCCCGAGTGGCCACCGAGCGACGATTCGCTGCGCTTGTCGCGGGCGCCTGCGCCCGGGCCGGCGGAGCCGCCCGGGCCGCGGCCGGTGTCGCAGCCCGTCCGCCTGCCCGACCGCCCCGGCCTGCGGTTGGGGTTGGCCCTCGAACAAGAGGATCCTGGGCTCATCCGCAAGGTGACGCTGGCCTCGGCGCCGTTGCGCGCCGACAAGGTCGCGGACGGCGACACCGATCGCCACAAGGCCCTGCACATCAGCCCGGTGCGCGAACCCGCCACGGCCGCCCCCAAGCCCAAGAAGGTGTGGCGCAAGACCATCCCCATGCGCGGCGGCAACGTGGTCAGCGGCTTGCCTTCCGCCAACGAACCGGGCGATACAGAGCCGATGTAGGCCTCTTTGTCCGCCGCAGCACTTGGAGATTGGAAAGCAATCGTTCGATCCCTCTCACATCAAGATGGAGCCGCGAGTCGGACATCTGGTCCGCGAGCCGGCGGTCCACCGACCAAGCAAACGGGGCCAAGAAATGATGGATGAAACCACTTCCGGGCCTTTGGAGGGTGTATTCACAAAGAACGCCGACTGCGGCTCAGGATGCATCCCGGCATGCATTGTTGCTCCTTGATCCCTGCCTGCGGCGTGCCCGAAGCACGCCTCAGTCGGTCGCCGCGCCGCGCCTCGCCTTCCGGGCGCCTCCTGACCCTCGTATCTTGAATGCACCCTCTTAGGTTTCGCATGTCCGCACCCGACCCAACCCGGCCTGTCGCGAACCAGGACATCACCTCGATCCTGGTCGAAGACCGCGCTTTTGCGCCGCCCGCCGACTTCGCTGTCCGCGCCCACCTGGCCGATCCGGCCGCCGTGCGCGCGCTGCGCGAGCGGGCCACCGCAGACCCGGTCGATTTCTGGTGCGAGGTGGGCCGCCAGGACCTTCGCTGGACCAAGCCCTTCACGGTAGGCCTGGACTGGAGCGACGCCCCGCACGCGCGCTGGTTTGCAGACGGCGAACTGAACCTGGCGGACAACTGCCTCGACCGCCACTGCCAAACCTGGCGCAGACACAAGGCGGCCCTCATCTGGGAGGGCGAACCCATCGGCGACGGCGGCCCGGAGATTCGCACGCTGACCTACGGGCAACTGCTCGAACAGGTGCAGAAATTCGCCGCCGTGCTGCAAAGCCTGGGTGTCGCTGCCGGCGATCGCGTGTGCCTGTACCTGCCGCTCATCCCCGAAGCGGCCGTGGCCATGCTGGCCTGCGCGCGCATCGGCGCCGTGCACTCCGTGGTGTTCGGCGGCTTCTCAGCCGAGGCGTTGCGCGACCGCACCAACGACGCCGGCGCCAAGGTCATCGTCACAGCCGACGGCGGCTACCGGCGCGGCAGCTTGCTGCGCCTCAAGGATGTGGTGGATCAGGCGCTGGTCCAGCACGGCGGGGCGCCGAGCGTAGAACATGTGGTGGTGGTGCGCCGCGCCGGCAACGAGATTGCCTGGGCACCCGGCCGCGACCACTGGTGGCACGAGCGCATGGCCGCGGCTCCGGCGGGCCTGGCGCCCGTGCCGGTGCCGGCCGAGCACCCGTTGTTCATCCTGTACACATCGGGGACAACAGGAAAGCCAAAGGGAATCCTGCACACGACCGGCGGCTACGCGGCCCACGTCACCCGCACCGCGCGGTGGGTGTTCGACTTGCGCGACGAGGATCTGTTCTGGTGCACCGCCGACGTCGGCTGGGTCACCGGCCACAGCTACGTGGTCTACGGGCCGCTCAGCAATGGCGCGACGGTGCTGATGTACGAGGGCGCGCCGGCCTTTCCGGCCAAGGACCGGTTCTGGGACATCGTGCAGCGCCACCGCGTGACGGTGTTCTACACGGCGCCGACGGCGTTGCGTACCTTCATGGCGTGGGGCGAGGCGCCGATCGTCGCCCACGATCTGTCGAGCCTGCGCCTGCTCGGCACCGTCGGCGAACCCATCAACCCTGCGGCCTGGGTCTGGTACCACGAGGTCATCGGCGGCGGCCGCTGCCCGATCGTCGACACCTGGTGGCAGACCGAGACCGGCGGCATCCTGATCGCGCCGCTGCCCGGCGTGCAGACTTGCGTGCCTGGCACGGCCACGGTGCCGTTGCCCGGCATTGTCGCTGACGTCGTGGACAACGCCGGCCACCCGCTGCCGGCCGACGTGGGCGGCCTGTTGGTGGTGCGCCACCCGTGGCCGGGCATGGCGCGCACGGTCTGGGGCGACCGCGAACGGTACAAGCAAACGTACTTTTCCCGCGTCCCCGGCATCTATTTCACGGGCGACGGCGCGCGCCGGGACCGCCACGGCAATTTCTGGATTCTCGGCCGGGTCGACGACGTGCTCAACGTCGCCGGCCACCGCATCGGCACCATGGAAGTCGAATCGGCGCTGGTCAGCCACCCCGACGTCGCTGAGGCGGCGGTGGTCGGCCGGCCCGATCCGGTGACCGGGCAGGCCATCGTGGCGTTCGTCACCCCGCGCGCGGGCGTCGTCACGGGTCCGCCGCTCGGCGAGGCGCTGCGCGGGCATGTCACCAAGGAAATCGGCGGGTTGGCCAGGCCGGCGGAGATCCGGTTCGCCCTGGGGCTGCCCAAGACGCGATCGGGCAAGATCATGCGCCGGCTGCTGCGCGAACTTGCCACCCAGGGTACAGTGACGGGCGACACCACCACGCTCGAAGACTTTGGCGTGCTGGAAAAACTGCGGGTGACCGATGAGGAGTGACTCCCCGAAGCGCCGCTGGATCTGGGCAAGCCTGGCCGGCCTCTTGCTCGCCATGTGCGTGACCGCCGCGCCGCGCCGCTGGTATTCCAGCTCGTGCACGGGCAGCGGTGCGTGCGATGGCGACGGCGTGTGCGTGCAAGGCTACTGCGCGCGGTCGTGCACCGGAAGCGACGAGTGCGGCGGCGGCATCTGCATCGAGAAGCATTGCCTTGCGCCGAGCCTGGTGTGCAAGACCGCGCACTGCGCCGACGCCAACCAATGCACCATCGACCTGTGCAACCCGGCCGACGGCAGCTGCCGCCACGACCCGGCGTCCACCGCGTGCGACGACGGCGACGTGTGCACCATCGGCGACGAGTGCATCGACCTCGGCGGCGGCCAGGCGGCCTGCAAGGCGGCGGCCAAGTGCGACGACGGCGATCCGGCGACGGCCGATAGTTGCGACAAGGTCTCAGGTGTCTGCAACCACGGCGTCCCTTGACGTGTGCAGTTGACGATAACCGAGTTCAACCGCAAGCCTTTTTCGTCGCCCCTTGCTCCGGATCGCCAACGGGACTACAACCCGCCCCGCGCGCCCGGGGCCGTGAACCCGGATTGGCCGACGATGCCCAGCTTTCCGAAAACTCCCGCGGGCGGCCCTGCCGACGACGACGACTTTGCGGCGCTGCTGGCCGAGGCGGGCACCGCGCGACGCACCCGCTACAAGCCGGGCGATCAGGTGCGCGGCCAGGTGATGCTGATCGGCGAGAAGACCGCAACGCTGCAACTGCCGGACGGCCAGGAGGGGCTGCTCGACCTTTCGGGCATGCGCGGCAAGGACGGCAAGCTCGCGCTGGCCAAAGACGACTTCGTGACCGGCTACGTGTTGCGCATCCGCGACCGTGTCATCGAGATCGCCCGCCAGATCGGCAAGTCGCAAATCAGCACCCAGGTGCTGCAAGATGCCGCGCAGAGCCAGATCCCGGTCGACGGCACCGTGACCGCCAGCAACAAGGGCGGCTACGTGGTGGACCTCGGCAATGGTGCGCAGGGCTTCTGCCCCCACGCGATGATCGACGTCCGCCGCGTGGAGGATGCGGCGTCGTTGGTTGGCCAGCGCTTCCAATTCCGGGTGCTCGAAGTGCGCGGCGACAAGGACGTGCTGCTGTCGCGGCGAGCGGCGCTGGAGGAGGAGCAGGCCCGCAAGGCCGAGGATACGCGCAGCCGGTTGGCCGTGGGCGCAAAGATGTCGGGCACCATCACCAACGTGCGCGAGTTCGGCGCGTTCGTGGACCTTGGCGGCGTCGAAGGGATGATTCCAGCAAGTGAATTGGCGTACGGCCGCGTCAAGGTCGAGGACGTCGTCAAGCCCGGCGAGAAAGTGGACGTGCAGGTCCAGCGCATCGAACCGGGCCTGGACCACAAGGGCCGCCCCGTCGAGCGCATCTCGCTGTCGATGCGGGCGCTGGCCGCCGACCCGTTTGCCGTGTTGGGCGACGAAATCGAGCCCGGCCACATCCTGATCGGCCGCGTGCGCCGCGTCGAACCGTTCGGCGCGTTCGTCGAGCTGGTGCCCGGTGTCGAGGGCTTGGTGCACATCAGCGCCTTCGGTCGGCGCATCAGCGTGCCCGGCGAGGTCGTGCAGCCCGAGATGAAGGTGCACGTGCGCGTGCTGGCGGTGGACAAGGCGATGCGGCGGCTGTCGCTGGCCTACGTGGACGCCGACAAGTTGGCGGTGGTGCTGGACCCGGCGGCGGCGGTGCCCCAGAGCAAGACCGCGGCCCAGTTCGTGGGGGTGGCCAAAGTGGAGGCCGGCGACCGGCTCGACAAGGCCGCAGCCGCGGGGCTCGCGAACGCGCCGACCAACCAGCGCCAGGAAAAGCCGCGCGTGCCGTCGATCGGCGAACTGCTGGACGTCACGGTGGACAAGACCGAGTCGTTCGGGGTGCTGGTCCGTTTCGGCCAACCCGGCGCCATGGGCCGCGGCATGGTGCCCATCAGCGAACTCGGCCTCGCCCAGGGTGCGGACATCCGGCGACACCTGCCCGTCGGCACCACGTTCGCGGCGGTGGTCATCGACAGTCGGCCCGATGGCCGCGTGCGGCTGTCGCGCACCGGGGCCGAGCGGGCGCGCGAACGGGCGGAGGCCGACTCGTTCCTGGCCGCGCAGGCCCAGCAAGCCGCCAGGGGAGGCGTCGGCACGTTTGGAGAACTGTTGCTGCAACGCCTGGGCCAGCCCGGCGCGAACCCCGCCAAGAAGTAGCGGTCGAGGGCCCTTGCCATGGCCGGCCTGCTCGACACCTTGAGCCCCGACCAGACCCAGGTCTGCCGTCATCTTCCGTACCCCATCGCCGCAGTCTGGCAGCAGGTGCTGCAAGCCAGCAACGCCACCCAGTTGCAGGCACGGCTGCGCACCCAAGTCGAGGTGGTCGCGCGGCTGGTCGGTGTCGTTCTGCTTTGCGAGTACCTGCGCGGTGCGCCCGACCCCGGCATCGAAGCGGCCATCGACCATCTGCACAAGCCAGAACCGGAGGACTGGCGCGACCTGATTGGTCTGCTGTGCGACGTGCTGCAGCGCCGCGCCGACCCCACGGTCATGGTGCAACCGCTGGTGGGCTGGCGCCGCCGCCACGCGCACGCCGACCGCGACGGCTTGCAGCAACTGGCGTACGTGCTCGAACTGCGCAAGCAAGGCCTGACGGCCACCGAGATCGACGAGTCGTTCGAGGCCAGCAAGCACCTCGAAGACCTGCTGCAGGGCGTGCTGGACCTGATGGAGTCGCTGCGTTTTCTCGGCGCGTGGCGGCTGCTGCGGGTGGTGAAGCTGACGACCCTGCGCCACAAGGGGTTTGCCGGCCGGTTGCAGATCTTCGCGGGCGGAGCCGAGTCGCCCGATCCGGTCGCGGCCACCTGGACCGCGCACCTGGTCACCGACGCCGTGTACTTGCTGGACCCGCACGCCACTCAGGTACTGGAGTTGTCGCCGCTCGTGCGCATCCTGCCCCACCCGCGCACGCGGCGGCCGTTGTGTTTCCTGTTTTCGCACGCCGAGGCCTTGCAGCGGCCGACCCTGGTCCACGACCCGAGCGGCGTGCACGTGGAGACCTCGATCGCCGGCCCGGCGGGCGAGATGCCGCTGCGGCAGTGGCTGGACATGCGGCAGGTGCACGGCGCCTGGCTGGCCAACCAGGACAGCGATCGCAGCTTGTGCGTCGATCCGCAGGCCCAGCATTACCTCGCCGCCAAGCGCACGCTGCCCGGTCGGCCGATTTCGGGGCTGTCGACCCTGGCCTTTGGCCGGACGCGCGGGTCGTCGATGTTTGGCAGGGGCCGACGTCTCAGTGTGGGCGTGCAGGTGACGTTGGCGGTGGTGGTCGCGGGCGCAGCGGCGGCGTTGCTGGCCCCGCGGTCGCCCCATCGTGCGCCAGTGGTCATTTCGGACGAGGCGGCAGCTCCCCTGGATTTGCACGCCGATGCGCGGCGGGCCGTGGTGGCCGCGGGTCCGACTTCGCCGACGGTCGCCCCTGGGCCGGTGGCCGCGGTCGCCCCTGCGCCGGTGCCCGCGGTCGCCCCTG